>Ga0315276_10000652_pt1 | contig 30015 bp, 55 predicted proteins | sample YL17G05_0_MG_FD_204542 | JGI IMG/M metagenome (GOLD analysis project Ga0315276, IMG submission 204542) | Sediment microbial communities from Yellowstone Lake, YNP, Wyoming, USA - YL17G05_0 | ecosystem: Environmental > Aquatic > Freshwater > Lake > Sediment | place: USA: Wyoming | collected... | reverse complement strand
CCAAAAAAAGAGCAGTAAAAAAAAGGAAACAATCTCTTTCCCCCTATGATATATATATTATAGTAAAAGTTCGGAATCCAAACTGAAATAGAGAGATAGAGAGAGATAGAGAGATAGATAGAATGGTATAGATAAGTAGTTAAACAGTTATCCATACCATTTTAGTATTATAAGATACAACTCTTCCGAATAGTGGAAGTGTGGGGTATTAAGGAGTAAATACATTATGGATATAGAAAAAAAAATAACAATAACAGTTTCAGTTGACACTGCCGCCTGGCAGTGGCATAAAGCAAGAGGTGTTAATGTGTCAAAAACCGTTAGCGATTACTTGGTTGCCCTTATGGGCCAAAACACTGATAAGAGCCAATTGACTGAATTAGAAAAAAAAATTGGTGGACTAAAAGAAGAATTGGCTAAAGCTGATATTGAAAAAGCCGCTTGCTTGGTCCAGCATAATTCCGAGCTTGAGAGGGATAGGCTGGCTGCTTTCAAGGTTGATATCACGCAGTTGCTTGAGTTGAACAAGGGTAGGATGGCTGATAAGATTGCTGAAAAGCAGTATTTTGAGTTGATTCGGTATATTAAGTCCAAGTATTGCCTTTCTTCTGTAGCTGTGTTGGATTATGTGGAGGGGCGTAGGAGTGTGAGTTGATTTTGTTGGGGTTTAAGTTTGCAGCGTTGTCTGGGGTTATTGAAAAGGCTTTATTTCAGAATTTTATGGAGGAGAACGATAATTGGGTTTCTGATTGGAAAATAAAGTCTTTTTGCATGGAAAGGTATGGGGTTGTGGCTAAGGAGGATGATTTTCGGAGGGTTTGCGCTGACCTTGCCAAACAGGGAAGGATTCTTAAGTTTCCTCGGAAGTCTTTGTTTAAGTATAGGGTGGGAATGGGAAGATGACTAGGCTTGACACTTTTTTTTGTGAGGGTTGTGGGGCCGGAATTTTTTATGTTTTGAAGTTGAACGGGCAATACTTTTTGCTTTGTTTTAATTGTGGGCTGATTTCTAACATGGAAGAAAAAGAAAACCAAAACATAAGATAAACTTGTTTATTCTTTGAATCCTTTTTGTTTCAGCGCGGCCTTGAATATTTTTGTTGGGCTTAACTGGTTTTCTTTTATGAACGTTTTTTCTTGTTCTGTTAGGGAAACGCAAATACACGGCATACTATATAATTTACATAAATAGGTTAATATTATATTTGGTTCAATTATCATGGCATGGGTTCCGGGAACTTTGAGTTTGTTTTGCAGTCTAATCTTGATAACACAATAAATTCCTTGTTAGATAAAATATCCCTCACAGAAAAAAAAATTGTTTTGCCAAAAAAAAAGGTTGATGCTGCCTGTTTTGATTGTGGTCGAGAATTATCTTGGTCTGAGGTTGGGGGTTTCAAGGCGCATATAGCGCATGATTGTTCTGATTGTGTTTCTTCTAAGCCGAGGGAAATGGAAATTGAGTATGTTGCTTTTGGTGGGGTCAAGAAAACAAGAAAAACGATTGAGCACGTGTGTTCTGGAATAAAGGCGTATGATAAGAATAGTGGGGGCTGGCTTTGCTTTGTTTGCACGGGGCACCTGAATAAATCTTATTTTGGAGCGAGGCGGTGAAAAAAATGAGTCTTGGGCGGATTAGGCGGATTATTAGTGCTCCCGGGCGAAAGCTGCATGAAGCCAAAATGAACACTTTTTACATGGGGGCAACAATGCTGAACATGGTTAGGAAGCCTGTTTTGAAAAAATACGATTTTTTGGGGGACCAAACAAAAAGAGCGATATTGGAAATAAGGGCTGGCCTTGTTTCTGTTGACACATTCAAGTTTTTTTCTAATTATGTTTCCAACAGGACTGCAATAAAATTTGGAAAGAGTGAAGAGGACAAGCTGGTTAGGCAGAGGTTGTTGGGGATAGCTTTGGCGATTTCTGATAAGACTGTTTGTGCTGCTGATGCTGATTGGCTGGAAAACATTTTGTTGCCTTTTTTGGAGAAGTGCAAGCAGGCTGACTTGCGTGTTGTTTCCCAGGAAATATTGCAGCGCAGGATGAGGGTGAAAGAGGGGGATATTTTTGGGGAAACAAGTAGTGTGTCTGAAGGAGTACCGAAGGACAATGAGGGTGTACCAGCTTCCGAATAGTTTGAATTTGCGGGGCTGTTTTAATGAAACGAAATCTGTTTTAAAAAACATGGGGGATGGCGCTTCGTGCAGGTATGAGCCTGAAATTAGCCCGCCAGGGATTTTAATCCGGTTTAAGTCTTTTTCTTTTTGGGTTTTTTCAAGCGGAAAGATTGTGGCGAATGGAAACGCGCAGAAAAAATCTCAGGAAAAAATTATTTCTTTTCTTTGGAAGTACGCTTTTAAGGAAAATTCTTTTGAAAAAAACGGTTTTTAGCCAAACCCAATGTGTATACACTACTTAAGCACCATATGTAGCATGGGGGTGAAAATTTGGCGAGTGTTTTAACCTCAGCAATGGGAGCCATTGTTGGTGTCATTGCAATTCTTATTTATGCCACGATATACGCGGCAATAAACAAGGATAACCTTGATGCCAGCACAGAGAGCGTTCTGTCGGTTATTCCTGTTGTGTTGGGGGCAGTCATAGTCATCAGCGTGATTTTGACTGGCTTCGCAATGCGCGAAGGATAAAATATCCGGCTAAATTTTTTTTAGCCCTTCCCTCCTGAGAAAACGGGGGGAAGTAAAATATTTTAGGCGGTAAAAAAAACAGCGGGATTAAATTGGATATTGGATTTCTCTCTCCTGAAATTCAAGCCCCAAAATAAAAATCGCGTCTCCCGCGTGTTTTACTTTCTGTAGGGCTTCACGCCCAACCGCCTTTAAATGCGGAGAAAACGAGGGAAATAAATGATTTTCGTATTGTTCACTTTTTTCACTGGAATCTGCTTAAGCCTTCTTGCGTTTGGGGCATACAAAAAGAATGTTCCTTTGGTCGCAATGTCCGGCGTGTTCTTCACGCTGATTGGGCTTATTCTGATGACTGATGGGTTGCGGGATGAGGGGCGGCCGGTTTTTTCCAGGGTTGGGGATATTGTTTCTGTGAGCGGGTATGCGACTTTGACTATCGCAAACGATTTTTCTGTTTACATTTTTTCCAATCTTTTTTTGTGGGGGGGCCTTGCGGTTGTTTTGGCGGCTTTTGGTTTTTGGATGACGCATAGGAGTGATTATTGATGAATGTCATGCACTGGTTTTGGATTTCTTTGGGCTTCTTGTGTGTGGGGGCATCAATGACTTTTCCCGCGTGGTTTGTTGCTGCTGCTGCTCCGGTAATGATTGTTACTGGGGATGTTAATGTTTCTGGTGACTTGAATGTGTTGGATGTTAATGTTTTGCACGCGATAATGGCTGAGATTTATTTTGGTGATGGCTCGCATTTGAGTGGGCTGGTTGGTTTTGCGGATACTGATTCTAATTTTATGACGTTTGCGGATTTCAACAAATGGTATTGGAGCAAGTATGATTTGAATGGCAGCTTTTATGGGATTAATGATGTTAACCGGATGTTTGTGCCTTATGTTGGCGCGATTAAAGATGTTAATCTTGGAGTTTATAGGTTGCGGGCTTTTGGTGACAGCAATTTTAATGCTCTTTATGCTAATGCTTTTTTTGGTGACGGTTCTCATTTAACCGGAATTTCTGCATCAAACTATATTCCAACAGAGTCTGATATTGATAACAATGCAATGCTAATAGACACTAATTTCCAGAAATTCGCGGACTTCAATAAGTGGTATTGGTCAAAATACGATTTGAATGGAAGCTTTTATGGGAAACTTGACATCAATGCTGGGTGGGTTCCTTATGTTGGTGCTACAAAAGACTTGAACTTGAATTATCACGATATCAATGCGGGGGTTGTGATTGGCACTAAATTCAGTAATTGGGATAAGAATAGTGTGAGCGGAAAGTATGCGTCTTCTTTTGGCGCGGGAAACATTGCTTCTGGAAACTATAGTTTTGTTGGAGGAGGCGCTTCAAACATTTCAAAGGGAGATTATAGTTTTACGACTGGAGCAAGTAATTATGCAGGAGATTACTATTCTTTTGCTATTGGGAGTAGTTCTATGGCAACTGGACCAAATTCAACTGCTATTGGAGATTGGGTTACGGCAAGTGGGGATACGAGCACTGCGATTGGTGGATATACCAATGCTGCTGGCCTTGGGAGCGTGGCAATGGGTTATGGTGCAACTGACAGGGGACCGCATGCTCTTGGGTATGGTTCTATTGCTGCTGGGGTGAGTGATGAGAACATGGTGGCGAGTGGTGTGGGGAGTGTTGTGCTTGGATACAATACTCGGGCGAGTGGCATGGCGAGCCTTGCTGTTGGCAGGGGTTCTCTTGCGATTGGGAACTATTCTTTTGCTGGGGATTTTAACTCCGTTGCAAGTGGGATTCATTCTATTGCTTTTGGAGCTTGGGCAAAAGCCACTGGGTTGGGTTCTGTTGCCATTGGTTCCAATGTGATTAGTTCTGATGCCAACAAGGTTGCTTTGGGGCTTGATGTGAATGTTGTGCGGGATTTGAATGTTGGGCGGGCTGTTGGAGCAGTTGTTTATTACGGTGACGGTTCACACTTAACGGGGGTTTCTGCGTCTAATTATATCCCTACAGAAGCTGATATTGATGGAAATGCTATTGCGATTGACACTAACTTTATGAAATTTGCGGATTTTAATAAATGGTATTGGGGAAAGTTTAATTCTGATTTAAACACAATTATTGACAGGAATGCTGCGAGTAGATTCACCTATTCTGTGATTGCTAATCCGCCTTATGTTCCGAGTGAATCGGATATTGATTATAATGCGATGCAAAAGGACACTAATTTCCAGACATTTTCTGATTTTAACAAGTGGTATTTGAGCGTGTTCGATTCTAACAAGGCAAGCAGATTGACATATACTACGATTGCTAATCCGCCTTGGATTACCTCAGCAGGAGCAGATTCCAATTTCATGACTTTTGCGGATTTTAACAAGTGGTACTGGAGCAAGTACGATTTGAATGGCAGCTTTTACGGGATTAATGATGTTAACCGGATGTTTGTTCCGTATGTGGCTGCGACAAAAGATGTTAATCTCGGAGTGTATGGTGTGAAGGCTTTTGGTGATAGCAATTACAATGCGCTTTATGCTAACGTATTTTTCGGTGATGGCTCAAAGTTGACTGGAATAACTGCAACGAGCACGACCGATACGAACTTTATGACGTTCTCTGATTTCAACAAATGGTATTGGAGCAAGTATGATTTGAATGGGAGCTTTTATGGGAAGCTGGATGTAAACAGGCAGTTTGTTCCTTATGCGGGTGCAACAAAGGATGTGAATGTGGGAGCGAATGATGTGTATGCCAGAGCGCATTTGGGGGTGTTTAAGTCTGACACTACTTGCATTGTGACGGGAGTTAATGGTGTTGCTTTTGGGGATTCAACTACTTCCTCTGGGGACAGCAGTCTTGCTTCGGGGTATTATTCTGTTGCTGATGGCAAGTATTCTGTTGCCTTGGGTTCAACTAACAATGCTTGGGGTTATTCGGCTGTCGCAATTGGTGAGGCTAACAATGCGGGCTATGATAACATTGCTACTCATGGGGAAAATCAGGTTGCGATTGGCTATTCTAATTATGCGTTCGGCGACTACTCGACGGCTCTTGATTACAACAATATGTCTTATGGTGCTCGTTCTCTTGCAATGGGTCAGTATTCCATGGCTATTGCTGATGATAGCACTGCAATCGGGTATGGTGTGATTAACGAGAGAGCACAGTCTGTTGCTCTTGGAGTTGATGTTAATGTAATGCATGATTTGAATGTGGGTGGCAGCTTGCAAGTGAGCAATATTTTTGGCACCAATTTTGTTCCTTACACTGGCGCGAATCAGGCGGTTGTGCTTGGGACTCAGAATCTGAGGGCTACTGACATCAGGGCTACTGGTGATTTGAATGTTGACAAGAATTTGTATTTTAAGAACATGGCTGGGGTTGGCAGCCTTGCTTCTAATGGTTCTTTTGCTCTTGGTTCAGGTGCATCCGCAGTTGGAGTTAGTTCTATTGCTTTAGGTGCGAGTGCATCCGCAGTTGGAAATAACGCTATTGCCTTAGGTGGGACTGCACGGTCGAATGGCACCAGTAATTCAACTGCAATTGGAAACCTCGCTGATTCTGGGGGTTCGTGGGCTGTAGCATTGGGCTATTCGGCTAATTCCGGGGCCAGTTATTCCACTGCAATCGGTTCATCCGCTAATGCTGCGGGAACAAGCTCAGCTGCAATAGGTTACACTTCCCATGCAATAGGGGAATTTTCTATTTCTGTTGGAATGGGACACACTTATGGGTTGTATAGTGTTTCTATTGGAAAGGGAGCGACTTCAGGGGGGTATTCAAGCTTTGCAGGCGGGTATAACACAAGGGCTAATGCTTTGGGTTCGGTTGCGTTGGGCGCATCTTCTTTTGGGGATACAGTTAGAATGTTTGCGGATGGCAATGGGAGTGTCGCAATGGGTTATGCGGATGGAAAGTATCTTGGCATTACTGATTTTAACATGCGGGCTGGGGACAGCAACGCTGACTTGGGTTCTATTGCGATTGGGTATAATGTTCAGGCTCTTGGAACCGCAAGCGTTGCGCTTGGCAGGAATGTAATCAATGCTGATGAGAATAGTGTTGCGATTGGGTTCGACTTGAATGTTGCGAGAACCGCAAAGGTTTCGCAAGACCTCAATGTTTCTCGCTCTATTAACAAGGGTGTCAGCATTTCTGGGGACATTAACAGAGTGTGCTTTCCAAGCAATTCTTGCCAGATGTATATGGACTATAATGGCACTTCCATTGTGATTGGGGGATGACGAGGAATGAGAAAATTGTTTGTTGTGCTTATGGGGCTTGCTTTTTTGGGTGTGGGGTTTGCGTTGACGATTGATTTGGGTTTGCAGGCAAACTATACTGCGGGGTATAGTGGCGGGCACATAGGGGATTTGCTTGGATACACAAACAATAGTGGGCTTGGTGTGCAGCTTGTTAATGCTGATGGGGGAGCGTTTGCCAATGATTTGCTTGTTTCTGATATTAATGCGAGCGTGTTGGGCTTGAGCACCGGAGCGGTTTACTTGATAAAAGACATTAATGTGGATTCTGGCTTGGCAATGCTGGATTTCGACAGCAATTACAGTGTAAGGTTTGCGGGGTGCAGCAATGATGACCAGATTGGTTTCACGGATAGCAGTGGGCTTGGTGTCCAGCTCGTGAATGTGGATGACAATTCTTACAGCAATGACCTGTTGATTACAGCGAGTTATGCGAACACTCAGAGTCTTGCTGACAACGGAGCAATCTATTTAATCAGGGATATTGACGCAAAGAGCGGAACAAAAAAACTGTGCGGGGACAGTAATTTCAATGTGAGGTGGGATGGGGGAGTTGCTGACGACAGGATTGGTTATTCTGGGAGTTCTGGTTTGGGCGTGCAATTGGTGAATGTGGATGGGAACATAACAAGCAATGACCTTATAGTTAGCGCAATGTATGCTGATTCTCGTGGGCTTGCGGACAATGGCTCAATTTTCCTGATAAAAGACATTAACATTATGGGGGGCAGTAAGTGGCTTAAGTGGGATTCTAATTTTAGTGTGAGGTGGGATGGAGAGAGTGCGGTTGATTATCTTGGTTACACTCAAGGTTCTGGACAGGGTGTTCAGCTTGTGAATGTGGATGGGAACTCAGCAAGTAATGACTTGCTGATTGCGTCAATTAATGCTGATACTCAAGGCTTAACGGATAATGGGGCAGTATATTTGATAAAGGATATTCAAGCCCGAAGTGGGAACAAGTGGCTTAAAGGCGATTTGAATTTCACCGCAAGATGGGATGGGGGAAGCACGAGCGACAAGCTTGGCTGGACTGTTTCGGGTTTGGGAGTGCAGCTCGCAAACATTGATGGGAACGTGACAAGTAATGACCTGCTCATAAGTGCGGTCTATGCGGATACTCAAGGGTTGTCTGATAACGGAGCATTGTATTTGCTGAAAGACATTAACCTTACTAACGGGAGCAAATGGCTCAAGGATGATGTGAACTTTAGCGTTAGGTGGGATGGCACAAGCGCAAGCGATTTGCTTGGGCGCACTAATGCTGGAACAACTGGTTTTCAGCTTGTGAATGTTGATGGCAATGCGTTCAGCAATGATTTGTTGGTTTCTGCTGACCAAGCAGACACGCAAGGGCTTGTCAACAATGGTGCAGTGTATCTTCTCAAGGATATCCAGCTTATGAGCGGGAACAAGTTACTCAATAGTGATGCCAATTTTAGCGTGAGGTGGGATGGGGCGGGTGCAAGCGATTATCTCGGATATAATTACATTTCTGGGCAGGGCGCGCAGCTTGTGAATGTGGATGGAAACGTGACAGGCAATGACTTGATAATAACAGCAAGGAGTGCGAGCACTCAGGGATTGGCAAACAATGGTGCTGTTTACTTGATAAAAGACATTAATCTTGTCACGAAAATAAGGTGGCTTGCTTATGATTCTAATTTTAGCGTGAGATGGGATGGAGGAGCGAACACTGACCACTTGGGGGATTCCGGTGGCTCTGGTTTGGGTGTTCAACTTGTGAACATTGACGGTAACGCAATTAGCAATGACTTGCTCATTACTGCTGATGAAGCTGACACTCACGGGCTTGTGGACAATGGGGCTATTTACTTGGTGAAAGACATTGGCACGAAGAGCGGAAATAAATGGCTTAAAGACGACATTAACTTTAGTTCAAGGTGGAGTGGGGCAAGCGCAAGCGACAAGCTCGGCTACACTAACAATTCTGGCTTGGGAGTGCAGATTCTTAACGCAGATGGGAATGTGGTAAGTAATGACCTGTTAATCACTGCTCCCTATGCTGACACTGCTCACGCTGACAGCGGAGCAATATACCTGATTAACAACATTGGGCTAATTAGCGGGAACAAGTTGCTTAATACTGATGCCAATTTTAACAAGCGGTGGGATGGAGAAAGCGCAGGCGACCTATTGGGGTATAATAACAACTCAGGGCTTGGCGTTCAAATAGTCAATGTGGATGGAAACACTTACAGTAACGACCTGCTTGTTGTTGCGCCTTATGCTGACGCTTGGGGGCTGGAGAACAGCGGGGCAATATACTTGCTTAGGGACATTAGCACGGCTGTGGCGAATGAAAATGGAACAACTTGCAGTTGCCCAACAAGCGGAAATTGGGAGATTGGGGATGGAAGCGCTTGCACTCTTTCAACAGCGTGCACTCTGAACGCAAGCAACCTGCATATTTCCAATGGTTCGCTTAATATTTCTTCAACAGGCACGTTGCGAATTCCCACGGGAAAAAAGGTTATTGTTGACGACGGCCAAGCCCTCAAGATTGAAAAGGGCGGAAAAATAATTATTGATAAATGATGGAGGTAATGAAAAATGCAACTGAAAAATTGGTTTAGCTTATTCTTGGTTCTGGCTATTGTTACGGGAGTAAGCGCAAGAGTGATACAGGTTAGTTCAGAGCTTGAAGCAATTTCAGAACTCGAAAAATCAAAAACAACAAACTCGTATGAGATAACGGGTTGCTTGATTAGCCAGGCAATAATCAAGTCAAGTAATGTCAAAGACTTTGTTGACGCAAAGTTCATGGGGAAGTGGGAAGCAAAAATAATGCTCCAATACAATAGGAACGGCGAGAGGCAGGAAAGAGAAAGAATAATCGAGGCAACAAGCTTGGAAGCCGAAGCAAAAGCAATGTGCGAAGAAATGTTTAGCCGCATTAGTTCAGAGGATTCAGTAGAAGAAACAACGATAATAATGGAAAAAGAACTCGTTAACAACTTCTACAATTTTAAAGCGCAAAGATGGGAAAAAAAATAGTTTTTTTTTGATTATGGAGGGAAAAGCGTGGCTGATGAATTAGCTCAGGATTCGCAAGAGTGTTATGTGCCTAACCAATACTCGGACAAGCCAGTGAAAAACGAGGCGGAAATAGCGAAAATACTCCTGGATGTAGAATCAAAAACAGCAGTAAGAAGAAAAATAGTGCCAATTTTTGACCGGGAAGGGAAAAGAACTGGTTACCAGATAGCTGACGTGCCAAACACTTTCACGGAAATGATTAACCGGGACCTGGTAAAATCCAACCTGAACATTGTTGACTTGCGGGTAGTGCGCCAAATAGGAATATTGGGGTCTTACGTGCAATCAATATCCTGCGCTAACGGCGCGAATTACGAGGAGTTCCAAAAGTTTTTGGCTGACATTGGAGCGCATTGGATTGACAGCGGGAGAGCCAGGGATGGATGGGCTGCGGCCCTGTCAAAGACAGACAAGAGCATAATGGAGAACACGCTAAAAAACATTCAACAGCAAAATCAAGAGAAAAAAAAGTCGCGCTGGAGGTTTTGGTGAACATGGATTTTTTGATTTTCGCAATAATCGCAATAATAGCAGTAATGGCGCAGGTTTGCATTTTGGCGGTTGTGCTTGTTCTGCTTAGAAAAGGGGGCTTGTGGGGCCTGTTGCGTTACCGCATGGGAAACGGAATACTTGACATAATAGCGTGCCGGGCTACTCGGGGCATAAAGTTTGTTTTCAGGAAAAAACCAAAAAAAACAATTCTGATTAAGGGGACCAACGAGCTGGGCCAAGAAGTGGAAAACCACATAATTATCAAGGAAACCCCCCAGCATCTTGATGGCACATCCTTACCTATCAATATTGCGGTGGATGATGTTGGGGAAACCGTGAACATTTTTGAGAAGTATAAAGCTTCAAAGTCGGATAAGTACCAGAACGATTTGCTCAAGGGCACGTTGTTGACTGGCATAATGATTGGGTCTGCTCAGCGTGATGATTCCACAAAAAGCTTTATGGAGAAGTTTGCGCCGGTGTTCCAGATAATGATTGTATCTGGAATAATTATCATAATAGCAATGCTGTGGATTTTGCTGTCGAACACTCAATCAGGGGGATAATCGCATGAGCCACCCATACGGAAGAAAAATAAAAATACAAATAAAAGAGATTAATTGCTCGTCAAAAGCGCCGATAATAATTGAAATACAAGGAAGGCCGTATAGGGTTGCCCAGCAAATCGTAAAAGTTTTAATGGACCGAAACTATTGTTTGGTTGGGGACATAATTTTTTGGGGGGAGGGAAGAAAGACTATTTTAGAAACCAAAAAAATGGTAATTAATTTTGAGGATAATGGGGTGAAGGATGATGGTGTTCACGCCAGTACCGGTTGAGGACATTAGGGCCAACAAAATAACTTTTGAGGACTTTATCCTGCGCTGCTTTGACCGGATGGACATGGTTTTGCCCGAATGCGTAAAATCAGGAAACTATGAAATAATTGACGCAAAATTGAGGTTAATTAATAGTGTTAGCTTTTTTTTTAATTGTGATGATGTGGAATTTCAGAAACGGCTTTCAGAAATAATTAATAACCTTGATAAGTGTAAGTCTTGGGATTACTCGTATTACAAGGAATTGACTAAGTGGATTGAATTATTGTCTATGAAATTCCAGCATATGAAAGTTATTGGACCGATTGACACCACAATTAGTATGGGGTGGGATGATGGGGACGTACAGGCTTAAACCACCGCACATACTTAATAATCCAGTATATTCCCATATTTGGAGTGATGTGTATGAGAAAGATTTAGATGCACTTATTGCTGTTTGTGGGCGGAGAGGGTATTGTAAGTCGGGAAGTGCTGAAACTTTTGGGTGGGCTTTTGATTTGGACTATTTGGGGGCCCATAGGTTTTCTGTTGAAGAACACGTTTTTTTTAGAGCTTCAGAATTTTCAAAGCAGATAGAGGAAAAATGGCCTAAGGGAACTGTTTTTATTTGGGACGAAGTCGGAGTTGAAAACGATTCTCGGTCGTGGTATTCCACCAAAAATAAGTTCATAAAGTATATTATGGAAACATACAGGGATAAAAATTATGTTTTATTAGTTACTGCCCCCCATTTGAAATCAATGGATATTGCTACTCAGAGATTGCTTACTGGTTATCTTGAAATGCGAGGCAAAACTAAGGATGGCAATTCTGCTAAAGGAAAATTTGAGCATGTTGAACACAACCCAAAAACTGGAAAGTCGTATTATAAAATGCCTAGATATTGGGATAAATCTACTTGGCCATCTATGTTTTATAAGGCCAATGAAGTTATTTTTCCAAAGCCGCCTGATAAACTTGACCTTAAATATAAGGCTAAAAAATTAGAGTACCAAAAAAATTTATACCATAATATTTCTGATGAGTTGACTTATATGGCAAAAATTATTTCTTCTCAGGATGAGATTGGAAAAAAAAATAATTATTCATTGAAGGATATTGTTAGACTTGTGAGTGAGCATCCTGAACAGTATGTGGGGTCTAAAGATAAGCATGGGCACAAGGAGTTTGTGTCGGCTATTATAGAGTGTGATTTGGATGTGCCTGCTAGATTAGCAGTGCAGGCTGCTAGGCTCCTGAATATTAGGAGGGATTATCTTTTTCCTAATTTGAGTTGTATGGACCCACAGAAAACCACTTCTACATAACTAAAGATGCTTGATTGGCGAGTATCCTGCTTTTCGCCAATAGGTTTATATATTTTTCGTGGTATGCTAATTAGTAGTATGACTTTGCAGGAGCCTAAGGATTTCACGGACTTTCTTTTTCAGTTGAATGCTCACCCCGAGTTATTGGTGTGCCCTGTTTGTAGTGGCAAAGTTTATTCGCGGATTTTAAATAGTTTTAATTTGAATCGTACGGGGGTTGCTTCTTTTGAGTGCTATAGGTTGGATTGTGATTTTAATCGGATGAGGTTTCGGGTTGTTGCTGGGGGAGTTTGATGCTTTCAATTTCTGAAAAGGAAAAAGAAAGCAAAAACAAGGAAAGGAAAGGCTTGGCATGGCACGGTGCGGCTGGGCTTGGCATGGCGAGGCTAGGCGGGGCTGGGCTTGGCACGGCGAGGCAAGGCAGGGCATGGCAAGGATTTATGCTTTCAATTTCTGAAAAGGAAAAAGAAAGCAAAAACAAGGAAAGGAAAGGCACGGCAAGGCTTGGTTCGGCCTGGCGAGGCGAGGCTTGGCCTGGCGAGGCGAGGCTTGGCCTGGCGAGGCGAGGCTTGGCCTGGCAAGGCGAGGCAAGGCAAGGATTTTATTAAATAATTAATAATACTGAAAAAAGGGCTAAAAAATAGAGTTATAGACGTAAAAATCAGGCATAAGGTATATTATGCCACATTTACAATAGCAAAAGTGAAAAAACATGACTAAACTTGAAGATTATATTTTTGAGGATGCTAATATTTCAGTTTTGGCAAAAATATATAAAAAAAATAAAGAAGAAATTGAGAGATTATATAGCGCAAATGCAATATTAGCTAATACACTAAGAGATAATTTAAATCATGTAAAAAATGAAAAATCTGTAAATCTAAGAGTTAAAAAATCAACCATGAAAATGTTAGATGAATTTACTATTGGAAATAATTATGATGATGTAATACGAAAAATATTATTTTATTACTCAAAAAATAATTTAAAAGACAAAATAAAGTATGGTTGTAAAAATTAGGCCTAGCAAAGTGAAAAAAAGAGGTTGAAGAAGGGGGGAATATTGAATGAAACAAACAATATTTTTAGAGGGGAATACGCATACTGGTGAAAGGTGGATTAGAATTGGAAAAAGGACTTTTGTGTTTAATATTGGGGATAGGGAAAAAACCGATTCCAAAACATCCGGAGCTTTCAGAATGTCGTTTCAAGAGATTGACAGGGAAAAGTATGAGCAGCGCATAACTTTTTTGGCAAAAAAAATCAAGGAACATACTGATGTTGAGAACTTGATTAAGCAGGCGCTTCGTGAAATTCCTTTAGCATCAATCAAGCGCATGGAAACAGAATTTGAAAAGAAAAAACCAATAATAAGAACCCGCCAGCATTGTTTTTATGTTGGGATTGGAAAAGAAAAACTGTGGTTGAGAGATTAATGCAAAGAAAAATAAAGCAAAATAAACGGTTCTATAAGCTTCTATAAGGAAAAGGACTGAATATGGAGAAAACGCTGAGTAAAATTGTGTTTGAGTTTGTGCTTGTGCTTAAGCTTGTTATTATTCTTGTGCTTGTTTTTGGGTTTGGGCTTGCACTTGCACTTTTATTTGGTTTTTATGGTTTTTTTATCATTCTTTTCGGAGGTTAAAAAAGATGCCTAGAATTGCTTATTATTGGAGTTTGCCTTGGCGTGTCCGGTTTAATGGCAGAAGCAAGAGAATTGAGATTGGTACGAATAGTTTTGTTATTGGATTTTTTGTATTATATGGAATAGGTTTGGTTATGGGTTTTATTTCTGGGATGTTTTTATGAATTATTATAAAAAAAGATTGTTTAAAAATTTGCTTGAGCTTGTGTTTGAGCTTGGGCCTGCGCTTGTGCTTTGGCTTGTGCTTGGGCTTGCGCTTGGGTTTGCGCTTGGGTTTGGGCTTGAGCTTGTGTTTGAGCTTGGGCCTGCGCTTGTGCTTTGGCTTGCGCTTGGGTTTGCGCTTGGGTTTACGCTTAGATTTACAGAGATTACAATCGAGAAAGTAGAGGCAGAGAAAAAAAGAGGTTGAAAAATGGAAAAAACAAAAGTCATTTCTTACGAAAAAATAAAAGAAATTGTCAACAGCATTGCAAGCCCCCGCTTGAGCGCAATGGTGGCAGTGCAATACGGCTTGGCGGCCCGAGCCGGAGAACTAATCACTTACCAGCACACGAGCCAAAAGCAGACTCCAGGCTTGCTGAAGTCTAATATTACCCAGGTTGGTGGAGTATGGATTTGTCCAATCCCAAATTTCAAAAATGCAAAGCAGGAGTTCAAGCGGCCTTACATCTCCCCAAAAGAAGACTTTATTTTTAGGCCCTTCAAGTTTTGGTTTGACCAGTGTGATGAGCAGGTTTTTGACTTGCGTGTTGCTCGGTGGCGCGAGCTGGTTAAGGGGGTTTTGCCGCCTGGCCTTGCTTCGCATTCTTTGCGGCACTCTCGGGCCACGCATTTGGCAGAGGTGTTTGGTTTCAGCGCGTTTGAAATTAAGGCTTTTTTGGGGCACGCGAGGCTGGATACAAGCGCTATTTATGTTCACCAGGACTTGAGCAAGTCCGCGGGAAAGATTGAGGAGGCGTTGAAATGAATATTACAAAGGTGGGTTTTCGTGTGATTGGGATGGCCCTAGTTTTTTTTAGTGGGACCATTGTAATAAGTACTATATTTGGCCTTATAAGTTGGGATTATATTTCGGCTACTGTTTTAAGCAGTAAAGCCCCATGGATTTCCCAATATATGTTTCTTAGTTTGGGATTGATTAATTCGTTATTTCATATTTGTTTGGGGGACTGGTTTTTGAGAAGGGGGTATGAAAAATGTGGGATATGAAGTGCAGGTTTGCGCCTGATAACCCGTCTGCCAAGCATTGTAAGGCAACCAATTCTGGGCAAAGATGGGTTGTGAGCAATAGGCGAAAGAAGAGCGGGGTTGTGGGCAAGGGTTATTTTGGGTGCTGTAATAAGTGTAATGTGCCTTTAAAGGGGGTGGATTAATGGAAGCCGGAGTTTTGGGTGTGCCTCCTTTGGTTGTGGCTGGTCTTGTTTTTGGGATTGCTTTTGTGTATGCGTTCATTAAGATTGTTTTGCCCATGATGGGGGTAAAGTTATGAAAGTTTTAGGGATTCTGAATAAAATAAGGGGCGGGGGCGTTATTGGCTTGATTTTTTTGTGTTTTGCTGCAATGGTTCTTTTTGAAATCATGGGATTAACCACTATAATTACTTTGTATAATCTAGGAGTTGATCATTTTACAATATCTATTTATTAGTGGTTTTTTATTTCGTTGTGGATTAGTATCCCAATTGGTAGTTGTGCCTGTTGTATTAAGTATTATCTCAAAAATTCGTTTATAGGAGGTGAAAAGCATGGATAGAGAAAAAAGCATGGATAGAGAAGATGCAATCAATTATCTTAAAAGAAAAGGAAAAATAAAGGGCAAATTTTCGGATTCAGAGGAAAAAGAAATTAGTGAAGTCCAAAAGCGAGGTAAGATTTATGGGGACCCGCTTGTAGAGTTTGATTGAATATGCAACAGTTTTCTGATGGCTTGCCATCTAATGCGAGTGTTACGATTAGTTTTAAGCGTGGGCGGCGAGCCTTTTTTTCTTATTCTAAAAAAGAAAAAAAACGTGGAACCCAATTTTTAAATATTTGGGCATCTTTTCAATTATTGGGATTTATACTAATTTTTGGAGTAGGTTTTCTTGCTATCTTAAGTGGTATTGTTGTTATTTTATTGTCATTTATTTTTTATGGCCCCCCTAAATACGAGCCAATAGTATCTTGTTATGCTGTAATGGATGCATGGTTGCAGGTATATAATGCTTTTTTGGTGTTAATTTTAATTTTTGGCCCTGCTATTTGGGCTGCTTTAGTGGTTTATTTCAGGTATGAAAAATGGAAAACCGTGTTTCCAAAACTTAATTTTTGGATTCACAAGCTTTTAGAAAAAACAAAAAAAATCACTATAAAAAAAGTTAATGGCAAAATTTTTCAGATTCCTTGTTTCCACAATACATATCTTCATTATATTGCAACTGGTGAGTTTGAAAAATACTTAGAATCAATAAAAATACGAGAACTTCTTTTTACGGATAATAAGTGGAATGCAACTTTTTTATTTAAAAAGAATCCAAAAAAAGGTTTTTTAAGGGTCGAGTTCTTATGAATAAGTCCAGTATTTTTTTTATTGCATTGATTGCGTGTTTATTTTTTGCTCCATATTTTTTCAAAACTTATATAATTGGGTATGACAGCTACTATTTTCTTCGTATGGGATGGCTAACAAGCAATATTATAGTGGCCAAGCTTGTTCTTTTCGCTGCATTAGCCTCTTCAGCTGTTATTATTGGGTATTTGGGCCGCGGGATTAACCCTAAAAATGGGTGGCTGGCTGGGGTGTTTGTTTTTTTTTCCCCTATTTTTTTCACAGAGTTCTTAAAATTTGAGCCTGAGGCAATCGCATACCCTTTCTTGTTCGCAAGCCTAATATTCTTTTTGCAAAAAAAATTACAACGCAAAATTATTGGCATTGTTCTTGTGTTAATAGCGGCTTTTTTCTGGTTGCCAGGGCTTTCATGGCTTTTACCCACAGCATTCCTTTTTCCACCCGCAATAATAATCTTAATTCCATTTTTGCCAGCCGCAATAAGCAATTACCAATACTTTTTGCCTCACCCTGGAGTGCAAGAGTCTTTCGCGATAATGCAGGGAGTATCTTTTCACTATTTACTGCTTTTTTTCGGAATTTTGGGCTTGGTTTTGGTTTTTCGCAGGCCAGAATGGAAAAACATTAAGCCATTACTGCCTTTTTTAGTTGTTTTTCTGGTTATGGCAAGCCTAAACGGAAAATTCGGGGTGTTCTTAGCCCCGCTATTAGCGGTTTTCATGGCCAACGCTTGGGATTACTTTGGAAAAATCAGGGAAATGATGCCAATCCTAATGGTCTTTTGTTGTGTTGGGCTGGCGGTATCAGTTCTTTTCGTTTACGAGCCAACAGACCAGCTGGTTGAAAACGCGAAAAACGCTGTTGCTGACGCAAACGAGGCCACAATATGCAATAGTTGGACTTATGGGCACTTGCTGGAATGGCTTGGCGGGCACCCAATCGCAAAAGCTGGCGGATTACAGCCTGACTGCAATGCTCAATGCCCAGGCTGCCCTACTTTCTTTTATGCTTGACTTTTCTAAGCAACCCCCTTATGAATACTTTTTGGCTTCCAGGAACCTTGAATACGCCACTCATATGCCCGTACGCCAGCCAGCGCTTGTATCCAGCTATTGACTTGAAATGCTTTACACCCACAACAACCCCCCCAATTTTAGGGTAGTATTACAGTATTACATTTTTGCGAGCCTTTTCCTCCAATACGCCCTCAATCCAGGCGGAGTGCGCGGATTATTCACAATCTTCCTAACTGTTTCCTTAGTCATTCTCGGACCCTTTCTAGCCATCTTTTCACCTCCCTAAACATACTTTTTTGCTGCTCTCATAAGCGCAAGCTGTCGCAAAGTCAAATGGGACCTCATGTTAATAATGCACATATTAATCTGCCTCCGAGCCATATCCCTGTCCATACTCTCGTTATACCCAACGAGAATTTCCCCAAGCTTGCGATACGCGCTCATCTTCTTGCCCAATTCAAAAACCCCATTAAGAAAATTATTCCAAACGAAATAACCCAAAGCCACAAAAGACTGGTAAAAATCTTTCCAATCCCATAAGTGGCGCTTCCAAGCGCAAAAAGCAAAAGCAAGCTAATAGGGTAAGCAGCCTGCAAATTAAGGCCAAGCCGCCACATCAAAAAAGACACGATTAAAATAAAAACAAGCCCCGCAAATTGAGGGTCCCCAAACAATATTTCTCCAATGCAAAAGAAAATCTGGCCAATACTCATAACCACTCCAGCGTCAGGAACAAGGCAAGTCATATCACATGCCTCCCCCGCGAATAATGCTCAAGAACACCAACACGAAATGCGTAATCGTAAAAATTTGTATTGCCGTTAAAATAGTAAAAATCATTGACGCAATAAAGCTTAGCTCTGCAGGCAAAACTCCTTTCAAAACCGTGTAATACGCGCTGGCAAACCAAGCCGCTTTCCCAAGAATGTCCGAAGTCCCAGTAATTCCTTTTCCTATCCCAGAAAAAATCTCTGTAACCGGGTCACCTGACTTCACAAAACTGCTTCCGCTTGAAACAGTTAAATTAACATCATACTGGGAAAAATTAGAGTCTAACATTGGTATCTTTTCTACGGGATAAGAATGATTAGAGTCAAGCATTGGAAGCTTTGCAGCCATCATTGGCTCGCCAAACGCCACTATAGCTGAATTAATAGCTATAGTGAAAACCAGCAGCATAAGGCCAGTTTCATACAGTCGGTTCAATACTCAAGCCTCCTTGTAAGCAAATATACCGCTAGCCAACCGGCAGCCATTCCCCCAAAAACTATTATTGGAATCCAACCAATAAAGCACAGCAAGCCGCTTGTTATGATTGAAATTAATCCAAGTGCCCCAGGGTCTGTTCCAATTTGCGAGCCAGCAAAACCGGTTACTATTATTACTATCAGAACAGAAAAAAGCAACAAGCCATTTCCGCCTAATTCAGTTGGAAAAAAGTTTTTTAAAGAGGAAATTAATTGTGAGCCAACGCTGGTGCTGCTTTGAACCAGATAAGAATGCGAAAATGTTTTTGAATAGCCTGAAGCCGAAACCGTTACGTCAACTTTTACCGAGGAAAGCTGGTTAATATTGGCATCTACAAATCTCTGCTGGAAAAACTGTGAGTTGGTGTTCGCGTCAAAATTAAGGTCATACAATATTCTCCCCGCGTTAGTGACAACCACCCTGGTGTTCGATAGGATTCCATTGAACACGGTTATTCTCTGGTTTAAATCAAGGTTTCCATCAAGAAAAAACGCAATCCCGCTGCTTGGCATGAAATTAACATCAATATTAAACTCTATTGGCTCGCTAACAACAATCTTTTCCAAATCCAAATACACCTGATATGATGTGAAATTAGGCCGCAGTTCAATATAATACCTAAGAATTTCCCCCTCATAAAAATACAAGTAATAAGTGTCATTCTGAATGAATGAAAGAGTGGCCTCTCCGGCAGAATCGGTTACAACCTCTTCAACCGTAACCATCCCTTGGGTCGGAATATTTTTTTTGGAAACAATCCTAATGTTTTGTAGCCCGGCTGAACTAACATTATTTCTAACATAAAAAATAGTGTTCAGCGCATCAGCCCTGGCAACCAGATATGGTTGCAAATTATAAGTTTTTGGGTTTCCTTTAACGCTCAAAAAGTATTGCCGTGAATAATAATCCAGCCCAGCGTTAACATCAAAAATATAGTATGGAACAGTATTAGGAAAAATCCAGTATGAAACTGCACTAGTATTATTCAAAAATTGGTCTACCCCAATTCCACTTATAGACAAGTCAAAAGGGGAAATATTTGACAAGCTAACCTCATTTTTAGGAACTGAAATAGTTAGATTTACCGGATAATAATAATAAGTGCTTGTTCCAGCCACCCTGAAAACATAATTTGCGTCAGGATTAAGGAAAAAAGTTGCTTTTCCCACAGAAAGCTTTGCTCGGCCAGCAATATTATTATCCGCAATAGGCACGGCCGCCATGTCTTTGATTACAGTTACAATTTCATTGGTGAGTTTGACAAGCCCGTTTTCAGAATAGAACTCAAACTCAATGCTTTCCCCATTAACAGCTTTCAGCAAAAAAGCGTTAAAGTCTTTGTTTCCTGAAATCACTGAAAAATCAAAATAAAAATTTCTAAACTCATAGTTTCCATCCTGCCCAACAGAAACAATCTTTTCTCCAGACAATCCACTATAAGGTATAGTAATGTTTCCATCAACCCCCGCATAATAAGTTATTCCATCCATAATAGCAATTGCGGTTAAAATTGGATTAAGCTTATTTTCATCAAAAAGATGAAAACGTAATTTTGGATTGTTCAAAATTCCAATGCTCTTTCCACTCGCTTTAAAAAAATTTTCAGCACCAATAGTTCTGCGGTTTAAATCAAAAAGCAAATAATAGTTCCCATCAGAAACCAGAGAATTTAAAATGTTCCAATCTAAATGGCAGGTGCTTGGCAAAATATTCCAATTTTGGGAAGGGCAAATAAGACTTGTTAAATTTAAATCCTCAAAAATTACTGTTCCAGTCCCTTGAACCGCAGAAGAACTATAATTCACATCCAATCGTAAGCGATTATTATCATTATTCGCAACATTAAAATCTATTGTGACATTTCCATCATTCGCATAATTAAAAAATGGGGTTGCATTAATATCATATCCCTCAGCACGCAATATATTAAGGTCCCCAACTTCTACTGGAGTTCCCATTGGGACAGAGTTTCTATCTACATTGCTTATTACCCACTCATCAAGTTCCCCATTAAAAACTGATGCAAGAGTAAGATTCAAACTACCTAAAAAGAAATCAGAACTTGAACCAGCTTGCATTGGAAAAGTGCAGGTGGCATCGCTTCCTTCTAACACCCCGTTAACATACAATTTTAACCCATCTGTAGCATTCCATGTTAATTGTATCCAATACCAAGTAGCCGCAAGCCAGGTGCTTGTGGTGCTATACGCATCACAATCAGGAGGGCCGCCAGCTCCATTAACTACTGCCCTTATTTTTCCAGTCGCATTTTCAAAATATAATAATATTTCATCAGTTGCAGCATTAACTTTTCTAATTAAATATTGCCTATTCCCAAGGCCACTATCTATCTGGATGTTAGGGTAGACCCAACCACTAATGCTAAGGTTTGATGGAGGAGAATCTAAAAGAGTGTCATTAGTTGTGGTATATGCTGCATCCAATCCAATAGAGGCAGCCCCAAATTTTTTGTTTGCCGCATCCCAAATTAGCGTATCGCTTAGGGTTAAACCAAAATTGTTGGTGGTTTCATCAAAAGCAGTGGTTCCGGCATTTTCATTAAAATGCCACATTGCTACAGTATATACATCAGGTCCCCCAAATTCTGCTGTATCCCACCATAACGCAAAAGCCCCTGGGCTAATTAAAACTAAGCAAAGGAAGGCAAACCAAAATCTTGCCACCATTTTTTCACCTCATCTGTAATATTGAGGTGGGGGTGGCTGATTAAGGCTCCTAATTACTATGACTATTCCCATAATCGCGATTACAAGCGGGATTATGAGAATAACCAACTTTGCCGCAGGCCCGTATGTCACCTTTTCAGTATTATCCAATATTGGGAACAATAGCTGGTTGGCTATCGGGTCATAAAGGACAAGGAATATGTAGAAGCCCAAAAAGAAAATAATGGCTGTCAAAACCACTTCCAGACTCAGTTCCCCTTTTTTATTCAACACTTTTTTTTGCCTCCAATTTTTTTTAATAAAAACTTGGCCGCGCTTTTTTTTAAAAAAAAGCGAGAAGCACGGCCTCAAACTCAGCTTAGCTTCTGCCTTTTTAGCCCAACATGACAATCAAAAGCTGGGTCAAAACAATTAGTGCTATCAATGTTGCTACTAGCGCAGGAATTATTACCATTACCGCTTTTCCTGGGATATAATTGAATGCCCCAAGCAAAGCAACAATCACTAGCATTGCCGCTAGGACTATTGGGATAATGTTAACCATTGACTGTGTTGCTGGGTCAATGAACCTGTTGTCTATGGTTAAGACTAATACAGAACGTGCATTATAGTCCTTATTCCCTGGTAACATTATGTTCCATGCGTTGACATCAATAGCGTATGTTCCACTTGCGATTTTAGTTCCATTCGCAAAACAATAATTTATTTTGCAAATTGCCCCTGGAGTAGACCAAACATTTGATGTTTTGAACACACAGTTAGCTGAAGACAAATTTAAATCGCTAACAAATGTACGGTTAGTGTCTGTGCCTACATTGAAATCCAGGGTTAACCTGTGGATTGATGCTGCTGCATTGCTATCCACAATGCGGACATTGAAATCTATGCACTGGCTTGGCCCATACAGGTTTGGATAAACTGTTTGGCTGGTCGCTGTAGTCCCCCACCAGGAGGAATAGTTTTCAAATACCGCTGCTGACGCTGGAATCGCAAACAAAGCTAACGCCATTAATAGCATTAACGCTTTTTTCAACATTGTTTTTTTCACCCCCTTTTTCTTTTTTTCTTTTTTTTTCTTAAAGATTGTAAGCCTTTAAGCGAAATTCCTGACTTCTCCAGGTCTTGGTCAATCCTGTACAAGTTTTTTTCTATGTATACTCCGCTTTTAACGTATTTTCCTTTTTTTATTTGCTGCCTGAACTCTTTTGCCCTGAATGCCGGGAGTTTTAGGCGCACTCCAGCTGTTTTGGCTGGGGCCAGTTTGAAAGATGCGGCTGGAGTGCGCCCAACGAACCTTCCTCCTAATGCTAACGCTGTTTGTTTTTCAAGTGGAAAGGGAGAAATTGTTTTCCATTGGCCTTTGACTTTGGCCATTACTTTGAATCCAGCAACCATTTTTTTTAGGGATGGCTCAAGTGCAGCGCTTTTTCCAAAAAACATTATTGTTTTTCCTGGCTGCCTTGCTTGTGGAGCATACGGAAGAGCATAAAGCGGTTTTTTTGGTGGCGCGTATGGCGGGGCATATGGCGGAATCCGGTAAGGCGGCCTCTTTGGCTTGTAAGGCGGGGCTTTAGCTGTCTTGTAAGGCGGGGCAAAGTAAGGCAAGCCCTCAAGCGGAGCATAAGGAGCGCCAGCATAAGGCAAAGCTTTTGCGGAATAGCCTAAAGCTTTTTCATAATCGCCAAAAATCTGTTTTGAATAAGCTGGCTGCCGGTATTTTTTTGCTGGCTTGTAAGGCAAGCCCTCAAGCGGAGCATAAGGAGCGCTTTTGTATAATGGTTTATATGTTATTGGCTTGATGCCTTTTAAGCTGTATGCAATGTAATTCTTTTTGGGCAATACTGTTTTTTTGTAATCTGAAAAATACGCTTTCTCTTTTTTTGGTGGCAAAAAGTATGCTGCCCGAATTTTTCTCTCTGCCTTTCCGTATTCCCCATAACCCATGCTGTAAAGAGTCGTTTCTTTCAGCCCCCTCAAAGAAACCGAGGGGATTTTTTGGAAAAGGTTTTTTGTTTTTGGTGCTGCCGCTTTTTTTCTCCCAAGCATTTTAACCTGGGCAAATTCTTCTATTAGCCTGCCAACGTCTTTTTCCCGTCCGGCCGCAAGCTGCCTTTTCCATTGAGTCGAAGCCTTTAAAACCTTGTATCCCCCTTTTGACTCGGTAAAAAACGACCATGGCCAAAATTCTGAAATTCCCCCAACCTCTTTTACTCCCGGAGCGAGCTTGAAATCCTCAAAGTGAATAGAGAAAAGCTTTGCCTTTGCTCCGCCCTCAGCAACAAACCTAACTTTAAATTCTCCTTTTTCTGTTTTCATTTTCAATTGTTCTTTTGGCAATCCAACCTTTGCCCAATTAGCGCTCAAGTCTTTTGCAAATTGCTTGTGGCCATAAACTGCACCTTGCAAAAGAGCATAGTCAATGTCGCCAAACGGCTTGCTCGCTTTCATTCCTTTTAACGTGTATCCAGTAGGGCTTCCGTAAACCCTGCCTCCCTTAGCGCCAGCCTGCCGTAAAGTCAAATCAATTGCTTCCAAAACCCGGGGATAATTCTTCAGTGTTCCGGCTGGCTTTCTTCCAACCATAACGCCAATGTTTGGCAAGTCAAGCTTCTCGACAAGCCCACCGGTTTTTGTTTCATAAACAAATTCTGTCAATTCTTTTGCATCGGCTTTAGAAAAACCATGTTGTTCAACAAGCTTTTTTGCTCCAATAGAAACCTGTATTTTTTGTGCAATCGGCTGGGTAATCCTGCCCCCGGCCTTTTCTCCAATGGTTCCGCCAACTCTTGCGCCAGCTAAAGTTAATCCCAACTGCCTTTTTTGTTCTTCTTTGCTAAGCCCAGAAAAAAATAGTGGTTCAACAGCAGCAATAGTTGCTGCACCCATTACAGCAGGAATAACATATTTTTCTCCGGTTTTAGCAGCAACAGCATATCCAGACGCAATTTTAGGGCTATACTTTCCAATGCCCAGCTCCAGTCCTTTGCTGATTCGCCCCCCTCCTTTTAGCAATCCACTAATTACTAATGGAACGGCTGTAACCCCCAAAAATTCCTCTAAATTTTTTGATTCTGAAACAGTATATAACCCAGCGGCAGCAAAACCAACAAGGCCTGGCACAAGAGAGATGCCCCCAACAACATCTGCAAGAGAATGCTCCATTTTCGGAACAACAAAAGTTTCTTTTTTTCCTGGGGCACCAATAAAACTCTTAAAAAAACTTTCAATTGGACCAGCCCCACTATAAGCGGTATAAGAGTATCCTGAGTCCGCCCAGGTTATATCAGAAAGTTTTGGAGTTGATTTAATTTTCTCTGGCGTTTTTTCAATATAACTTTCAGGCAATGCTCCCTTTGGCCCAACCCTAATTTCCCTTCCAGACTCCATTGCACCATACAATTCTGGATAACTCTTTTTCAAAGCCTGCTTTTTTCCACTAATCTCAATCTCTTCGCCTAACGCCATCTTATACTCTGATTCCCCAAGCGGAACATCAGAAGGATACTTATAGCCAAAATCGCTAATTTGATGCGACAAAAAACCAAGCTCTCGCTCAAAATCCTTTAATTCAGTAATAGTGACTTCCCCTTTCTGAGCGCGCTTAACCCCGGCTTTTGCCCAAGAAGGAACAGGAGCCTGCGGAAAAGATTTTACATCAACAAACAAAGGCTGCAACCCAAAAACAGGGGGCTGGGCTTCCCTCTTTCGCTCAACAGCAACACCAGCTTGTATCCTCTCAACCCCAGGCTTGGCCCAAGAAGGAACAGGCTTTGGCCCAAAAGGAGAAACACGCGCCCCAACCAACCTACTTGGCTGAGGTTGCACTGCCCCCGCAGCAGTAGGCATAACCACCGCCTGCGCTGGTTGCGCTTTCAGAGTATACGCCCCAGTCAAAGGGTCAAAACCTTGAACTTCAGGCGGAAGAGTCCCCCAATCAACCTGCCTAACACCAACAGGCCCCTCAAACCTCACGCTCGCAGTATGCACTTCCAAGCCATGCGCTCTCCCTTGAGTAACCAACCCAAAAGAACCCCCCACACTCTGGCCCAACTCAGACTGGCCATCAACAAGAAAAACATCAACTCCCCCAGAACCACCAACAGGAGAAAGAGTAGCCCTGCGCCCAGTCTCCCGTTCATACTGTTCAACCCGAGAAACAACCTCAGGAGAATAACCCAACTCACGCAAACGGTCAACAGCACGAGCCATTAGATACTAATATGTGCTGAAGTAGTGTATACAAGTAACTATTCGTTAAAACTCAAAATAATTGGGGCGCAACCAAAAAAAATAATCACAATACTCGCAGTAGCCACAACATAAGCAACAAGCTCCCGCACGAAAACAGTAGAATAAGAAACAGAGCAAGAAACCCCGCAAGCCCCAAAATAAACCAAGCCTTCAGCATTTGGAGCATTAAACAACCACATTTTTGCTTGCCCGCCCATAATCAAGCAAGACGCATAATGCGTTGCCTCATGGATACAAATAAACGCAAGACTTAAAAACCCAAGAAAAAACAAAAAAATTATTGTTTTCTGCTGCAACACATACATGAAAAATCAGCACTCCAAAAACTACATCCACAAAAAGGACACTTCATTCCTTCATCACATCACAACGATATTTCATCATTCATTTTTCAGCATATTTTTTCTGCAAAAAACAACGCAATTCTTCGAGGGTTTTGTTTCGCATCTGAAATTTGGGCACTTCCTCTCGCAACCATTTCTTCGGCAAGTCCGCACCCTGATACGCACACCCGCCCAAAATATCAATTTTCATTTTCTCTATCTCATCAGCCACAACATTAGCCGCAATTTCAACCAGAAACTCCATGTCATCCACAAGAAAGTGCCCGTCAGTTTCCTCACAACAATCCAACCAACTCTTAGCACCAGCCTCCAAGGCGAACCGATACAACACTCGCTGAACAAAAACCGTTTCAGACATCAAAAACCACGCCCACAAAAACAATGCTTTAAATATTGAAAATTAATTGTCAGCCCTTCATAGTAATGCAAATCAATCAAACGACAAACAACAAAACCGATTACTATGCCAATAATAATTTCTTCACTCATTTTTCAACCTCTTTTATTTCCACAATCCTTTTCTCGCAGGCTTCCCATGCTGGAGCTATCGCTTTCTCGTATGCTTCCCCTGCTTGAGCTGTCGCTTTCTCGTATGCTTCCCATGCTGGAGCTATTGCTTTCTGGTATTTGTCCCCTGCTTGAGCTGTCGCTTTCTCGTATGCTTCCCATGCTGGAGCTATTGCTTTCTGGTATTTGTCCCATGCTGGAGCTGTCGCTTTCTTGAATTCTTCCCATGCTTTTTCTTTTTCAGACATCAATCTTCAACCTCTTTTTTCGCATTGTTATACTTTTTCTGTATTACTATGTTTCGCCTCTTTTTTCAATTCAAAAAAGTCTTCGCCATAGCCAGAGCCAGAGCCATCGCCAGAGCCAGAGCCATAGCCAGAGCCATAGCCAGAGCCAGAGCCATAGCCAGAGCCAGAGCCATCGCCAGAGCCAGAGCCATAGCCAGAGCCATAGCCAGAGCCATAGCCAGAGCCAGAGCCAGAGCCAGAGCCATGAAAAATTATTTGTTTTGCATATTTTTCTTTCAAGCTTTTTTCCATGCAGGAACGCCCTCTATTGATTTTCTCGCTTCTTTCGTGCAAGGAATAATCTCGATGACCCCCAACACAATAATCCGTTCTAATGGCTCTGGAAACTTGCAGTTCTCTGGCTTGCTTACCCCGCGAATCGCCATTTCTGAAAGGCTCGCAGCACCATCCCAATACCAGATGTGCCTTGCCCCCTTCAAAACAACTTCTGTTCCACTCTTTTCTGATAGTGTACCCGCAAACACTCCTGCCCTGTCTGCACGAACAATAACGTATTTCCCTACATCACTTTTTTCCATTTCTCAACACCTCCAAAACCATTTACTTTCCCGCCTCTTTTTTTGCTTTTCCAAAATACTTTTTCAAAAAATCCTTGTGCCGTAAAGTGCAAACGTCTTTCAACAATCTTTTACTGACCATTTTGTTTCCCGCCCCTTTTTTTGCTTTTTTGCAGTGTTCTGTGGTATGCAGGAAACTGTGGCATTTTTCGCAGTTTATTCTTTCTCTTTTTGCCATATTTTTTCCCATTATTTTTTTTGTTTATAAACAATAATATTTACAATTTTTATTTGTTTATTTACTTTTTAGCCTCTTTTATTCCCTCGCCATTCTTTTTAGTGCTGACAAGTTTTTTTCAATTATCTTTTCTGCCTCGCCAAGAACAGTTCTATTCCCATAAGCCTCTTTTTTCGCTGCCAAAAGCAAGTCTGTTCTCTTTTCGTATTTTCGCAATGCTTTTTCAAGCCACTTAACAGAAACAACAGGCACAAGTTTGCTTTCAGGAACAGAAAAACATTTTTGCCTGCATATTTCACAGTGGGCACTCATAGCATCAGGGCAAACAGTGCGTTTTTTGAATCCAAAAACCTTTTCATTCATTTTTCCACCACTTTTTTTATTTTCTTCAGGCGATTTGCAATCTCTGCTTCGCCCAAACAGGCAATAGCAATATTTGATATATGAAAATTTCCATCTGAGGGGTCTTCATCAACGATTTTTTCCATTTCTTTTTTTTCTTTTTTTGTTGCAGTTAAAATTCCAATTGTCCATTGCGCCTCACTATTGAAATAAAAAGATTCTTTCCATTTTTTCCATGCCCATTCCCCCAAATCTTTAAACACGCCTTCAACGACTTCCTTGTCGCCAGAATAGGTGTTGCCCAAACAATTTTTCAAAAATTCCTCAAATGTTTCGCCCATTATTTTCGCCTTCCTTTTCACATTGTTATACTTTTTTTGTATTACTATGTTTCGCCTCTTTTTTTTCTTCCAGCAAACGCTTCTTCAATCTTTCCATAGCAGTATCAAATCCCAATACAAAAGCAGAATGCTCGCCACCAACCCCAGAAATTCTTTTCGGTTCAGGCTCTCTTAACAATTTTTCAATTTCTTTTTCCAGCCATTCAAGAGAAACACTGTTTTTTCCGCAACAAACATCTCGCGGACAACCACAACGAATACAATAATCATGCTCGTTCGCAATAGTCAATCCTTCATCAGCCAATGCTCATCACCATTCTTTTCGGCATACAACCACAACGCCATTGATGCCCAGTCTTCTTTTTTGCAATCGAATCAACGACCTCATGCATTCTCTTATCACACAACGGGCAAACGGGCAAACGCTTTACACTACTCATTTCATATCAGCCTTTTTTCAAAACGCCTATTACTATATTCCAATTCAAGTATAATTGTTTTGAAAAATCTTGGTTTTGGATTAATAATATTTCTAATGCTTCTTTTCGGTGCCTATCACAATGAATACTTCTGGAAGTTCCACTCCCTCTCCAACCACAAATTTCGCATGTCCATGTTCTACTCATTTCAAGTCAGCCGCCAGCCGCCTTAACACTTCACACACGAAAACACTATTATCATCATTATTCCTATTCAAATCTTGCGACAGTCCCTCAATCATACAGCCTTGAATATGCTCACTCGACTTATGATAATGAGTCATCCAATTATCGACACTCCTTTCAAGTTCACTCATTCTTCCACTTCCCTGTCAGAATTTTTTACGACATAACAAGCCGTAACATCCTTCTCCATAACAATGCTGCGCCTGAATGATTCAGCCTCTTTTTTGTTCACGAAATAATACTTGTTGCCTTCAGCACTCCCGCCAGCAACATGAACAAGACACAACCAGTTATCATTCCACAGACTCATTTATTTTTCCGCCTCTTTTTTCTTATTTCCAGTTGTTCTTCAGGCTTACAACAACTACATTCATTTCCTACAATATAACATTTCAAAGCAGTCCCATATCTACCCCAATGCAAGTAAGAAGGGTTATTCTCTTTGTATAATTCGGCAAAAACCAGTGAAGTATTCTTGCGAATCTTATGTCCACAGTTTTTACAATTCATTTTTCAACCTCTTTTTTTCTTATTTCCACAAGCCTTTTCTGATAAGTTTCCCATGCTGAAGCCTTCGCTTTCTCGAATGCGTCCCATGCTTCGATTTCCAATGACGAAAACCTTTCTTTTTTAGACATCATTCTTCACCCTCTTTTTTCTTGTTTCAGCAAGTCTTTTTTGACATATTTCCCATACAGGAGCTATCGCTTTCTGGTATTCTTCCGATGCTTTCTCATATGCTTCCTCAGCCGGAGCTATCGCTTTATTGTATTCTTCCCATGCTGTAGC
>Ga0315276_10000651_pt1 | contig 30019 bp, 31 predicted proteins | sample YL17G05_0_MG_FD_204542 | JGI IMG/M metagenome (GOLD analysis project Ga0315276, IMG submission 204542) | Sediment microbial communities from Yellowstone Lake, YNP, Wyoming, USA - YL17G05_0 | ecosystem: Environmental > Aquatic > Freshwater > Lake > Sediment | place: USA: Wyoming | collected... | reverse complement strand
CACGAATACGCTGAGCGAATGATAAATGAAAAACTCTCCGAGGATAAGGAAACCTATGCAGGCTAAACTGGCCGGACAGATGGAAAAGATACGCATCCGCTTCGGTATCAGGGATAAGATACTGATCTCCTTCCTTGCCCTGTCGCTCATATCAGTGGGTATCATAAGTTCATTGGCCTTGCGCTATATTGGTTCAGTGGGCACGCTAACCAAGGAATACAGCGCATCCATGGGCGAAACTGTTATGTCGGTATCCATAGCCGCTCTGGAAGACCAGGGAAGGCGCACAATCTACCAGAAGGCGTCCGATATTGCCAAGGAGATATATTTTTATTTACAGCTTCACCCCGACCTGACCCAGGCCGAGATAATGCGTGACCAGAAAATGAATTCGATAGCCATCCAGAAAGTGGGCAGGACGGGATATACGATAGTATATGATAAAACTGGCAAAGTCTTATTTGCTACCGAACCGGGTATTATCGGCACTAATTTACGCAACCTCGGCGGTGAACCATCTTACTACTCATCGATCTTCGAGCGGAGCCTGCTGGGTGGAGAGTCATCAGGTTATTATAAATATAAAGGTGCGGCCGATAGCGTGGAGCGCACCAAGTACATGTGCACCGTGCCGGTGGAGTCTTCGGACCTTATTGTAAGCGCCTCTACCTACCTGGATGAGTTCTCATCCGCAGCCGATGATACCAAGGACAGGATAAGTTCGGCAGTGGAGGAGATGAGCAAACAGGTTGATAAGCAAGCCAGGGAGGCTGAACTGATATTTATCGCGGTTATCGTATCCATGGTGGTTGTCGTGTCCGGTGTTTCCTTCCTGCTTTCTGAAACTATAACCCGGCCGGTTATGGCGCTTACCAGGGGTTCGGAACAATTCGCCATCGGTGACCTGGACTACAGGTTTGATGTTCACACCGGTGATGAAATGCAGGTTCTGGCAGAGCAGTTCAATAGTATGGGCGATGCCCTCAAAGAATCTTATACCAACCTGGAGCAAAAGGTTATCGAACGAACCGAAAAGGAAAGGCAACGCGCCGAGCAGTTGCGCACCATTAATGAGGTCAGCCGTAAGATCAGCTCGATAGTCAATCTCGACGAACTGCTGGCTTATGTTGGCAACCTGCTGCGGCAGACCTTTCATTTCTATAATGTGAATATCTTTCTGTTCGAGCCGAATTCGGGCAAACTGATGCTGAAAACACTACATTTCAGCGGGCAGAAGAACGTTATACCGGTGGGTGTGCCGCTGGAGATGGATGAAGAGGGTATCATAGGCAAAGCAGCCAGATCGGGCGAATACGTACTGGTTAACGACCTTGCATCTCAACCGGTATTCAGCAAATCTGACAGCATGAGCGAAACTAAATCTGAGTTGGTTATACCTGTGAAGATGGGTGGGCGTGTGCTGGGGGTGCTGGATATAGAGAGTGCTGAGGTGGATGGGTTTGATGAAGCTGATGTATTTACGGCACAGACGCTGGCAGACCAGCTTGCGGTAGCTATTGAGAACGCCCGTCTTTACCAGGAAACCAGGTCTTTGGCCGTAACCGAGGAACGTAACCGTATGGCGCGCGAAATTCATGATACACTGGCACAGGGCTTCACCGGTATAATATTGCAGCTTGAAGCTACGGAACAGGCGCTGGGCGATACCAACGATGATGTGCAGAAGCACCTCAACCAGGCGCGCAGCCTGGCCCGCAAGAGCCTGGCTGAAGCGCGCCGCTCAGTTTGGAACCTCAGTCCGCAGGCACTGGAACAGCTAAGGCTCGATGAGGCTATTAAACATGAGGTTGACAGGTTCAAGCATGACAACGGCATCGACGCTACGTATACACAATACGGGGACAGGCGTGATATTCCGCCTGAGATGGGGACTGCTTTATTCCGCATTTGCCAGGAGTCACTGGCTAATGTTGCCAAGCATGCGCAGGCAACCAGGGTGGAATTGGTGCTCGATTTTGAGGGTGCAGAAATAGAATTGACCATTAAGGACAACGGCGTGGGATTTGCCCTTGACGAGGACGGTATAGTAGGAAAGAGCGGAGGCTTCGGCCTGATAAGCATGCGCGAGAGAGCGCTGGGACAGAACGGCAAATTCAATGTACAAAGCGAAAAGGGCAGAGGCACCACGATAACAGTTTCTTTCCCTCTGGCTTAGGAGGTATACAGTGGAGGAAATCAGGATATTAATTGTTGATGATCACCCGGTAGTCAGGGAAGGGATCGGTTCAATGCTCAAGAAGGAGCCTGATTTCAAGGTGGTTGGCGAGGCCTCGAACGGCCTTGAGGCTATCGAGCAAGCCCGCGAACTTTTGCCGGACGTTGTACTGATGGACTTGCGCATGCCTGAGATGGACGGGGTGGAGGCGATCAGCAGGATCAAGGCGGAGAAACCGGAAGTTAAATTCATTATCCTTACCACTTACTCGGATGACGAATATATTTTCAAGGGAATTGCGGCAGGCGCAAGGGCCTACCTTCTCAAGGATGCCCCGCGTGATGAACTTTTTAAGGCCATACGTATGGTATCGCGTGGCGAATCACTTATCCAACCGGTGGTCGCTTCGCGGGTGCTGGATAAACTGGCCGAGTTGTCCCGAAAAACCCCGGCTGCAGAAACTCTGTCTGACCGGGAAATTGAAGTTTTACGACTGATGGCCGGCGGTCAGTCAAATAAAGACATAGCTGACCATCTATCTATTACACAAAGCACTGTGAAAACGCATATCACCAGCATATTCCAAAAGCTCAATGTCACAACCCGTACGGAAGCCGTAACCAACGCCCTGAAAAAAGGTATAATCCAACTTTAATCATACTAAAGTATGATTATTCATCGTAGTAAAGGTTGACTGGCAGGTCAACCGTATTATATTTAAAACCGGACTATCTCCCTATTATGCATTCGCGTTAAATGCTATAGAATGTACATAGTATTATTACAGATTAGTAAGAATGCGTTTAAATTTAAAAAGGTGACATGTGGAAGAACCGATTAGAGTAATGATTACCGATGACAACGAGGTGGTCCGCGAAGGGCTCAAGAGCATCTTCGAGGGACACAAGGACATACTAGTTGTAGGGCAGGCTGTCGACGGACAGGATGCTGTTGAAAAAGCGTTGAAGCTGCAGCCGGATGTAATACTGATGGATGGCCAGATGCCCCGTATGGACGGCCCCACAGCTATCAGGGCGATCAAGAAGATTATGCCGGATGTGAAGATACTCTTCCTCACGGTTTATGGTGATTACGCTGGTGACGCGCTGGCGGCTGGCGCAAGCTGGTACCTGACCAAGGACTGCCGCCGCCAGGATCTGCTCGAAGCCATCCGGGCCCTGGCGCAGAGCGCGCGCCTCAAGGCCAGGCCGATCGGTTAGAGTAAGCCGCCAATTGAACGAAAAAGCCCTGCCTTAAAATGGCAGGGCTTTTTATTTAGCCGGGGCGGTCCTTATTTTGGTAATTGTGCTGATACAAAAGCCGCAAGGCACAGCAAAGAGACCGCCAAAAGGAACCAGCCAATCAGCCTGGCGTAGCTGTTTTCTTTGAAAGGGATGAAGAGGAAGCTTATGCCGAGCAGCATCAGGAAAAGGCCGAAAAAATCTCCGTTTGGCAGAGTTTTAAAAGCTATGACCAGGGCGCCCACAAATATCAGGAACACCTTGGCTGAAAGGGACAGGTTGCTTGAATCTTTCAACATGCGCGATGCCCCTATTTTTTCTGCTGTGACGCTTTGACTTCTTCCACCAGGGCGCGTCGGTCAACCTTCCCGCTGGCCAGTAACGGCAGCAGCGGACGTACCTCTATCTGCTTGGGTATCTTATAGTTGGCCAGGTGCTTCTTGCAAAGCTCGCGCACCTCATCGGCATCCACCGTCTTGCCAGGCACCGGCATGATAAAAGCCTTGCCCACTTCCTGCCAGGTCTCGTCCGGGATGGGGATAACGGTAACAAAGGCCACTCCGGGGTGCTGCTCTATAACCGCCTCTATCTCGCGCGGGTAGACGTTATAGCCGCCCGATTTGAACATCTCCTTGATACGGCCGACTATTTTAATATAGCCGCGGCTGTCCATGGTAGCCAGGTCACCTGACTTGAGCCAGCCGTCCTTCGTTAGTGTTTCCGCGGTGGCTTCCGGGCGGTTCCAGTATCCCTTCATGATCAGGTCGCCCTTCATCCAGATCTCGCCTACCTGGCCTTCCGGGACTTCCTTGCCATCTTTGTCCACCAGCTTGATTTGGAAAGGAGGGTAGCACTTGCCCGCTGTCTGTATCAGGTCCTCCATAGAATCGCCCGGTTTTGAGTAGGTGATGAACCCTGCATTCTCCGTCTGCCCGTAACCGGTCATAAGCGTGGCCCCTGTTTTCGATAACCTCTTGACCATCTCCTCCGATGCCGCCGACCCCGCCCAGATTATTGTCTTCAGGCTGGACTGGTCGTAGCTGTCGTAATCGGGCAGCATAAATTGCAGCATGAACATGGCCGGGACCTGCCCCATGAAGGTTACCTTCTCATCCTGTATGGTTTTCAGCGTGGCCGCCGGGTCGAAGCGGTCCATCAGCACGATGGGCGAACCCCAGTGCAGGCCTCCCATGGCAAGCTCAACGGCGCAGGCTACGTGGTTGATGGGGAAATGGATGAGCGACTTGCCTTCGCCGCGCTTATTGGTCGGGGCCAGGAAACGCTCGTTCTGAGCGGCAGCGCTGGCGATGATGTTCTTGTGGGTCAAAAGCGCGCCCTTGGGCTTGCCGGTGGTACCTGACGTGTAGATGATCAGGGCGGGATCATCCTCGTTAACTTCTTCCATGCGTTTGCTCAGGGCAGCATCTAAATTGCCTGGGTATTTAGCAAGCTCCGCCTCCCAGTTCAGCGTACCTTCCCAGGGGTTATCGATGATAACCAGCTGCTTAAGTTCGGGATTGGCCACCTTAAGGGCGATGACATCCTCCATATAATCGCGCATCAGGGCATCGTAATTTCTCACGACGAACCCGACCCTGGGCTTGGCATCGCCCACCATGTAGAGAAATTCATCACGGGTATAGCGCGGGTTCAGCCCGAACCAGATGCCTCCCACCATGGCCGTTGCCATGTAAGTGTAGAAGAACTCGTCGCGCGCGGCACAAAGGGTAAAGACCCGGTCGCCTTTTTTAACACCGAGTTCAAGTAACAGTTGGGCTACCTTGAGGGTTTTGCCGTAGAACTCTTTATAGGTGATTCGCTTATCCTTGAAAATCAGGGCCTCTTTCTGCGGGAATTTTTCCGCCCAGCGCCTCAAGTATTGCCAGATCAGCTTCTCTTCTGCCATGATATCTTTCTCCTTATTTATGTACTCTATTTAATGGGGGATATCGAACTTGGGGGCCCCGGCCTCAGGTACGTATCGCGGCGGCCTTTTCTCAATAGCGGCATTAAAGCCTTCCGCCATATCCGGGGATAGCTGGTTCCTCTCCCACAATTCAGATTCGAACAAGTACAGGTCCGACATACGCGCCACCGAAGCGGCATTGACCTGTTTCTTGGCGATGCGCAGTCCCAGCGGGCCGCGCGTAAGCAGCTTTCGCGCCAATTCCTGTGTCGCGGGACCCAACTGATCCAGGGGGACCACCTTATTAACCATGCCTATTCTGTAAGCTTCCTGCGCGTTAACCGGGTCGCCCGTCATGATAAGCTCCTTAGCCTTGGAGGGTCCGAGCAGCGATACGAAACGCGGCGTAGCGCCCCAGCTCAGGAACACACCGAGGTTTATCTCGGGTACTCCCATTTTGGCATTGTCTGCCGCTATCCTGAAGTCGCAGTTCATGGCAATGCAAAGGCCGCCGCCCATGCACGGCCCGTTGATGGCTGCGATAGTTATCTGCTCCAGGTTCTCAATAGCCGTCATCAGGTCATGTGAAAAGAGCTGCCAGATCCTTTCGTTGGGCAGTTCCTTCTGGGAGACGTGCTCGGTAAGCGCTTCTACCCTGAAATCGAAACCTCCCGAGAAAGCGCGTCCCGCGCCGGTGAAGATGATCACCCTTGTCTCAAGGTCATAGCGGAATTCGGCCATCAGGTCCCTGAGTTCAAGGAACAGGCGGGTGCTGAGTGTGTTCAGCTTGTCGGGACGGTTGAAGGTCACGAGCGCTACGCCGTCTTTTTTATCTACAAGCAAGGTCTGGTATGCCATAAATCCTCCCGCGGTGAAATGTTAGATGAGCTTGAATTGTAACACATCGACAATTCCCATATCTGTGAGCCTCAATTCAGGAATGACCGGCAGCGCTATGAAAGAGAGCAGCGCGAAGGGTGCGGGCGGCAGGCTGCCAAGCGTGGCGGCCTTTTGCTCCAGCGCCTCGAATGCTCTGGACACCTTTTCCGCCGGGTCAGGCGAGAGTAGGCCGCAGATAGGTAAGGGTAGCCGGGCAATGGCTTTGCCCGCTTGGCAGACCACCAGTCCGCCCTGCATCTCCTCAATCGCTTTGACTGCCGCCAGAATATCTTTATCGCTGGTTCCCACCACGATGATATTATGCGAATCGTGCGCAACCGTGGAGGCGATGGCGCCGCTCTTGAGTCCGAAGCCTTTGACAATGCCTATGCCGGTATTGCCCGTCGCCTTGTGGCGTTCGATGACCACGGCTTTCAGCAGGTCCTTCTCTGTATCCGCATAGAAAATTCCCTTTGGGATTTTGACCATCTTCTTCCTGGTCACAATCTGGCCAGGCACTATCTCGATAACCGGGAACTGATCTTGATTAAGCTTAAGCTCAAGGCGGTCAGGCGCGTAAGGTTTTACCATCACTGTTTTCAGCAGATGTGCAGGCGTTTTCTCGGCTACTGTACTAAGATATTTGCCTCCCCTGGCGGCCAGCTTACCGTTGAAGAAGACCATTTCAATATCCAGCTTTTCCAGGTTATTGAAGGTGATAAGGTTGGCGCGGTTGCCCGGCGCAATGCGGCCCATGTCGTGCAGCCTGAAATACTCCGCCGGATTAAGTGTTACCAACTGGATGGCGCGTATGGGGTCGAGGCCGAGCTTGATTGCTTTTCTGACAACTGCGTCCACGTCGCCGTCCCCCAGCAGGTCGGCGCAGCTGCGGTCGTCAGTCACGAACATGCACCTGTGCCAGGTCTTGTCGGTCACCAGGCAGAGCAGTTCCTCGAGGTTCTTTTCGGAGGTGCCCTCCCTGATCATCAGGTAAAGCCCGCGCGACAGCTTCTCCCTGCTTTCCTCAAGCTCGGAGTTTTCATGGTCGGAGTAAATGCCTGCCGCCATATAGGCGTTCAACTGTTTGCCCCTCAGTCCCGGGGCGTGACCGGCGATAACGTGGCCGGAAGCCGCGGTTATCTCATCGATAACGGGCGGGGAGGCGTTGATCACGCCCGGGTAGTTCATCATCTCCCCCAGCCCGATATTGTTTTTCCACCCGAGAAGTTTTTTAATTTCAGGGGCGCCGATAGCAGCGCCGGAAGTCTCCATATGGGTGGCCGGCACGCAGGAAGCGGCCTGGAAGAAGATGTCCAGCGGCAGGGTTCGGGCGCAGTCCATCACGAAGCGGATGCCATCCAATCCCGCTACGTTGGTTATCTCGTGCAGGTCGGTGCAGATAGACGTCACCCCGTGCGGGACAACCGTGCGGGCGTACTGGGCGGGGTGGAGCATCGAGCTCTCAATATGGATATGGCCGTTGATAAAGCCGGGAGACAGGTAGGAGCCCTTGAGGTCGATAACCTTGCAGCCCTCTGTGTAATCGCCGATGCCGGCGATGCGCCCGCCGTATATGGCGACGCTGTTTTTTTCAATACTGCTGGTGAAGACATTGATGATGCTGGCATTCTTCAGTACCAGGTCAGCTGGTTTATCCCCGCGCGCCACCGCGATTAAGTCGGGCAGGCTCATTTCATACTCCTCGCGTGCATCACTCAATATAACAGATATCAACGAGGTTGCGGTATTTCTCGTTCCAGTCTATGCCGTAGCCCACGATAAATTTATCCGGCACCGTGAAGCCTATGTAATCTATTTTCACATCAGTCTTGCGCCGGGAAGGCTTCTCCGTCAGCGCGCACAACCTGACAGAGGCCGGCCTTTTCCGTTTAAGGTATTTGATGAGGTATGCTGTGGTCAACCCGGTATCGATGATATCTTCTACTACCAGGATGTGCCTGCCTTCAACTGGCTGGTTGAGGCGGGATAGCAACTTGATGCTACCCGACGACTGAATACCGCCGGCGTAGCTGGAGAGCCGGATGAAATCCACTTCCAGCGGCATATCGATTTTCCGCACCAGGTCGGCCATGAAGATAAACGAGCCTTTGAGGATGCCGATCAGCAGCGGGTTCTTTTCCAGGTAGTCATGCCGGATGGCGCGGGCCAGCCTCGCTACTTCTTTCTCAATTGCCTGGTGCTTGATAAGTACCTTAAGCCCGGTTGGCATGCTAAGGATTATAGCTGCGTGGTTGGCGGCTGTCTATTTCACCATATGCCGGGTAATAACCGGTACCTGGTCTTTGCTGCATAATCCCTGTAACCCTCCAGGTTTTCCAGCAGTTCTTTTTCCTCTCCCTTTATGCGGGCGATGATGAAAGGCACTATACAGATGGCCGGAATAAACGCCCAGTAAGAACCCAGTGCCAGCGGGGAAAAAATGTAGAAAATGAGCACACCGACATACATGGGGTGTCTCACCACAGCATACGGGCCGGTCGTAATCACCCTTTGATTTATTTCAACTTCAATTATCCGGGATGCATAACTGTTGGCTTTGAAAACGAAAGCTACAATTAGGTAACCGGCCATGACTAAAACATCGGAAAGGATAATGACTGCCAGAGGTACTTCCGACCAGTGGAACCTGAAGTCAAACCCGGGGATAAGAAAGGTCGCCAGGAAAAACAATGAAGATGTGGCTACAATCAGTTTTTGCCCCTGCAGCCTTTCTTTCATCCTCATCCTGCGTTCCAGAAGTGCCCGGTCGTGCCTGTATAAATACCTTCCGAGGAAAAACGCTGGAACCGCCACTATGAAAATATACATCCAGGCTTGCCAGTAGTTTAAAGTCCACGCAGGCAGGAAGAACATCAATCCCAGTACAGGGAATACTAATATGAAACGTATGACTAAGGCCGTTTCAAGGGATTTTGACTTCCCGTCCGGGGATATATCATCTGGCTGATCGGTCATGCTAACCTTCGGTTCTAAGCTGGTTACAGCCTGGTGACAAGTTTCTTGACTGCCAGGTTGAGGCCTTCCAATGAGAGATCGTACATGGGGAAGAGTTTGGCGATGACCTGCACGGTGGGGTAGCTGCGCAGCACGGTCTTCTCGGGGTTGAGCCAGACGCAGTGGGTGAAATGCGACTTGAATTGCCGCAGCCTGTCGACGCCCGATAACTTCTGGTAGCCGTGGAAGTAAATGTCGCCGAAACGGTCCATCAATTCGGAGGAGGCCATGCAGGCGTCGCCCACAAAGATGACCTTATAATCAGGTTCAAGCACCTTGATAAGGTGTTCGATAGGCTCACCCTTTCTCTGCTGGATATCGGGATACAGCACATCATACGGGCAGTTATGGAAATAATAGTATTTGAACGATTTGAAATGGCTGAGCGAGTTGGCCGCTGAGAAAAGCTGGCTGCACAGCTCAGCATATGGCTCCATCGAGCCGCCGGCATCCATCAGCAGCAGCAGTTTGATGGCGTTCTTGCGCGGACGCTTCCATTTGAACTCTATCTCGCCGGCATTCTTGCAGGTGGCGTCGATTGTGCGGTCCAGGTCAAGTTCATCCTCGGGACCCGTGCGGTTCAGCTTGCGCAGCTGTTTCAGTGCGACTTTTATCTGGCGGATATCCAGCGTGACATCATCGCGGTAGTTGCGGAAATACCGCTGCTCGGCTATGCGAACAGCACTGCGCATGCCGCCCGGTCCGCCGACCAGTATACCCTGGGGGTTGCGGCCCGAGTGGCCGAAAGGCGAAGTGCCGCCCGTGCCTATCCAGTAATCGCCGCCGTCATGGCGTTCCTTCTGCTCCTTGAGGCGTTTCTCATACTCCTTGAGCAGTTCCTCGAGGTCCATTTTCTTGAGGGCGGCTATCTCCTCGGGGGTCAGTTCGGGACGGTTCTTGGGGTCGGTCAGCCAGGCCATCAGTTCCTCGGTGAATTCCAGGGGTGGGGCTATGCCGTTGAAATATTCCTGGAAGGCCACATCGTACTGGTCGAAATGCGTCTCGCTCTTGACCAGTATGGCGCGTGCCAGGTAATAGAATTCGCTCATATTATGGATAAGCCCCTTGTCCAGCGCCTCCATCAGCACCATCCATTCGTTGATGGAGGTGGGGACCTTCCTTTCCTTGAGCTTATAGAAAAAGGGTGTGAACATAATAAGTTACAGCAGCGCTATATTCAGTTTCCGGAAACGTTATATCCACGGCTTTGCGGTTTCTTGCGGACGAAATGGTTTACGTAGTAGTCGAGGTCATTCTCCTTCTTAAGCAATGTGCCGAGGAAGGGGATTTCGCCGTCCTTTATCTTGCCGTCCAGGCCGCTGGCCATGAGCGCCTGTATCCAGTCGATCAGTTCGCTGGTGGAGGGCTTCTTGCGCAGGTCGTCTACCTTGCGCAGGCTGTAGAAAGTTTCCAGCGCGTCCTTGAGCAGGTTGCTCTTAATATTGGGGAAATGCACCTTGACTATCTCCTCCATCAGGGCCGGGTCGGGGAACTCGATATAGTGGAAGATGCAGCGCCTTAGGAAGGCGTCCGGCAGCTCCTTCTCGTTATTGCTGGTGATGATGACGACCGGGCGGTGGATAGCGGAGATGGTCTCATCGGTCTCCGGTATGTAAAAGCTCATCTCGTCAAGCTCGTTTAGCAGGTCGTTGGGGAATTCCAGGTCGGCCTTGTCCACCTCGTCGATCAGCAGTACAACCTGGACCGGGGCGGTGAAGGCCTGTCCCAGCTTGCCGAGCTTGATATAGTGCTTGATATCCGCGACATCCTTGCCGCCGAAACGGCTGTCGTTGAGCCTCTGCACGGTATCATACATATAAAGGCCTTCCGAGGCCTTGGTGGTGGACTTGATATTCCAGCGAACGAGTTCCTTGCCCAGCGATGAAGATATACTGTGTGAGAGCAGGGTCTTACCTGTGCCTGGTTCCCCCCTGACCAGCAGCGGCCTTTGCAGGACGATGGATACATTGACCGCGTTTTTCAGTGCGTCGGAGATAACGTAATCGCTCGAGCCCTTGAACTGCTCGAATTGCTTTTGTGACATTGTGCTTCCTCCGGGAGTATCAGGGGTTCACAGTAAACCCCCCGGTTAGTAAACCGGAGGGCGCATAATGAAGACCTGAGCTTAATCCGTGTGAAATTTTAGATTATAGCAGGGCTAAAAGCAAATAATATGAAGAAAACCATATGTCGGCTGCTGTTGCCCTGCAGGAAGACTAAGGCGGGCTGACGGTGAAGCCGGTGAAGTTAACGTTCGAGCCTGACGAGGACTGCAACCCCACGGTCCCGGAGCCATAGGTGCTGTCATTGAAGGTCATTAGCGTATTGCCGTCCACCTGGATGGTATGGTCGCCGCCTGATACTGAGATTGAGATATTGTGCTGCCCGTTAGGCTGGAAACCGGGTGGCATAGCTGCCTGCGCCAAAATTGTGCCGTTTGCCACATCGCTTACCGTAAACCCCAGTAAGGGGTCGAACTGCAAAATGTAGCCAGTGTTGGCGCTACTATCACTGAGGTAGTACAGGCCGTAGCCATCGCCTGATGAAAGCGTTGCTGTAGTCTGAACGGTGAAATCGTCCCAGTTCCCGCCGGTAGCCAGCAGGCTGCCCGCAATCCCGTTGGAGGAGAGGCCACCTGGGCCGGATGTCCAGCCTCCTGAGAGTAAGGTGAATCCGTTCAAGCTGTTGAAAGCGCTGGCGAAGAAGATCTCGTGAACGCTGCCGTCGGGATCTATGGTCCAGTAGTATTTGAGGTCGCCGATCAGGTAATAGTCGAGAATACCCGGGTTGCCGGGGCCAACAGTTGTGGAGGAAGCCAGCGGGTTGCCCTCAACTAGATATGCTCCAGTAGCCGTGTGAACTTGTTTGAGCTCAACCGCTTTTGCTTCAACTCTACCTGAACTCATGAAGCCAACGACATTAAGCACTACCACCGCAGCCAGCACGCCCAGTATGGAAATAACTACCAGGAGTTCGATCAGTGTAAACCCGCTGGAGGCCTTCAGTGCCCTGTTGCGTCCCTGACAAAAGGCCATTACCAATACATCCCGATGACATTAATATGCATACCTTATAATAAACGCCTGGCGTCATTACCGCAATAGTACTTTAGTGTTAGTACTATCGATGGCAGAGCTTAACGCAGGAGTAATTGTGCCATTGCCGGTGGCCGGCATAAGAGGTAATGTTCGACGTGATATAATCGCGGGAGGGTTTCAGGATGAGATGAAGAAATACACTGTGTCATTCAGTCCGGCGGGACGCAGGGTCGCCTGTTCTGCCGGGTCTACATTGCTGGATTGCTGCCGGGTGAATCAAATACCTCTGACCAGTACGTGCGGCGGCCAGGGCAAGTGCCATTCCTGCAAGGTACGCATAGAAAAGGGGATTGTTACCGCGCCGACCAGGAACGAACTCAAAATATTATCTGCTGAGGAATTGAAAAGGGGCTGGCGGCTGGCCTGCCAGGTAAAGCCCGCCGCTAACCTCATCGTGTACTTGCCCGGAGGGAACGTTCTGAGCTCCAGTCCTGCATTTAAAGAAGAGCTGTTATCCAGGATCGTGCCCGATGTGAGGAAGGGGCGCCTGCGCAAGGGACTGGGCATAGCCATAGACCTGGGTACTACCAAGATAGCGGGATACCTGCTTAACCTGGCTGATGGCGGGATACTTGGCAGTCATGCTATGGCCAATCCCCAGGCCGTTTACGGCGATGACGTAATCAGCCGCATCACATATGCCATGAGCTCGCTCGCCAACGCTAAAAAACTGAAAAACACGGCAACAGCTGCGATTGACGGCCTGATACTGGATCTCTCTGCAAATGCGGGGCCCAAAGCTGGGACGATTACAAGGGTTGCAATCTGCGGCAATACAGCAATGCACCACCTTGTGCTGGGCTTGCCGGTCGGCCAGCTTGCGCAGGCGCCTTACCTGCCGTGGGTAAAGGAATCGGTAAATATTAGCGCAAACGAATTGGGGCTTAAATCAGCGCCGGGTGCCGATGTATATCTCCTTCCCAATATAGGAGGCTATGTGGGTGGCGACCACGTGGCGGTGCTCGCGGCAATAGGTGCCCTTAATATCAACACCGCTACCCTTATCATTGATATCGGCACCAATACCGAGATTTCGCTGGTGGCGGGAGGCAATATAACCAGTGTTTCCTGTGCCTCAGGTCCCGCTTTCGAGGGAGGGCATATCAGATTTGGCATGAAGGCCGCCGAGGGAGCTATCGATAAAATTGTTATCAGTGACGGCAAGGTCAGATTCAGTACCATTGGAGGGGGACGGTCGGCAGGAATCTGTGGTTCGGGAATGCTCGACTCCGTGGCACAGATGGTCGATGAGGGGGTAATAGACTCAAGTGGCAGGATGGATAAGGCGCACGCGCTGGTGCGTGCAACCGGAGGGCAGCTGCAAATACTGGTCGCAGCGGGTGAAAAGTCACTCAATGGGGAAGATATCGTAATCACGCAGGGAGATGTGAGGGAATTGCAACTGGCCAAGGCGGCTATCCGTACCGGGATAAACGTTTTACTTAAATCGGCAGGCATAGCTGCGCCGGATGTTAAGCGCATAATTGTCGCCGGTACGTTCGGTAACTACATCGATATAAAAAGCGCCATCAGGGTGGGGATGCTGCCTGGCCTGCCTTTAAGTCGTTTCAGCCAGGTTGGCAACGCGGCAGGCGCCGGCACATGTATGGTACTGGTTTCCACGATAGCCCGTGAAAAGGCCGAAATGATGGCACACCTGGTGCATTACCTTGAACTTGCCGAGAGGCCTGATTTTATGGAATTATATGTCGAAGCGTTGAAAATCAGGTATTGATATTGGAGGTGAATGTGTCCACATCCCTTGGCAAGATGACTTCTCGCGAACGTGTCCACGCGGCCGCCAGGGGGCTTCCGGTGGACCGGGTGCCGGTCATGTACTGGTTCAACCCCCACCTGGCCTGCCGCCTGATGGCCGAGTTTCAGCCAGCGCGGAGCACGGTGATGAATGCCGCCGCCGGTTATCTTTGGAAACGCTTCTCCCACGGGGGTGAGCTTGACGCTCCCGAAATGGTACGGGCTTTGCCGCACCTGCTCAACGAATACGCCAACGGCAGGTATGCTCTTGAACTGGGCGCAGATATAGTTATCGAGCCTGTAGGCGCCGGCGGCAATGTCAAGCGGCTATACCGCGAAAACAAGCGCCTCAGGGTGCTCGACTCCTATGGCAGTGTGCGCGGCCTGGGCGGCATTTACATGGACATCATTAAGCCTGCTATCAGAGACGTCACTGACCTGAAAAACTACAGGTTCCCCGATTTTTCGGATGATAAGCACTATGCTGCCATCAGGAAGCTGCGGGCAGAGTATCCCGGCGCCAGTATCTTGGTAGAGGACTTCGGCGTGCAGGACTTCTTCTCGACCCAGATCTGGGCCATGCCGCCTTTCATGACGGCTTTATATGAATACCCCGACGAGGTAAAGGATTTCCAGCGGCGTTTCGGCGATTGGTCCTGCGAGTTGGCGCGACGCGGCGTGAAGGCCGGAGGCGACGTTGTTTTCATTTACGACGACTATGGATATACCGACCACACATTGATATCGATGAAGATGTGGAAGGAATTCACCTATCCCCACCTTAAACGCATCATCGAGGCCGTGCATGACGCCGGGGCGCTGGCCATGCTGCACTCGTGCGGTTTCCAAACGCCCTTCCTGGATCTCTACATTGAGGCCGGGCTTGATATTTTGCAGGCCTTCCAGCCCAAGGCGGGAAACGATTTCGCCACGGCCTACGCTAAATACGGTGGAAGGCTGGCTTTTGCCACCGGGATAGACGTGCAGCAGGGTGAGCAAATGAACGACGCGCAGATGCGCGAAAGCATATTGGATAGCTACAAGATAGGCAGGCTTCACGGGCGCCATATACTCAGTATGACCCACATGCTGCAGTATACAATGCCCGGGGAAAACATTCGTGCTATATTCGATACGGTGCGTGAGATACAGGCCGGGAAGCACGGTTAGCGGGGGAAGTCTTACCCCAGACCCCGGGCGATTTATGGGAACCAGAGCACTATGAGGAGGCCTGACATGGAAATTGGTAATCACTGGACTGAGATACAGAAGATATTTGAGGAAGGTTTTAAGAGCTGTTTTCATTATGCTGTGGCCACGGTAAACCACGATGGCTCGCCCCATATTTCTCCCATCGGAGGGCTTTTCCTCAGGGATGATAAAACCGGCTTCTATTTCGAGGAGTTCCCATCTAGATTGCCGGAGAACCTCAAGCGGAACCCACACGTTTGCGTGATGGCGGTAAACGCCGATAAGCTGTTCTGGGGCAGGGCGTTGATAGATGGCAAGTTTCCATCGCCGCCGGGTGTCAGGCTTCTGGGGATTGCCGGTGAAGCCAGGGATGGTACGCAGCAGGAAAAGGACCTTTTTCAGAAGAGGATGGGCTTTGCTCGTTCACTGAAAGGCTACAAGTTGATGTGGGAAAGCATGCACAGGGTGCGTGACATAAGTTTCGAAGCCTTCGAGCCTATTGAACTGGGCGCCATGATGGGCGGCCTGGGATAAAGTGTCCTGGCTGAGGCAGATGCGGCGATCGGCAACTGGGCAATATAGTTGAGCTGTTTAGGCTAAAAAAATAAAGGCCGCTGGATTGATCCAGCGGCCTTGCTAAACAGATCCTTTTAGCTTTAAGGCAGCCCGGCTTTAAGCGTGTTTTGGTAAGCCGTGGTGAGGTCGTTAACCTTCATTACCAGGTTTCCATCAGAAACTGTGTATGGTACTGATGCTTTAGGATAATTCACGCAGGCGCCGGCTATCCCTATACCTGTACTGGCGTTAAAAGTGGTTGCGCATACATCGCAGACCAGGGTATTTCCGTCCAAAGTATAGGTTTTTCCCCTGCAGGGCGGACAAACACTTGCCCGTATATATATCACGTTGTCCAGTGTATATGCCATAAAACCCATTGTGCCGCCCGGGGTGTTTACCAGGAAGTGATTGTTCCAATTATCCTGGGCTACCTTTAGCGGGATGGAGACAGTATCGTTAGTCACTGTTGGTGTAATCTCCTTAGCCTTGATAGGTCCGGTTGGCTTGGGCGCCGGAGCTGCCGGCGGTACCGGCTGGGATGTGGGTGTTGTGGTTGCAGTAACGGGCTGCGTTGATTGTGCCGGCGGCGAGGCCGGTACCTGTGAGGATCCTGTCGAGGCTGACTGCCCGGAGCAGGCGGCCAGGATTGTAACCAGCGATAATAAGACGATGGTCAGTGCCATTTTTCTATTCATATGTAGTGTCCTCCTTTTGTCTAACATTTAGTAACTCATTGTTTTTTGTTTGATCAAGATTAACTGCTGTACATTGCACTGGGAACTTTACCGTTGGAATTTACGGCCCTTTTGATAATCTGCCCATCTTGCAGGTTAATTATTTCTTTGGCGTGCCTGGCTATATCGGCGCTGTGTGTGACCATGACGATGCTGCGCCCCTCTTCATTGAGCTCGTTAAACAGTTTCAGGATTTCAATTCCCGTTTTCTGATCCATGTTGCCCGTGGGTTCATCCGCCAGTATAAGGCTTGGGCTGGTAACCAGGGCCCTTGCGATTGCTACCCGCTGCTGTTCACCACCGCTCAACTGGCTGGGCTTATGGTTGGCTCTTTTTTCCAGGCCCACCCTTTTCAATATGTCCATAGCCTCCTCTTCATTATTGCCGTCACCTGCAAAGATGAGGGGCATTAATACGTTCTCGAGGGCGGTCAGGGATGGCAAAAGGTGGTACTGTTGAAAAACGTAGGCAATTTTACCTCTCCTGATATCCACGAGGGCGTTTTCATCATAGCCGTCAATGCGTTTTCCATCGAGGATAACCTCGCCGCTGGAGAGCTGATCCAGTCCGCCCATGATATTCAGCAGGGTGGATTTACCGCTTCCGGATGGTCCCATGACGGCGATAAAGTTCCCGTTTTCTACTTCCAGCGAAACATTGTCCAGGGCGACCACCCGGGCCGCTCCTTCGCCGTATATTTTTGATGCGTTCTTGACTTCCAACACGTGTAACTCCTTTTATACGAAATAGACGGGATTGTTCATGCGGACCTGAACGAGTCGGCGACCCTGATCTCGGCTGCCTTCACAGCCGGGTAAACAGCCGCTGCCACGGCAACGATGATTGACACAGCCAGGGCCAGCGGGAAATACTGTGGAACGAAATAAACAGCCGTTCCTTCGAAGACCAGTGGCCCGATCAGGTACGCCAGGGCGGTTCCCAGTAGATACCCTGCGATGCCTCCAATGATCCCTATAACGATAGCCTCAAATATGAAAATCTTGATGATCTGTTTGCGGGATGCCCCCACTGCCCTCATGATCCCGATATCCTTGGTCCTTTCGTGTACCGATGACATCATGGTGTTAACGACTCCGAACAGGCCAACCATCAGGGTAATACCTGCGAGCGCGAACATTAAACTGTTCATCTTTTCCACAAGGCCCATTTCAGATTGAGCTATCTGTTTCACGGCAATCGCCCGGACTCCCGGGATGTTCTGGTTGATGCTGTCTGCGATCATTTCCACCGGGCAGGCGTTGCACAGGGCCCGGATATCCAGGGATGAGATAACGCCTTCCTTGTGGAATGCCTTCTGCACGGTTGCCAGTGGAGCGAATATCTGGTAATCATCGCTTGCCCCGGTTTCTTTGAGGATGCCGGTAACTTTCACGTTGCTTTCATTCAGCGATACAGTATCGCCTACATTCAGTTTCAGAAGATCGGCCGCTATCGCGCCAACCAGCACCTGATCCGTTCCGTCAAGATAGGTCCCTTTTCCAACTTCCCACCACGACTTAACTATCCTTTCTTGCTGCGGGTCCACCCCGACAACCACCAGCGAGATCCCGTTTACCCGGGTGTTCTCAAAAAGCTTTGGTGCGATCGTGGCAATATCTCCCTCGTCGGTGATTTTCAGTGCCTCTCTTATTTTGCTGTCAGCTATCTGCCTGATCTTGAGCAACTGGTCTTCAGGAATGTAATTTTCACCAACTGTCAGCGTACCCATACTGAGGTTACCCAGTTTCATGTCCAGGTTGTTTATGGCCGGTATAACCGTCAGATTGGGCCCATACTGTTCCAGCTGCTTGTAGATCTTGGCCTCACCGGCCGATGCAATGGTGAGTATGCCCACGACGGTCATGGTACCTATGACAACGCCCAGGGCGGCATATAGCACCCGCCTCTTCCGGCGCAGAATGTCCTTGGCCACAATCTGATAGAGCTTCATTAAGTCCTCTCCTTTAGCCTTTTGTAGTACAGGTTAATACTTACATTATACCCGGCTTGTATCCCAGCACAGCGGGGTTCATCATACCGAATATCATGGCTATATGGGCCACTACCAGGAAAATGCCGACAAATGTCGCGTGCAGTTTTAATTTGCCTATCGTGTCCCTCTTTCTCGCGATAGCGCCTATTTCAAGTAAACTTATCCCCATCAGGGGAATTACGCCGGAAAGATAGAAACCGACTGCTATAAAGTCGGCTATCCCACGCCATTCGCGACCGGCGCTGATAGGTATAACGGCGTTTCCCCAGAGATAAATGAAAACACCCAGGAAATAGAAACCGGCTAGGATCCCGGCTACTCTATTAACTTTTCGCGCTGCGCCTGTTAGGTTTTTAGTAAACAAAATCATCAGTTCAGTGATAGCCAGTGTCTCCGCCAGAATCACCGGAATTGCCATGAAAATAAGCAGGTTCCACGGCTGATTTGCTACAAGCAATCCCATATAGTGAGTCATTGTGTCCATATTATATTTTCCCCTTTTCTTTTTATCATGTTAACGGTTGTACATGAAGCACTGATGAATTTAAGATAGAATATTGATGAATTGCGTGGTTTTAATTAGTTTTGTCCAGCAGGAAATGTGACAGAGTAGCCGGGATTATCCGAAGTAATAAGGAGGATTAAGCATGAAAGAGACACCAGATTATGAGAAGTATCCCGTTGGAGAGGCGGAGATGGGCAAGCGCTACAAGAACTGGACCGAGGCACTGGCCAGGCAGATGGTCCTGCTCTACAGGGTAGGCAAGGAAGTCGGAGGTGAGAAGTTCGTCGAGAGGCTCAAGAAGGAATATTATAAAGAGGGTCAAAAAGGGGCGCACTTCTGGATGGCGCTCTCCGGAAGCAAGCCGGAGGACTTCAAAGACTGCTCCAACCTGCACAAAGTTCACGACCTGATAGACGATACCTTTGCCAATTACTGGGACGGCTATGTAGAGCATTCACCCAAGGCCTTTGAAAAAGAGCTTTACACCTGCCCGGTAGCCAAACAATGGTCGAAGGAGCCGGACCTGTGCCAGATACTGCTGGGCGAGTCGGCCAAAGGCATGGCGAAAGAGCTTAACCCCAAATTCAAGGGACTGGGTTTCAGCAAGCTGCTCACCAAAGGGGATAAAGTCTGCCGCTTCCGTGTGGAAATGGAGGAATAGCAGTAAGATTATCTATTCCTGACCCGTTATACCACGGGCAGAGACAACTTAAGAGGAGGCAATTTTATGGAATGGCAGGATTTATTATCGGATGGATACGGGCAGGCACATTCATCATTGAAGGCTGTGCTGGAGGGACTTGTCCAGGAGGACCTGGACTGGCAGCATAAACCTGACTGCAACAGCATCGGCTGGCTGGCCTGGCACCTCGTGCGCCAGCAGGACGCGGCAATCTCCTGGGTGACGAAGGATAAGCAGCTGTGGATTAGCGAGGGATGGCATGAAAAATTCAAACGACCTGCGGATCCCTTCGATTACGGGACGGGCCAGAAGCCGGAACAGGTTGCCGACTTCAAATCGCCGTCCGTTGAGACCGTTATCGGCTATTCACGTGCTGTGAAGGAAAGGACCAAGAAATATATTCGTACTTTGGTTGCAGCCGACCTGGACCGCACTTTCAAGGTTCCGGGTTTTGAGCCGCCGCCAACGGTTGGTTCGTGGCTGTTGAACATCATGCTGGACTGCGTTCAGCATGCCGGGCAGGCGGGCTATGTACGTGGATTGCGTACGGGCATGGGCTGGCAGAAGCACTGACAATTATTGGATGCTATTGGCGGTGCTATAATTTCCCCATAAATGGGCAGTAACAGCAAAGATAAGGTAATCGTGGGGATGAGCGGCGGAATTGATTCGTCGGTGACGGCCGCCCTGCTGGTAAAGCGGGGCTACCAGGTAACCGGCGTGACCATGAAGATCTGGGCCGGTGAAGCTTTAGGCGCGAAGGGCAAACACGGTTGCTATGGCCCGGAGGAAGAGCGGGACATTGAGGATGCCCGTAAAGTAGCCCTCGGTTTAAATATACCTTTTCATGTTATCAACCTGGCGGAGGAATACAGGGAGGTGGTGCTCGACTATTTCTGCCGGGAATACCTGGAAGGCAGGACACCCAATCCCTGTGTAAGGTGCAACCGTAGCGTCAAGTTTGGCTCACTCGTAAAGAAATCTGCGGAACTGGGCATCGATTTCGATTATTTTGCTACAGGTCATTATGCGAGGGTGTGTAAGGATAATCTACCTGGCCGCTACTTTTTAAAGAAGGGCAAAGACAACAAGAAAGACCAATCATATTTCCTTTATGATTTATCACAGGAACAGCTTTCACGCGTGCTATTTCCCCTGGGTAGCTACCTGAAAACCGAGGTACGCAGTATGTCCGTGGATTTCGGATTGGACCTGGAGGATAGGGAAGAAAGTCAGAATTTCGTTTGCGGTAACTATAGCACCCTATTTAAAAAGAAGCCCGGACCCGGGCCTATCGTGGACCAGCGTGGCAGAGTACTGGGTGAACATAATGGAATAATCAACTATACAACCGGGCAGAGGAAAGGCCTGGGGATAGGTTCTAAGCAGCCACTATTTGTTATTGATATAAGGCCTGAGTCAAATACTGTTGTAGTTGGTCCGCAAGAGTGTCTTTTGACCGGAGAGCAGGCTGTTTCACAATTGAACTGGGTGAGTATAGAGGGCTTAGACGGTGCCATGGAGGTTAAAGCGAGGATCCGGAGTTCGCATCAAGGATATGCTGCCGTTATATCCCCGCTTAAGGATAATGAAGTCAGCGTTAAATATGCGGAGAGGCAGATTGGGGCTGCGCGGGGTCAGGCTATTGTATTTTACGCTGGTGACGTGGTTTTGGCTGGCGGGATAGTAAAGTAACGCCGAACAGTTCAGAGCCATTCGTCTTTTCACCCCACCTCGCGTGAGGTTGACAAATCTTCGCCACTCTGTTAATCTCTATTTTGTCTATAGAAATACTGAACAATAAGAATAGTAGAGATTCAGATGAAAATTTCAACCAGGGGAAGATATGCTACACGGGCAATGCTGGACATGGCTCTGCACTATGGGAAAACCCAGGTTCTGTTGAAGGACATCTCGGCCAGGCAGGGTATATCCTTGCGTTACCTGGAACAGATAGTTACCCCGCTGATCGCCGCGAATTTAATTAACAGTACCCGCGGCCCCAGGGGGGGTGTGATGCTGGCCAGGCCGCCGCAAAAAATAAAGCTGAGCGAGGTGATACAGGTGATTGAAGGGCCGATCACGCCCGTTGAATGCGTGGAGAACCCAGGCATCTGCACGCGCGCACCCTCGTGCGCGGCGCGGGATGTCTGGACGGACCTTGCCAAAGCCATGTACGGGGTGCTGGAATCCACAACGCTGCAGGACCTGGTGGAAAGCCAGGAGAAAAAACGGGCAGGGCGTGAATTGCTCTATAACATTTAATAAATTCAGGAGAGATCAAATTGGATACACAGTTGAAAATAGATAAGGTCAGATTTAAGGCGGTGGAGATACCCAGGTTAACCAGGGGTATCGCTGCTGATTCGCTGGAATTAATCGGCAACACGCCTTTAGTGCGCCTGAATAAGATCACCAAAGGGGTTGATGCCGAGGTTGCAGGCAAGCTGGAATCCTTCAATCCGGCCGGCAGCATCAAGGACCGCGTCGGGGTGGCCATGATTGTGGCCGCCGAGGAGAAGGGCCTCATTAAAGCTGATACTGTGCTGGTTGAACCTACCAGCGGTAATACCGGCATAGCGCTGGCTTTTGTTGCCGCGTCGCGCGGTTACAAGCTGATTCTCACTATGCCCGATTCCGTGTCGCTGGAACGCCGGCAGCTCCTGGCAATTTTCGGGGCGGAACTTGTGCTCACACCCGGTGCGCAGGGGATGCCCGGTGCAGTGGCCAAAGCGGAGGAACTGGCAGCCGGCAACAAGAATTACCTGCTATTGCAGCAGTTTAAAAACGAGGCCAACCCGGCCATTCACAGGGTAACTACGGCGGAAGAGATCTGGCGCGACACGGATGGTAAGGTGGACATGGTGGTGGCCGGCGTAGGCACCGGCGGCACTATTACCGGCATTGCTGAAGCCTTAAAGCCACGCAAACCCGGCTTCAAGGTTATAGCCGTAGAGCCGGATTCTTCGCCCGTGCTTTCCGGTGGCAAGCCGGGACCGAATAAGATACAGGGGATTGGAGCAGGCTTCGTGCCGGATATATTGCGCACCGACCTGCTGGATGAGATAATCCAAGTTTCCGCGAAAGATGCGGGTATTATGGCCAGGCGCCTTGCCAGGGAGGAGGGGATTCTTGCCGGTATCTCTTCGGGTGCGGCAACCTGGGCAGCTTTACAGTTGGCGCAGAGACCCGAAAACAAGGGCAAATTGATCGTGGTAATCTTGCCAGATACAGGCGAACGCTATCTCTCGACCTGGCTTTTCCAGGAGGAGATTTAAACATGCAGCGCGTTTATCTGGATTATGCGGCTACCACCCCCATGCTGCCGGAGGTTGCGGCGGCCATGCAGCCGTTCTTCACCCGGAGATTCGGCAACCCTTCCAGCATACATTCCATGGGACAGGAGGGCAGGGACGCTGTTGAAGCTGCCCGCGGGCAGGTGGCCGGCCTTATCGGCTGCCAGCCGGGCGAGGTGGTTTTTACCGGCGGCGGCACCGAGGCGAATAACCACGCAATCAAGGGCAGTTGTTTGGCCTGCAGGGAGAGGGGGAACCATATCATCACCACGGCCATCGAGCACCATGCAGTGCTATCTGCCTGCAATTTTATGAAGGAACTGGGTTTTGATGTGACCGTTGTACCGGTGGACAGCAACGGCCTGGTTGACCCCGGCGATATAAAGAAGGCTATTACGGGCAAGACGCTGCTGGTATCGGTGATGCACGCCAATAACGAGGTGGGAACCATCCAGCCCATCGAGGAGATCGGCGTAATCACCCGTGAAGCGGGTGTTTGTTTTCACGTGGACGCCGTGCAGACCATGGGGCACCTGCCCATCAACGTCGACCAACTGGGCATAGACCTGCTGTCGGCCTCAGCGCACAAGCTCTACGGTCCTAAAGGGGTGGGCCTGCTGTATATCAGGCCGGGCACGCGTATCCTCCCCTTACTTCACGGTGGTGAGCAGGAAAACGAAAGGCGCGCAGGCACCGAGAATGTCCCGGGCATAGCCGGCTTCGGCAAGGCGGTGGAGATCGCAGGGCAGGATATGGATAAAGAGGCGGCCACGCTCACCGCGTACCGGGAAAAGCTGATAGACGGGATACTCGGGCGGGTGGGCGATACATATTTGAATGGTCACAGGCAGCAGCGGCTGCCCAACAACGTCAATATCAGCTTCGATTTCATAGAGGGTGAGTCCATACTCATGTACCTCGATTCCGAGGGCATCTGCGCGTCCACGGGCTCGGCCTGCAGTTCGTCCAGTTCCGAGCCGTCTCGCGTGCTGACCTCGCTCGGCATACCTGTCGAGCGCGCCAGGGGCTCGCTGAGGCTTACCATGGGCAGGTGGACCACGTCGGAGGATATAGATAAGGTGCTCGAGGCCCTACCGCGCATTGTGGCCAAGCTACGCGCCATGTCCCCGCTGGTCAAGGAGAGGTGCGGGTGGATCAATTACCTGTAATTTTATCCATGCAGTATAATATGTGACGGAGGAGGTAGAGAAAGTGAAAGCGGAGAAATTATTGGAGAGCGGCTTGATGCGGAAGGCGGACACCGACCCGCTGGTTATTAAATCGTTGCTGGGGGCGGCTGTCAGCGGGCTGGAAAGCGCGGTACATGTTATTGAGAAAGAGCCCGTGAAGTGCTTTGCCCAGGCTTATGATGCTGTTTACGACGCCTGCAGCGCCTATATGCGCGGTCATGGTTACCGAACCGTGGCGGAGAACGACCACCGTGTGGTGCTGGCCTACTGCGGCGGTTCGCTGGGCAAAGAAGATTCGGCTACCATTCGCATGTTTGAATCAGCCGAGAAACGCCGGCACAAAGAGATGTACAGCGGTAAATATTCGATAGGTGCTGCGGAGGCGGCTGAACTGGTGGCCCGGGCGCGCAAGCTTATTACGAAAATTAAGGATTTGAACCTGGCCGGGCGGTTTGACGGAAAACTTTAATATTTGGTGATTGAATGACTTTAGCGGCGCTGGAAACGAAGCAGCTTAAGGAACTGCTTAACAAGGGCTGGATGACGCATGACGCCATGTGGTTTTACAATTGTGTGCAGGAGATCGGTATCGAGAAGACCAATAAGATAAACAGGGCGGCTGTCAGAGCCATGGCAGCCCTTGAGATGAAGCGCATGAAAAAAGCCCTGGGAGTGGCAGAGATAAAGACCTTTGATCAACTGGTGGAGCTATTCGAGGCATCGATGTATATAGTGTCCGGGGATTTCATGAAATATAAGTTTATTTACCCCGGGCAGAACGTTATACATTCCGAGTGGCTGTCCTGCTTTGCACATGATGGGGTTAAAGCGCTGGGTGTAATCGACCGATACGAGTGCGGCATCATGGACCGCATCGAGGCCTGGTGGGATGCGCTCGGGCTGAAATGGGAGGTTGACCCTAAAGTTACCGGCTGCATGATGCTGACACACGGCAAATGCTACCGTGACTATAAGTTCACCTTTGACAATATAACTTGAGTATTCGCCGGACAGGACGCAGCAACTGCTGGATAATTTCATAGGTGTGATGGCGGGACGGAAATGACCTCTTTGTTTTATCAGCCAAGCAGCCTGTAGACGTTATTATAGGCATCCGTGAACCCCGGGTGCTCCTGCCTGAATTTGCATTCCAGCAGCCGCATCCTCTCGGCGAAGCTGTGCTTGTCCTTGTCCTTAACCATAGCTGCCCAGTCTTTGGCTTTGGATAGAAAGATCTCCTCCATCTTTGCCATCCCTGGCAGGTTCACCTGCAGAGACGCGTAGAATTCAGGGTCTTCAGAGACTACCGCTTCAGCCAACGTGAGCAGCAGCCGGTAGGAAGTGCCGCTCACGGACTCTGCTCCCTTAAGCTTGCCCAGCTCCAGCAGGGTATCGGCGGAGACCAGCGCGATGAAATGGGAGAGGCCGAGGACGATGCTCATCAGTTCATCGTGCTCAACGGGCGACATAACGGCGACCTTAGCGCCCCGCTCCTCGAGATATCGCCGGATTATCCCCGCCAGCGCCTGCTCTTCGGCGTTGGTGGGCGTGAGCACAATGCGCTGGCCGCTGACGGAAGCGGCGCCGGGCCCGAACATTGGATGCATGCCCAACACGCGGCAGCCGCCGAAACACTTATGCATGGCATCAACCGGGGCAGCCTTAATGGAGGTAACGTCGAAGATATATTGCCCGGGCTTGACGGCAGGTGCTAACTCTTTACATATGGCATCGAAGTTATCGATGGGGATGGAGAGTATCACCGCATCTGAGCTCTTGACAGCCTCCAGAGCCAAAGCAGCCTTAACGCCCACCTGTTCGGCGGCTTCCCGCAGCTTCGTTTCGTCCCGCCCAGCTATGGTGACATCCAGTCCCTCTTCGCGTAGGGCGCCGGCCAGCCACCTGCCCATCTTGCCGTAGCCGCCTATGATGGCCACCCTCATCTAACAACCTCTTTCATAGCGGTTTAGCCCTGGGGTAGGAGCCGAGCACCTTGAGGAAGAGCGATATATCTTCCAGCCTCGCCAGCGTCTCCCTTATGGCAGCGTCCCTGCGGTGGCCCTCGAAATCCAGGTAGAAGTTATACTCCCAGGGCTTCTGGCGGGTGGGGCGGGACTCGATCTTGGTCAGGTTTATGCCCCGACCGGAGAACTCCCCCAGCGCCTCGTGAAGCGTACCCGGCCGGTGCTTGAGCAGGAAGACGATGGAGGTCTTATCCTCCCCGGTCGGTGGGGAATCCTGTTTGGCCAGCACGAAAAAGCGCGTGGAATTGCGTGGGTTGTCCTCTATCTCGCGAGCAAGTATCTTCATATCGTAAATTTGAGCCGCCCGAGCGCTGGCCACGGCTGCGCTATCCATGAGTTTCTTGTCCTTTATCATCCTGGCACTGCCGGCCGTATCGTAGGATGGGATAAGCTCGCAGCCCAGCCTCCTCAGATAGCCCTGGCACTGTGCCAGCGCCTGCGGGTGTGAATAGACTCTCTTTATGCCGCCGGGCGTTGTGCCCCGGTTGGCTACCAGGCAGTGTGAGACCCGTATCTGTGCCTCGCCGCAGACCATGACCTCGGAATCGAGCAGCAGGTCGTAGGAACGGCTGATGCTGCCCTCCTGCGAGTTCTCCACCGGCACGATGCCATAAGGCAATTCACTATCCTGCACCAGTTTGAAGACCTCATCCAGCGATTCACAGGGACGTGTCTGCACGGATGCGCCGAAGAAACTGAAGGACGCCTCCTGGCTGTAAGCGCCGGCCTGTCCCTGGAAGGCTACTTCTATACCCTGCACGCCCCTGGAAGCTGCCATGACCAGATGGTACAGGCGTTCCATGTCCGTGGGGCTGATGCCCTCTTTTAACGCCAGCTGCCTGACGTGTTCGATAACCTCTTTTTCACGTGCCCCGTCCTGTACCTGCTTAAGCCCCTTGCTCTTGAGCGCGCCTATTTTGCGGGCCGTGCTCAGGCGCTCGGCCAGCAATTTAACGATGCGGGCATCGATATCATCGATATTTGTTCTTAAATCTTTGAGGCTCACGTGATTATCCTCCCGATGATTCCGGCCCTCAGTGCGAAATCACACAGCACTACCGCGGTCATGGCCTCCACCACCGGCACTGCCCTGGGCACGATGCAGCTGTCGTGCCTGCCCCTGACCGACAGGTCCACCTTTTTGCCTGTCTTGAGGTCGACCGTTCTCTGGGTTTTGCCTATGGAGGCGGTGGGCTTGAAGGCTACTCTCGCGATGATAGGCATGCCGTTGCTCATCCCTCCCGAGATGCCTCCGGCGTGATTGGTCAGTGTGACCAGCTTTTTGTCCCGCATGCTGAAGAGGTCATTGTGCTGTGAGCCTTTCATGGCTGCCGCCGTGAATCCGGAGCCGAACTCCACCCCCCTGGTGGCGGGGATGGCGAAGAAGGCCTTGGACAATTCCCCTTCCAGCGTATCAAAGACCGGCTCACCCAGCCCCCCGGGCACGTTGAAAGCCAGCACCTCCACGATGCCGCCGATGCTGTCAGCCTGCCTTTGCACCTCTTTGATCAACCTTATCATTTCCGCTGCCGCGGCGTTATCGGCGCATCTGACCGGGCTTTTATCGACGTTTTTTCTCGTAATATCTGAAGGGTGAGGGCCGGCCTTGATATCACCTACCTGTAGCGTATGAGCGATTATCTCGATGCCCGACAGGGCCAGCAGTTTCCTGGCGATGGCGCCTGCCATGACGAAGCCGGCGGTTATACGCCCGGAGAACCTGCCACCGCCGCGGAAATCAGTGTACTTGCCGTATTTCAGGAATGCTGTGTAATCGGCGTGCCCCGGCCTGGGGGTGTTAACAATTTCTTCGTAGGCGCTGGAATCGGCGTCCTTGTTCCAGGCAAGCATGCAGATGGGCGCTCCGGTGGAAGTGCCGTTCAATATGCCCGAGAGCACTTCCACCCGGTCTTCTTCCCTGCGGCCAGTGCCGCCGGCGCTGCTCTGCGGTTTGCGCCTGTCCACCTCGGCCTGTATTTCGTCAATGCCGATGGGCAGCCCCGCCGGGCAGCCGTCCACCACCACCCCCACACAGCGGCCATGGCTCTCGCCGAAGCTGGTGACCACGAACTGGCTGCCGATGCTATTTCCCATTGAGCACCACCTCGCCACCCAGGCTTTTCAGTACGTTCCAGAATTCAGGGTAGGTCTTGGAGACGCACTCGGCCCCCTTGATGACAGTGTTGCCCGCCAGCACACCCAGGATGCTGAAGGCCATGGCTATCCTGTGGTCGCCCTTTGAGTCGATAACGGCGCCCTGCGGCACGGCCCCCGTGATAAACATGGCATCTTTTTCCTCCCTGACGGATATGCCCATCCGTATCAGCCCTTCCTTCACCGCCGCGACGCGGTCGGATTCCTTGAGCCTGGCGCGGCGGATGCCGGTCAGCTCACTTACCCCCTTCGCCGCTGCTGCCAGCACCGCCATGGTGGGCAGCAGGTCTATGCAGTCGGACAGGTCAGCTTTGATGGCTTTGAGCGCTGACTTCCTTGCCCTTACGGAGTTGTGCCCGGCGTGTATATCGGCGCCCATCATGTTGAGCAGTATCCAGACCTGGCGGTCGGCCTGGTGGCTGCGCCTGCTCAGGTTTGTTACATCCACGTCACCGGATACTGCACCCAGCGAAAGCAGGTAGGAGGCCGAAGACCAGTCCCCCTCCGTCCGGTACCTGGCGGGTTTATATAGCTGGGGCTTGACTTTGTAATTGATAAAATCGGGTGAACGCTCTACCTTTACCCCGAACTGCGTCATACAGTCAATTGTCATGCGGATGTATGGTTTTGATTCGATGGGCGTGGTCAGTTCAAGGGCTACCCCCTTGTCAGATAGGGGAGCAATGAAAAGTATGGCCGAAATAAGCTGTGAACTGATATCCCCGGGCAGGTCGGTTTTACCACCCTGCAGCCTGCCCCCTTCCACGGTCACAAGTGCTTTACCTCCTTCTGCATAGCAATTGACCCCCAGTTGGCGCAGGGCGGATACCAGGGGCAGGATGGGCCGGCGGGAGAGGGATGGCCCGGCGGTCAGGTGACAGGTGCCGGGCACCAGTGAGCACAGGGCTGTCAGGAAACGCAACGTGCCGGCCGAGTCGCGGCAGTAAAGCTCCGAATCAGGCTGGCGGAAATTGCCGCCGTCCACTATCCATGAGCTGCCTTTTTCCGCTATGCCGACCCCGATCTTTTGCAGTACATCCCTCCCTGCCTCGGTATCATCGGCGTATAGCGGATGCTCTATTTCGCTCTGCCCGTTGGCCAATGCCGCGCACACCAGGCCGCGTAGCGTGTAGCTCTTGGACGAAGGCGCCTCAGCGCAGCCCCGTATTGTGCTTCTCGAGATTAAAGCTCTCATTTTTCAGCAACTCCTCGCTTATGCGGCCGACCACGCCGGATATATCCAGTAGAGATGTATCTATAATAATATCCGCGGCCTTTTCATACAACGGCCTGCGGAATTTGAGCAGGTCTTCGATGGCTGACGCTGGATCGGCAACCTGCAGCAAAGGGCGCCTTTCCCGGCTTTTGAGCACGCGTCGCAGCAGGACAGAAGGTTCGGCCGCCAGGTACACGATGACGGAGGATTTCCTGATCCGGTCGATATTGTTTTGCTCCAGGATGATGCCGCCGCCAGGGGCGATGACCGCTTTTTCTGTGTCGGCTACCTGTGCGGTGATCTCCGTCTCCATCCTGCGGAAGGCTGGCTCGCCGTCACGGGCGAATATCTCGGCGATGGACCTGGCGGCCTTTTCCTCTATCAGGGAGTCCAGGTCGATGAATTC
>Ga0315276_10000649_pt1 | contig 30041 bp, 31 predicted proteins | sample YL17G05_0_MG_FD_204542 | JGI IMG/M metagenome (GOLD analysis project Ga0315276, IMG submission 204542) | Sediment microbial communities from Yellowstone Lake, YNP, Wyoming, USA - YL17G05_0 | ecosystem: Environmental > Aquatic > Freshwater > Lake > Sediment | place: USA: Wyoming | collected... | reverse complement strand
TTTGATTACGGGCACATCGCCACGGCTGTACCGGAGGTACACTCGGAGAATGCCCTGCTTGTTGTCCGGCAGTTCAATGAAATCCTTAACATACAGATTGTCTTTAAGGATTCGGACGATCTCCCGTTTGAGGTTGGATGCCGGAACATCAACCACCGGCTTGCGCGCCTTAGAGGCGTTGCGCACGCGCGTCAGCAGATCGGCGACCGGGTCGGTCATGCTCATATCAACGTACTCCCAATGCTTTCCAAGTCAACTTACCAACTAGCCTTGACGACGCCGGGCAACTCACCGGATAGCGCCATCTGTCGAAAACAGATACGACAGAGTCCAAAGCGGCGCAAGTACCCGTGCGGCCGCCCGCACCGGCGGCAGCGGTTGTACGCCTGCACCGCAAACTTCGGCGTTCGCTTCTGCTTTTCGATCAAACACTTCTTCGCCATGTCTCTCCTATTTCCGGAACGGCATGCCCATTTCAGCGAGCAATTGCCGCGCTTCATCGTCGGTTTTGGCTGTGGTGGTTATACAGATTGTCATCCCACGCACTTTGTCGATTTTGTCATAGTCGATCTCGGGGAAAATGAGTTGCTCTCGCAAACCGAGACTATAGTTGCCACGACCGTCAAAAGACTTGGGACTGACTCCCCGGAAGTCACGGATTCGCGGCATGGCGATATTCACCAGCCGGTCAAAGAACTCATACATCCGGTCGCGCCGCAGGGTAACCATGCAGCCGATCGCCACGCCCTGACGCAGCTTGAAATTCGAGATGCTCTTGCGCGACTTGGTCACCAGCGGTTTTTGTCCGGTGATAGTCTGAAGATCCGACACCGCAGCCTCCAGCAGCTTGGCATTCTGCGTAGCCTCGCCGACACCGATGTTGATCGTAATCTTGGAGAGTCGGGGAACCTGCATGACGGAGGAATATTGGTTCTCCTTCATCAGTTTCGGCCGCACGTCGTTCTGATATTTTTCCATCAATCTGGCCATATTCGCCGTTCCTTAGACTTCCTCGCCCGTTTTCTTGCAGATGCGAACGCGATGCTTGGCGCCGCCTTCGTCAATCACCTTGCTCGTGAATTTCGTCGGCTTGCCGAGACTCGCATTATACAGTGCCACATTGCTGATGTGAATCGATGTCTCCTTCGTCACTAATCCGCCCTTGGGATTCTTTTGCGAAGGACGCTGATGCTTCTTGCGACGGGCAACTCCTTCTACCAGAATCCGATTCTTGGCGGTGTCGACCCAGAGCACGCGGCCGGTTTTGCCGCGATCAGATCCGGTTCGAATGTAAACGGTGTCGCCTTTCTTAATTCTCATATCTTTCGTTCCTCGTACTTAGAGGACCTCCGGTGCCAGAGACACGATCTTCATGAACTGCTTCTCACGCAATTCGCGCGCGACCGGCCCGAAAATACGCGTGCCGCGCGGCTCGTTTTGTTCATTTATGATGACGGCGGCGTTATCGCTGAAACTGATAGTCGAGCCGTCTTTTCGCCTGAGTTGCTTGGTTGTCCGCACGACAACGGCCTTGCAAACCTCGGACTTCTTCACGGTGCCGCCGGGAATCGCTTCCTTAATGGCGACGACGATGATGTCGCCGATCGAGGCGTACCGCCTCTTGCTGCCGCCCAGAATGCGAAAACACATCGCCCGCTTCGCGCCCGAGTTGTCGGCGACCGATAGGACAGTATATTCCTGAATCATCTTGTCATACCTTTCCTGCTGCCCGCACCGGCTGGCGCTATTTCGCCTTTTCCACGATCTCGACCAGACGCCAGCGTTTCAACTTTGACAGCGGCCGTGATTCCATAACGCGCACTTTGTCGCCCACGCCGGCTTCATTCTTCTCGTCGTGCGCATACAGCTTGGACGACGTTCGGATCGTCTTGAGATATAGTCCATGTCTCATGGTCCGATCAACGCGCACTATGATGCCCTTTTGCATCTTGTCCGAGATGACCGTACCGACCCGGACTTTCCGTCTATTTCGAGGCTTGGCTTCAGCTATCATCTATGCTCCTACTCCGTCTTGCTCTTCTTGCCGGTCGCCTCTCCGAGGATCGAGGTCCTGCTTGCCGCCAAACGGCGGATTCCCAGTTCGTCCTCGCGGAGAATCGTATTGATGCGGCCGATTTCGCGGCCGATTTCGCGAAGGCGCAGCGGATTTTCCAGCGACTTCATGGACTGGCGCATGCGCAGATTGAACAACTCGTCCTGCATGTCACCGCGCTTTTGCATGAGCTCAGTGCGCGTCAGGTCGCGCAGCGGTTCCCGTTTCATTAGACAGCCTCCGTCTCGGTGCGGCTTACAAATTTGGTTTTGAACGGCAGCTTGGTTGCCGCCAGGCGCATCGATTCCCGCGCCAACAACTCCGGCACGCCTTCGATCTCAAACAATACGCGGCCCGGCTTGATCACCGCCACCCAGTACTCCGGAGCCCCTTTCCCTTTACCCATACGGGTTTCGGCCGGCTTCTTCGTTACCGGCTTGTCCGGGAAAATACGAATAAACAGCTTGCCGCCGCGCTTCAGGTGACGGGTCAGCGCCACACGTGCCGCCTCAATCTGCCGATTGGTCAGCCACGCCGGCTCGAGTGCTTTCAACCCGAATTCTCCGAAACTCACCGCCGCGCCGGTCGTTGCCTTGCCGGTCATCCGACCGCGCTGCGCCTTTCGGAACTTTGTCCTCTTGGGCATCAACATATGCTTGTCCTCATCATCCTCTTGCGGCCCTAGGCCTTCGCTCCGCCTTCACCTGACTGCTCGCCTGCCGGACGGTGTGGTCCGCCATCAGGACGACGCCCTCTGACCGGACGATCATCTCCGCCCGGTGTCCGTCGGACCCTTCCACGCGGACGACGACGAGCACCACGGTCGCCGCCGGCATCCCGTCCACGACCGGGACGGTCGCTCGGCATGATATCACGGGCGTCCTGCTCGGCTTTGGCCGTATCGCCGCGCTGAGCCGCCGCCTGATCCAGTATCTCTCCCTTGCAAATCCACACTTTGACCCCGATCGTCCCGTACGTGGTGATCGCCGTCGAGGTCGCATAGTCGATGTCGGCCCGGAGCGTATGCAGCGGGACTCGACCTTCCATGTACTTCTCGCTGCGGGCGATTTCGGCGCCGCCAAGGCGGCCGCCGCACTGAATCTTGATCCCCTCAGCGCCCATTTTCATGGTAGAAGCCATAGCTTTCTTCATCGCTCGACGGAAAGAGATGCGCCCTTCAAGTTGTTTGGCGATGGAATCGGCCACCAATTTGGAATCCAACTCCGGCTTCCGAACTTCGACGATATTCAGGAGGATATCTTTCTTCGTTAGTAACTGAAGTTCCTCGCGCAGCTTGTCGACTTCGGCGCCTCGGCGACCGATCACAATGCCGGGCCGAGCCGTCAGGATATCGACGGTCACTTTCTTAGGCGCCCGCGAGATCAGCACATTCGAGATGCCGGCATTGTCGAGACGACGAAGAATATACCTCTTGATAAGCATATCCTCATGCACGAGGTCTGCAACATTGCGATTAGGAGCATACCACCTGCTGTTCCAGGTCTTAATGATCCCGAGGCGCAAACCGATGGGGTTAGTTTTCTGTCCCAATGTCTCTCCTTACTCGGCCCAAAACACTACTTAGCTTTCTTCGACTTCTTTGCCGGCGTTGCCTTCTTCCCTTTGGTGGCCGCCTTCTTAGCAGCTTTAGTGGGGGTCTTCTTCGCCAACTTTCTCGCCGCGCTCTTAGTCTTCTTGGGTGCGGTCTTCTTCACCTGAGTTTCACCGGCTTCACCTTCGGCGGTCGCTTTGGTCTTGTCTTTCACCGCGGTCGGCGTCGTCGCCGGGGTCACAGCCTTCTCTTCCAGCACAACCGTCAAATGACTATGTCTCTTGCGATAGCGGAACACCCGTCCCATCGACTGGAATCGGATCCGCTTGGCCGACGGCGCCGGATCAACAGTGATGCTCTTGACGTACAGATCTTCCGGTTTCACGTGATCTGTGCCAACCATCGAAAAGGCATTGGCCGCCGCGGATTTGAGGGTCTTTGCAACATGGTATGCGGCGGCGCGCTTTGTGAAGTTCAGTACATCGAGCGCTTTCTGAATCGGCAGTCCCCTCACGAGGTTCGCCACCAGCCGCATTTTGCGAGGCGGAATACTGCAATGTCTCAGTCGTGCCGTTGTTGTTACCGACATATCCTCAGCCTATCCTTTCACCGCCGTGGTACGCTCTACCAGCTTGCCGCTGTGGCCGCGGAAGGTGCGGGTCGGCGCGAACTCTCCGAGCTTGTGTCCGACCATGTTCTCCGTCACATAGATCGGGATGAACTTATTGCCGTTGTGAACCGCGAACGTGTGGCCCACAAATTCCGGACTGATGGTCGAACGCCGCGACCAGGTCTTGACGACCTTCTTCTCGCCGCTTCGGTTGAGGTCCTCAATGCGGTGCATCAACCTCTCTTCGATGTACGGTCCTTTTTTCAACGAACGGGGCATAGACTAACTCCGAATCACACTTTCTTTCTGCGGTCTTCAACCAAATGAGCCAGCGATTTCTTCTTGTTGCGGGTCTTGTAACCCTTGGTCGGTTTTCCCCACGGCGTGCAAGGATGACGGCCGCCCGACGTACGCCCTTCGCCACCACCCATCGGGTGATCGATCGGGTTCATAGCCACGCCGCGAACCGATGGCCGGCGTCCCCGCCAGCGCATCGCACCCGCTTTGCCGGGAACGATATTCTTATGCTCAATATTCGAAACCACACCGACCGTGCCATAGCACACTGCTTTCACCGTGCGAACCTCGCCCGAAGGCATCCGCAGCGTGACTTTGTCATCTTCCTTGGCGACGACTTGAACAAACGAACCGGCCGAGCGAGCCATCTGACCGCCCTTACCGGGTTTCAGTTCGATGTTGTGCGCAAACGTGCCGAGCGGCATCCGCCCCACGGGCATCGCATTGCCCGTCCGAATATCAACCTGATCGCCGGACACGATTCGAGTGCCGACTTTCACCTCGTCTGGAGCGAGAATATACCGCTTCTCACCGTCTACAAAATGCAGCAGAGCAATACGTGCCGAACGGTTCGGGTCATATTCAATCGATGCCACGCGGGCCTCGATTTCCCGTTTGCCGCGCTTGAAATCGACAATGCGATAGAATCGCTTGTGGCCGCCGCCGCGCTGAAATGCCGTTACTCGTCCCTTATTGTTCCGGCCCCCGGACTTCGGCAACGGCTCCAACAGCCTCTTCTCCGGGACACTCGACGTTATCTCCGCGAAATCCGGAACGGTCCGGAAGCGGAGGGAAGGAGTTACCGGTCGAAATCTCTTAACACCCATAGCATCTAAACCAATTACGCGTTCTCAAATATTGATATGACCTGGTCCTTTTTCAGGCGGACAATCGCCTTCTTCCAGGTCGGGGATTTTCCTTCGAAGCGCCCCATTCTCTTGACCTTGCCCGGGACAACAGCGGTGCGCACTTCTGTTACCTTCACATTAAACGCCTTCTCGATCGCCAGCTTGATGGCATATTTGTTGGCGCGTTTGTCGACCTCAAACACATACTCACCGTTCTTGGTGCGAAGCGCCGTCGTTCGCTCGGTGGTAATGTGCGATTTGATGATTGACCGGATATCCTGCGTCATGCGAACACCTCATGCACTTTCTCAAGTCCGGCCTTGGTCAACACGATGACGTCGGCATTGAGGAGATCGTAGCCGTTGGCAAGCGCGGCGCGACCGTAAATGACCTTCTGCAAATTGCGGCATGACAACGTCATCTTGTCGTTGCGTCCTTCATCAAGGATCAAGCACTTCCGGCCGGTCAACTCCAGTTTGCCGAGCATGCCGGTCACATTCTTCGTCTTGGGAGCGTCAAACGAGATCTGATCAAGCACTCTGACCTGGTCCGCTTTAGCCTTGGACGAAAGAACCGATTTGATTGCCAGTCGCTTCATCTGCTTCGGGAACTTTGTCCCGTAGGTACGCGGTTCCGGTCCAAAGACCGTGCCGCCCCCACGCCAAAGAGGGGAACGAATCGTCCCAGAGCGTGCCCGGCCGGTCCCTTTTTGGCGCCACGGCTTCTTGCCGCCTCCGGATACTTCGGCACGACCTTTGGTGTCGGCCGTCCCCTGACGCTGCCGCGCCAGATAATTCACAACATACTGGTGCACGACCGCTTCATTCGGCTCTATCTCAAACACTTCCGGCTTGAGTTCAACCGAACCAACTTCGGCGCCATCCTGATTGTATACTTTCACCTTCATTGCTTCCGTCCACTACTTCTTCCGATTAGAGAGACGAATCTTAACCAGCGCCCCACGGACGCCGGGAATCGAGCCCTGGATCAATATGAGATTCTGCTCGGCGATGATTTTCGCTACGCTCAAATTCAGTGCGGTCACTTTGTTCTTGCCCATCTTGCCGGCCATCCGCATCCCTTTGAATACACGCGACGGGTACGACGATGACCCGATTGAACCGGGGGCGCGCCGACGATCAGACTGACCGTGCGTCTTCGGACCGCCGCCAAAATGGTGCAGCTTGACCGTACCCTGAAATCCCAGCCCGCGCGAAATGCCGGTTACGTCGACCTTCTCACCCTCTTTGAAGATATCAACCTTCAATTGAGCGCCGACTTCAAGTTCGGCGTCGTCATAGCGAACCAAGCGCAAGTACCGGGTCGGTTCAACTCCGGCCTTGGCAAAATGCCCGGCCTTCGGCTTGTTCACCAGCTTGGTGCGGATTGCGTCGAACCCGACTTGGTAGCTGGCGCCACGTTTGCCTGCCGTTGTTCTTGCTACCACTGGACATGGACCCGCCTCGATCACGGTGACCGGGACCATTTCTCCCGTCTCCTTGAAGATGCGAGTCATGCCGATTTTCTTACCCAAAATTTCTTTCATGACGGAAACCTATCAGGTCTTTATCTCCACATCGACGCCCGCCGGCAGATCCAGCTTCATCAACGCGTCCACGGTCTGCGGAGTCGATTCGTAAATATCTATCAAACGCTTGTGCACGCGGGTCTCGAACTGCTCGCGCGACTTCTTGTCGACGTGCGGCGACCGAAGCACGGTGTACACCGTACGCTTGGTCGGCAACGGAATCGGACCGACGATCTTGGCGCCGGTGCGAAGCACGGTACGAGCAATCTCTTTCGTCGAACGATCCAACGAATAGTGATCGTACGCTTTCAACCGTATGCGAATCTTTTGTCCTTCCATACCGATCCTTACTCGTTAATTTCGCCGATAACACCGGCGCCTACCGTTCGACCACCCTCACGAATGGCGAATCGTAACTCCTTCTCCATCGCGATCGGCGTGATCAACTCCACGTCCATCCGACAATTGTCACCCGGCATCACCATCTCCACTCCCTCCGGCAACTTCACTACCCCCGTCACGTCCGTCGTCCGAAAATAAAACTGCGGCCGATACCCATTGAAGAACGGCGTGTGACGACCGCCCTCCTCCTTCGTCAACACGTAGACCTCCGCCTTGAACTTCTTATGCGGCGTGATACTCCCCGGCTGAGCCAGCACCATTCCACGCTCCAAATCATCTTTATCCACACCCCGCAACAACAATCCCACATTATCCCCCGCCTGCGCCGCATCCAATAACTTCCGAAACATCTCTACCCCCGTCACCACCGTCTTACGCGTCTCGCGAATCCCCACCACCTCCAACTCGCCCCCCACCTTGACCGACCCCCGCTCCACTCGACCCGTCCCGACCGTGCCTCTGCCCGTGATCGAAAATACATCCTCCACCGGCATCAAAAACGGCTTGTCTATCTCTCGCTTCGGCTCCGGTATGTACGTGTCGCACGCCTCTACCAAATCCAAAATCGGCTTAAACACCGGATCGGCCGGGTTGAACGTCCCCGTCGCTCCCGTCATCATCGCCTGCAACGCGCTCCCCCGGATGATCGGAATGTCGTCCCCAGGAAATTTGTAGACCGAAAGAAGATCGCGAACTTCCAACTCAACCAAATCCAACAACTCCGGATCGTCTACCATATCAACTTTATTCAAAAATACGATGATGTACGGGACCCCCACCTGACGCGCCAACAAAATGTGCTCCCGCGTCTGAGGCATCGGACCATCCGCCGCCGACACCACCAAGATCGCTCCGTCCATCTGCGCCGCCCCCGTGATCATGTTCTTCACATAATCCGCGTGCCCCGGACAGTCCACATGAGCATAATGACGCTTCGATGACTCGTACTCCACGTGCGCCGTCGCGATCGTTATCCCCCGCTCCCGCTCCTCCGGCGCATTGTCAATCGAATCAAACGTCCGAACGGCCGATCCCGTCAGCTTGTTCATCACCATCGTGATCGCCGCCGTCAACGTCGTCTTCCCATGATCCACGTGACCAATCGTCCCCACATTCACGTGAGGCTTACTACGGACAAACTTCTCCTTCGACATACCTTCAGCACTCCTGTATGCGCTAGATTACACTTTCCAACATCTTCTTCGAAACGTCCGCCGGCACCGGAGCGTATCTGGAGAACTGCATCGTAAACACCGCTCTCCCTTGAGAGATATTCCGCAACGTGTTGGCATATCCGAACATTTCCGAAAGCGGAACCGACACTGCGATCACCTGCAGATTGCCGCGTGCCACCAATCCATTAATCTTGCCTCGCCGAGAATTGAGGTCACCAACCACGGCACCCATATAGGTTTCCGGAACCACCACCTCGACATTCATAATCGGCTCCAGCAAGATGGTCGACGCTTTGCGAGCGCCATCCTGGAAAGCCATCGACCCGGCGATACGGAACGCCATCTCGTTTGAATCAACTTCGTGATAGCTGCCGTCGTACACTTCACAGTGAATACCGGTCATCGGATAACCGGCGAGAACGCCGGTAGTCATCGCTTCTTTAATACCGCGCTCAATAGCCGGAATATACTCGCGGGGAATAGTACCACCAATGACCTTATTTTCAAAATGGAATTCGCTGCCATCAGTAGTCGGATGCATCCTCATCAGCACATGCCCAAACTGACCTCTGCCGCCTGACTGACGAACAAACCGACCCTCGCAAGCAACCGATTTGGTAATCGTTTCTTTGTACGCCACCGAGGGCCGCCCAACGGAGGCTCCCACACCGAATTCGCGCATGAGGCGGTCCACGAGAATCTCCAGGTGAAGCTCACCCATTCCGGATATAATCGTCTGGCCGGTCTCATCATCCTGCCGAATCCGGAAAGTCGGGTCTTCCTCCGACAGCTTGGCCATCGCCTCGGACAGTTTGTCCTGATCGGCTTTGGTCTTCGGTTCGATTGACACCATCACAACCGGTTCAGGGAACGACATCCGCTCGAGCACAATCGGATGCTTGACGTCGCACAACGTGTCGCCCGTGGTAGTTTTTCGCATGCCGATCGCGGCGACAATGTCGCCGGCGTACGCGACCTGAATGTCTTCGCGCTTATTGGAGTGCATCCGCAACAGGCGGGCGATTCGCTCCTTGATATCGCTGTTCGGGTTATATAGATAAGATCCAGCCTCAATCTTGCCGGAGTACACGCGCAGATAGGTGAGGCGTCCTACATAGGGATCAGTCATTATCTTGAAAGCGAGCGCCGCAGCCGGCTCATCGGCACTGGCCTTGCGCTCAATTATCTTCTCCGTGTTATCAACCGCGTGACCGAGCACCGGCGGTTTGTCGAGCGGCGACGGAAGGAAGTCGACAATCGAATCGAGCAGCTTCTGAATGCCTTTGTTGCGATACGATGATCCGCACAATACCGGAACCATTTTCGAGGCAACTGTAGCCTTGCGCACGGCGGCAATCACGTCTTTGGGATCAATCGGTTCATCGTGCAGGAATCGCTCAAGCAGATGGTCATCAAACTCGGCCACCGCCTCGAGCATCTTCTCCCGGTACTCGTTAGCCAACGGGAGCATATCGTCGGGAACATCGAAATCATCAAACGTTGTCCCATGAGAGTGTTCATGAAAAACTCGGAACTTCATGGAAAGCAGATCAATCACGCCTGAGAACATCTCCCCTTCGCCGGCCGGAACGGCTATGGCGACACAATTCGAGGAGAGCCGGTGATTCATCTCTTTAAGGGTGTTGGCAAAACTGGCTCCGACCCGATCCATCTTGTTGATATAGGCAACCCGAGGGACTGAATACTTATCGGCCTGACGCCACACGGTCTCAGACTGGGGCTCGACTCCGCCGACTGCGCAGAACAATGCGACCGCGCCGTCCAGCACTCGCAACGAACGCTCGACCTCGACCGTAAAATCGACGTGACCGGGGGTGTCGATGATGTTTATGGTGTAGCCGTTCCAGAGACAGGTGGTCGCAGCGGACGTGATGGTAATACCACGTTCCTTTTCCTGCTCCATCCAATCCATGATGGCTGCGCCTTCATCGACCTCGCCGATCCGATGCGACTTCCCTGTATAAAACAGGATGCGCTCGGTCGTGGTCGTCTTGCCGGCGTCGATGTGAGCCATGATGCCGATATTTCGGACCTTGTTCAGATCGGCGTCGCCGGACATAAAAATTCCCTGTCTGATCTCCAAAAGTCTCGCATGTGCTTATCGAAACGAGAAGCGACATTCCAGATTTTTCCAGTCAGCAGGGTCGGAAGAATCGGTGTGTCAGCCGCTCTTTACATCCACTTGTTATTGGCGCGCAACAGCTACCCTCGGCGTTAAAGCTTAACAGTTTCGGGACAGTAACCTGCCGTACCCGGACAGAGCAAAAACTACCATTTGAAATGAGCGAAGGCCTTGTTGGCCTCGGCCATCTTGTGGGTATCCTCCTTCTTCTTAATTGAAGCGCCTTCGTTATTCGAAGCGGCCAGAAACTCCGCCGCCAACTTGTCTGCCATCGATTTCTCGCTTCGGCCCATCGAATAGGTAATGAGCCAGCGAATGGCCAGCGCCGTGCGCCGGTCGGGACGAACCTCGGTCGGCACCTGATACGTGGCACCGCCCACCCGTCGGGATTTCACTTCCAGTACCGGCTTGACATTGTTCATCGCCTTGCGGAACATGTCAATCCCGCTTTGACCGGATTTTTTCTCCAGCAGGTCGATGGCCGAATACATAATCCGCTCCGCCGTGGACCGCTTCCCTTCCTTCATAAGGCACGCAATAAATTGCGATACGGACCGGTCGCCGTATTTGAAGTCATTTCCTGCGCCGCGCTTTTGCGCTGATATTCTTCGAGACATAGTTCTCTACCGCCGTTTATGATTTAGGTCGCTTGGCGCCGTACTTGGAACGGGAGCGCTTGCGGTCGTTCACTCCCGATGTATCCATCGTACCGCGAATGATATGATAGCGCACACCCGGAAGGTCCTTGACGCGGCCGCCTCGGATCATCACGATGGAGTGCTCCTGCAAATTGTGACCTTCACCGGGAATGTAGGCCGTAACTTCCATCTGGTTGGTCAGACGCACGCGCGCCACCTTGCGTAAAGCCGAGTTCGGCTTCTTGGGCGTGGAGGTGTACACGCGCGTACACACGCCACGCTTTTGCGGCGAGGCTCCAAGCGCTGGCGTCTTGGTCTTTTCTTCAACTTTTTTTCGGCCTATCCGAATCAACTGATTGATAGTCGGCACTCAAACTCCGGATTATACATTACTCCAAAATTTACTCAAAAACAGACTCGTAATTTATCGCCATCCTGTTCAGTGTCAAGCGTTTTCTTTGAAAATGTCGGCCACACTCGTCTCTTGCTGACCGGATGACCCATCGTCCGGAATCTGCTCTTCCTCTTCTATGACCACTCCCCGATACCGCTCGATTCCGGTGCCGGCCGGAATAAGGTGCCCTATAATGACATTCTCCTTAAGTCCAAGCAGGTGATCGACCTTGCCGGAAATCGCCGCCTCCGTGAGGACGCGCGTGGTCTCCTGGAACGATGCCGCCGATATGAAGCTCTCAGTTGAAAGCGAGGCCCGCGTAATTCCAAGCAGAAGTGATTCTGCGGTAGCAGGTTCGCCTCCCTCGGCGATCACCCTCGAATTCTCATCCATAAAGGCGGTCTTGTCGACCTTCTCGCTTTCCAGGAAATTCGTGTCACCGGGGTGTTCGACCTGCACCTTCTGAAGCATTTGGCGCACAATGGTTTCAATGTGCTTGTCATTGATCTTCACACCTTGCAACCGGTAAACTTCCTGAATCTCATTCACAAGGTACTCCTGCACCTTATAGACGCCCAGAATCTTGAGAATGTCGTGCGGGTCGACCGAACCTTCGCACAGACGGTCGCCAGCTCGCACTGAGTCGCTGGTGTGCACCATCATGTGTTTGCCGTGAGGAACGAGGTATTCTCGAACTTCGTCTTCCTGTTCCCCTTTGACCAGCACCTGTTGCTGACCTCGAACAACCTTGCCAAACTCAACCGTCCCATCGATTTCCGAAATTACCGCCGGGTCGTGGGGACGGCGGGCTTCAAACAGCTCCGCCACCCGCGGCAGACCACCGGTAATGTCTCGCGACTTGGATATTATCCGCGGAATCTTGGCCAGCAGGTCGCCCGCCCTGACCTGCTGTCCGTCGTGAACCTGCAGCAGAGCGTCAGTAGGCGTACGATAGCTGATCACCGTCTTACCGTGGGGGTCAACGATATCTACGCGCGGAAACAGCGTCTTGTCGCGATGGTCAACGATCTTGAGCTGGATCATACCGGTTTGCTCGTCGCTCTCCTCGCGAACGGTAATGTCCTTGAGGATATCCGCGAACCTGATCGTTCCGCTTCTTTCGCTCACAATCGGCAGGGTGTAAGGATCGGCCTCGAAAACGACCGTAGCCCGCTCAACTTCGCGCCCTTCTTTGAAACCTGCGCGATGAACTTCCTGTCCATCCTTCACGAGCAGGTGTGCGCCGTACGGGACTTTAAGCCGCGTTCGGACACGCCCCTTGGCATCGACTATGTGCGCCTCTCCAACCCCTTCTCGGCTGGTAACCACGAATGTGCCGTCTTCGCGTTCTACAACGTGAACGTTTTCAAGTTTGATTGCTCCATCATGTTTGGCTTCGACCTGCGACTGCCCCGCGATTCGCGCCGCGATACCGCCGATATGAAAGGTACGGAGCGTTAGCTGCGTGCCCGGTTCGCCGATCGATTGGGCGGCAATAACGCCGACTGCTTCACCGATATCGACCAGTTTCATGCTGGCGAGATTTCGACCATAACAGTTGGCACAAACGCCGTACTTGGATTCACAAGTCAGCACCGACCGAATACGAACGGTTTCGATTCCGCTCTCCTCAATGGCTGTCGCCTCGTCTTCTCTGATCTCCTGACCGCTTCCTACAATCAGCTTATCAGAGATCGGGTCATAGACATCATCTAGCGCAACGCGTCCGAGAATACGGTCGCGTAACGACTCAATAACTTCCTCACCCTCTTTCAAAGCGGCGACTTCAAGTCCCAGAATCGTGCCACAGTCAATCTCGCGCACAATAACGTCCTGCGCGACATCGACCAGACGGCGAGTCAGGTATCCGGCATCCGCAGTCTTCAGAGCGGTATCCGCCAATCCCTTGCGCGCACCGTGGGATGAAATGAAGTACTCCTGCACCGTAAGGCCTTCGCGGAAGTTCGAGATAACCGGCGTTTCGATAACTTCGCCCACTCCGCCCGTGATCTTCTTTTGCGGCTTGGCCATGAGGCCGCGCATTCCCGCCAACTGCTTTATCTGCTCCTTCGAGCCGCGAGCGCCGGAGTCGGCCATCATAAAGACCGGGTTAAACCCCTGATTGCTGGCGGCCAGATTGGAAAACATCACTTCCGCAACTTCATTGGTTGTCCGAGTCCAAGTGTCAATTACCTTGTTGTAGCGTTCGCTGTTGGTGATGACGCCTTTCTCATACTGCTTCTGAATCTTGGAGACCTCCTTACGGGCAGTCTCGATAAGATTGGCCTTTTCCTCCGGGACGATCAAGTCGTCAATTGACACTGTCACGCCGCCGCGAGTGGCGTACTCGAACCCCATCTTCTTGAGCCGATCCAGCAATGACACCGTTTCAATCTGACCGTACAGGTAGAATGCACGGCTGACGATCTCTTCCAGTTTGCCGCGTGAAGTCGTCTCATTGTAGTACGGCATCTGTTTGGGAAGAACGGTATTGAAAATCAGGCGACCGGCGGTCGTCTTGACCATGGTGCTGTCGGGCATTCTGACGTTGATCAGGCTGTGAAGCGTAATTGCACCTGCGTCCAGAGCGGCGAGAGCTTCCTCCTCGCAGAAGAAATTCATTTCTTCGCCCTTGGCCCCCTTACGTCCCTTGGTCAAATAATAGCAGCCAATAACGATATCCTGGCTGGGAACCGCAATCGGACGGCCTGACGATGGAACCAGAATATTGTTGGTCGACAGCATCAGCACCTGCGCCTCAAGCTGCGCCTCGAATGACAACGGCACATGCACCGCCATCTGGTCGCCATCAAAGTCGGCGTTGAACGCGGCGCATACCAGCGGGTGCAGACGTATCGCCTTTCCCTCAACCAGCACCGGATAAAACGCCTGAATACCGAGACGGTGCAGCGTAGGAGCGCGGTTCAGAAGCACCGGATGGTCCTCGATAATCTCCTCCAGAATGTCCCAGACCTCAGGCCGCTCCTTCTCCACCAATTTCTTGGCTGATTTGACCGTCTGAACATACCCTTTCTCTTCAAGCTTCATGATGATGAACGGCTTGAAGAGCTCAAGCGCCATATTCTTGGGCAAACCGCATTGGTGCAATTTCAACTCAGGTCCGACAACAATCACGGAGCGACCGGAGTAATCGACGCGCTTACCCAGCAGGTTCTGGCGGAATCGCCCCTGCTTTCCTTTCAGCAGATCGGAGAGTGACTTGAGAGGACGCTTGGAATCGCCGCGTACCGAATGGGTACGGCGGCCGTTGTCGAACAGCGCATCGACCGCTTCCTGAAGCATTCGCTTTTCATTGCGAAGAATCACTTCCGGCGCTTGAATTTCAATGAGCTTCTTGAGTCGGTTGTTGCGATTGATCACTCGACGATACAGATCATTCAAGTCAGAAGTCGCAAACCGTCCGCCTTCGAGCGGAACGAGCGGGCGAAGGTCCGGCGGGATTACCGGGATCACGCTCATGACCATCCACTCGGGACGATTGTGGGATTGACGAAACGACTCGAAGATGCGCAGCCGCTTCAATACGTCTTTCTTTCGCTGGACCGAGGTTTCCACCTTCACTTGAGCGCGAAGCGTGGCGACCATTTCGTCCATGTCGATCTTCTTAAGCAGTTCGAAGACCGCTTCGGCTCCCATGCGGGCATCGAATTCCTTGCCCGCTTCGTCGAGCTCGAGATAATCCTCTTCGGAAAGGACATCCCCCTGCTCAAACGACGTGTTGCCGCCGTCGATCATGATGTAAGATTCGTAATAGAGAATTTTTTCGAGTTCCCGAATTGACAGGTCGAGCATATGGCCGATACGAGACGGCAGCGACTTGAAGTACCAAATGTGCGAGACCGGCACCGCCAGCTCGATATGCCCCATCCGCTCGCGCCGGACTTTGGACTGAGTCACTTCGACGCCGCACCGATCGCAGACGATACCCCGAAACCGGATGCGCTTGTATTTTCCGCAATTGCATTCCCAGTCCTTGACGGGACCAAAAATGCGCTCGCAGAACAGACCATCCCGCTCCGGCTTGAACGACCGGTAGTTGATGGTCTCCGGTTTCGTCACTTCGCCGTATGACCAGGACAGAACCGTCTCCGGAGAGGCGATCTGAATCTGAATGGCCGCGAAATCCGACGGCTTCTTCTGCAGTCCTGCGCCTTTGCTCATTATATCGACCACGGCTTACTCCTTATGTCTGCCACTAGCATCGGCCGCAATCTTCGACTGCGGCCAACACGGAATCATCACTTCTGTACCAGCTTGACATCCAAGCCAAGCGCCTGAAGTTCCTTCACCAGTACATTGAACGCTTCGGGATAACCCGGTTCGGGCGGGTTTTCTCCCTTGACTATCGCCTCGTAGATCCGGCTTCGGCCAGTCACATCGTCTGACTTGACCGTGAGCATCTCCTGCAGCGTATAGGCGGCCCCGTACGCTTCTAGCGCCCATACTTCCATTTCGCCGAAGCGCTGACCGCCAAACTGCGCTTTCCCGCCCAGCGGCTGCTGCGTAACCAGCGAATAGGGGCCGATCGAGCGGGCATGGATCTTATCATCAACCAAGTGCGACAGCTTCAGCATATACATGTAACCGACGGTCACCGGATTGTCAAACGATTCGCCCGTATACCCGTCATACAGCGTCACTTTGCCGCTGTCCGGCAGACCGGCCTGTCGCAGCTCGGCCTTGATGTCCTCCACCGTTGCGCCGTCAAATACCGGCGTCGCTATGTGCCTGTCGAGCTTGCGGGCCGCCCATCCGAGGTGCGTCTCCATTATCTGCCCGACGTTCATTCGGGATGGCACGCCAAGCGGATTGAGCACACAATCGACCGGCGTACCGTCAGCCATGTACGGCATATCTTCAATCGGTACGATTCGAGACACCACGCCCTTGTTGCCGTGGCGCCCAGCCATTTTGTCACCTACCGAAATCTTGCGGCGAATGGCGATCGTCACCTTAACAAGCTGCTTGACGCCGGGCGGAAGCTCCGCGCCGCGCTGCACCTTGTCGATCTCGATTTCCATCTCCGCCTTCTTCTGAGCGATCAACTCGGAAGCCTGCGCTATCACCGTATCAACGTGTTTGTTGACGGTATTGTCGCCGCAGAATCCCTCCGGAGCAATGGCGTTGTCGATGTCAAAACTCTCAAAGAACTCCGGTTTGAACTTGTGTCCTGTCCGGACCATCACGGAGTTGTCCATGGCCGAGCGAATCATCCGCGACGTCTCGCCGTCAAGTAGCTCGCCAAGACGCGCGCTCCGCAGGTTGATGATATCCTGGATCTTCTTGTTATAGATCTTCTTGATCGCAGCGATATCGTTCTTCTCCTGCTTCTTCGCATCCTCGGTTCGCTCTTTGCGGGAAAAGATGCGCGTCTTGATAATCACGCCTTTCATCCCGGGTGGCGCCTTTAAAGAAGCGTCTCGTACATCACCCGCCTTCTCCCCGAAGATAGCCCGAAGGAGTCGCTCCTCGGGTGACAACTCAGTCTCGCCTTTTGGCGTCACTTTGCCGACCAGAATATCGCCGGCTTCGACCTCGGCGCCGACCCGCACGATTCCCTGCTCATCAAGATTGAGCAATGCCTCTTCCGAGACGTTGGGTATCTCGCGCGTGATTTCCTCCGAGCCGCGCTTGGTATCGCGGACCTGAAGCTCGAATTCCTCAATATGAATAGAGGTGAAAATATCATCGTACAGGAGACGTTCGGACAGAATTATCGCGTCTTCGTAGTTATAACCGCGCCAGGGGACAAACGCCGTAAGCGTGTTATGTCCGAGCGCCAGCTCTCCCTTGTCCACTGCCGGTCCATCCGCCAGTGAATCCCCTTCCTTCACTTCGTCGCCCAGCGAGACGGTCGGGTGGTAGCTGATACAGGTATCCTGATTGGAGCGACGGTACTTGGTCATCCGATATTCATCATCTTCCACATAACCAAGTTCACCGGCCTTAACCTTCACCGATGGTCTCACGATTACTTTATCCGCGTCGACATACACTACCGTACCGGGTCGACGGGCGCGAACTACCACACCGGAGTCGACCGCCACCTTGCGCTCCATACCCGTGCCGATGATCGGCGCTTCGGTCTTGAGCAGAGGTACTGCCTGGCGCTGCATGTTCGAACCCATAAGTGCGCGGTTGGCATCATCATGCTCAAGGAATGGTATCAGCGAAGCCGCAACGGAGACAATCTGCCGCGGCGAGACATCCATGTACTGCACGTCTTCCGCCTGCATGAGCGGATAATCCGACCGCCGGCGTGCGTTAATAGATTCCTTCTTGAATCGGCCGTGATCGTCGAGTTCCTCGTTCGCCTGCGCGATGTAATAGCGATCTTCCTGATCCGCCGACAAGTATTCGATCTTGCCGGTTACTTTCCCCTTTTCCACTTTGCGATATGGCGTCTCGAGAAAGCCGTACTTATTGATTCGAGCAAACGTCGCCATCGACGTGATAAGACCGATGTTCGGACCTTCCGGCGTCTCGATGGGACACATGCGGCCGTAATGAGTGTGGTGCACGTCGCGGACTTCAAAGCCGGCGCGTTCCCGCGTCAGCCCGCCCGGACCGAGTGCCGAGAGACGTCGTTTGTGCGTCAACTCAGACAGCGGGTTCGTCTGATCCATGAACTGGGAAAGCTGCGATGATCCAAAAAACGTATCAATGACCGAGGAAACCGTGCGGGCATTTACCAGCAACTGAGGCGTCACGTTTTCCTGATCCTTCAACGAGAGTCGCTCCCGAATCGTCCGGGCAATCCGCGAAAGACCGACTGAGAACAAATTGGCCAGCAGTTCACCGACCGTGCGGCAACGACGATTGCCGAGGTGGTCGATATCGTCCGTGAATCCTTCATCGTTGCGCAGCCCGATCAGGTACTTGCTTATCGCGACGAAATCACTCGGATCAAAGACGGTCTTTTCCAGCGGAATGGTAAGTGCCAGCCGCTGGTTAATCATATGGCGGCCGACTTCACCCAAATCATATCGCTTGCTGTTAAAGAACAGTTTGTCCAGCAATGACTCCGCCATCTCCAAGGTCGGCGTCTCGCCCGGCCGCACCAGTGAATAAAGCCGCAGTAACGCCTCTTCGCGCGACTTGGTGGGGTCCTTCCGAAGCGTGTTCAGAATGACATACGTATCCTTCTTCTCGTCCTTAGGGACTATCATTACCGATTTGTAACCCTTGTCCTGCAGCTTCTCGACCACATCCTCGGTCATTGGCTCACCCGGACTGTAGATTATCTCGCCAGTCTCTTTGTCAATAACAGTGACGGCAAGATGAACGCCTTCGTAGTCTTTGGGCTTTTTGCCGGAGAACGTGAGTTTCTCGGGTTTATAGAAAGTGTTGACCAAGTCCTCATCGGTGGACTGGCCAATGGCCCGAAGCAGCATGGTTACCGGGAGTTTCCGCTTGGAGTCGATGTACACATACATGACATCATTGATGTCCATGTTGAACTCGACCCAGCTTCCCCGATACGGTATTACGCGTGCCGAAAATAGTTTCTTGCCGTTGGGATGAATCTCTTCATCAAATGAAACGCCCGGGCTGCGATGCAACTGGCTGACAATCACTCGCTCCGCACCGTTGACGATGAATGTTCCCCATTCTGTAATCAGCGGCAACTCGCCCAGATAGACGTCCTGCTCAATAATGTCCTTGACTTGCTTTTGCGCGCCTTCTCCCTGTCGCGTAATAAGCCGCATCGTAACCTTGAGGGGCGCCGCATACGTCATGTTGCGTTCGCGGCATTCATCTATACTGTAACGGGTCGGCCCGAGGTAGAAATTCACATATTCGAGCGAGTAGTTCTCATGAATGTCCGTGACAGGAAACACGTCGGTGAAAATCTGATGCAGCCCTCTCATGGCCCGTTTTGAAGGGGGAACGTGGGCCTGTAAGAAGTCCTCATACGATTTGATCTGGACTTCCAGAAAGTTGGGCATTTCGGCGGCGTCCGGTATGGACGCATAACTCTTGCGGGTGATCAATCCTGATCGGGCCAAAATCGTACCCTCCTATAGACAGTTTAAGTCCCTTGCAGACGAGACGAACTCATCCGGGACTCCTGCCGGTACTAAAATGTTCAAACGCTCTGGTGATCCTGTCATCTATTTCATTTGATTCCCTGCTTACGCTTTCGCCGGGGGAATCATCTCGTGCAGTCAATCAACCATTTCAAAGAACGGGATTCGGGAATATGTAAGCCCTTCTGTCCAACGACGTGTAACCGGCCGGAGACTCGACAGTTCCCGGCCGGAGGCACTGAATAGCTACTTGATTTCAATAGTCGCGCCGACCTCTTCGAGCTTCGCCTTGGCCGCATCGGCTTCCTGGCGAGATACCCCTTCCTTCACCTTGGCCGGGGCGCCGTCGACGAGGTCTTTGGCTTCCTTGAGACCGAGGGAAGTTAGTTCGCGCACAACCTTGATTACCTGGATCTTCTTGTCGCCGACACCGGCGAGCATCACCGTAAACTCAGTCTGCTCTTCAGCTTTGGCGCCTGCAGCCGCACCGCCGCCGGCCGGGCCGGCCATCATCACCGGAGCAGCCGCGGTCACACCGAACTTGGTTTGGATGGCCTTGGACAGATCAGCCAGATCCATTGCGGATAGAACGGCGATCTTATCAACGATTTCATCAACTACTGGATTTGCCACTGCAATGTCCTCTCTGTATTATTTCACCTATTGTCTTCATCAATGTCTATTCGACCATCCCCGATCCCAAACGGTGAGACGATACCGTTTAGAAGCATGGGCCGGGCCTGGCCGCAATCGCCTCGGTTCTGCTTCTATGCTGCCCCTTTGTGCTTGTCCGCCAGGGCATCAACCGTTCTTATCAGTTCCGTGAAGACGGCTTCAACTGAACTCACCAGGTTGGTCAACGGTGATTCTACTGCTGACACCAACTGCGACAACAGCACTTCGCGCGACGGCAGATTCGCCAGCCGGCCGATCTCGGCGCCGCCGTGAACCTCGTTGTCGAGAACAAATACTTTGATTCGCGGCAACTGTTTCTCTTTGAACGAATCGTTGAGAATCTTGGCCGCCACCGCGGCGTCCTTCAGCGCAAACGCGATTGCTGTCGGTCCCTTCAGATGCTCATCGAGCGCTGGAACCCCCGCCTCGCGAGCGGCAATCCTGAACAGCGTGTTCTTCGCAACAACATACTTCACGTGGTTCTCGCGGAGATTCTTTCGAAGAACGCTTATGTCGGCAACATTAAGTCCCTGATAATCAGTGACGAAAAAGGAGCCGGCCGACTGAAAGACTTCTTTCAGTTCCGCAACAGTTGTAATCTTTTCCGGTTTTGGCATGACTATGCTCCTTCTCGCTACTTCTTCAACGCCGCTGACAGATCGCCATGGTCCAGTTTTATCCCCGGACTCATAGTCGAGCAAATCGACGCCGACAGCAGATAGGTTCCCTTCGCCGATGCCGGCTTCGCGCGCATGATGGCATCCATGAAGGCATGTACGTTTTCAATAATCTGAGGCTCATCAAAGGAGAGCTTCCCGACTCGGACCGCAATGTTGGACTGGCGGTCGACACGGAACTCAATGCGCCCGCCGCGAAGTTCTTTTACCGTCCGAGTGATATCCATCGTCACCGTGCCGGTCTTGGGATTCGGCATCAGTCCCCGCGGACCGAGGATCTTGCCCAATTGCCCCAGGATTCGCATCATGTCGGGCGTGGCGACAGCGACGTCGAAGTCGGTCCAGCCTTCCTTAATCTTTGCTGCCAAATCCTCAGCGCCGACAAAATCGGCTCCAGCCGCAGTCGCCTCTGCGGCTTTTTCACCTTGCGCGAACACCGCCACGCGGACGGTTTTACCCGTCCCGTTCGGTAGCGCCACCGTGCCGCGGACCATCTGGTCGGCATGCTTGGGATCAACTCCCAGTCGTACCGCTACCTCGACCGTTTCGTCAAATTTGGCGTACTTGTTCTCCTTGAGAATCTTGACCGCGTCGGCCAGCGGATACCGCTTGCGGCGATCAATCTTCTCTCGAAAGGAGAGGTACTTCTTTGAATGTTTCATAGGCTCCTATTCTCCCTGCGGCGACTACGCGGGTCACCCAGGTGCTAACGAACATCAACCCTGCGGTTGCTATCCCTGTATCTCAATGCCCATCGAACGGGCGGTTCCTTCGACCATTTTGATCGCAGCATCCAGTGATGCCGCATTCAAGTCCGCCATTTTGTTCTTGGCGATTTCCTTGACCTGATCGAACGTCACTCGACCCACTTTGTCCTTGTTCGGTACGCTTGAACCCTTGGGAATCTTTGCGGCCATACGCAAAAGCGTGGAGGCCGGCGGCGTCTTGGTGATAAACGTGAAGGACTTATCGGAGTAAACGGTGATAATGACCGGCGTCAGGATGCCATTGCCGCCCTGCGTCTTAGCGTTAAACGCCTTGCAGAACTCCATGATATTGACTCCGCGCTGACCGAGTGCCGGTCCGACCGGCGGCGCCGGGTTGGCCTGGCCCGCGGGAATTTGTAACTTTACCAGTGCTGCTATCTTCTTTGCCACGTGACTTTATTCCTTAATCCGACTTGTACTTGTCTTAACCTTTGCCCTTAACGAGCTCTATTTGCAGGTAATCCAACTCCACCGGCGTCGGCCGGCCGAATATCGATACCATCACTTTCACTTTGCGGCGCTCCAGGTTTACTTCGCTCACGGTTCCACTGAAATCCATAAACGGGCCGTCTTTTACTTTGACCGGGTCACCCGCCTGGAACGGCATATCCGCCGTTTCTTCCGTCCGGCTCCGGTCAATTTGACCGACAATCCTCTCGACCTCTTCTTGTCTCAGCGGTTTAGGCTTGCCGCCGACGCCCACAAAACTCGTTATCCCGGGCGTATTGGTGACAAGGTTTTCCGTCTCTTTGTCGAGATCCATCTCGATAAGAATGTAGCTGGGGAGAAACTTCTTGGTCGACGTCGACCGTTTCCCCTGCTTCATCTCCGTCACCTGCTCGGTCGGTATCAACACCTGGCCAAACTTCGCCTCCAGTCCGGCATTCACCACGGCAGATTCCAGATACCGCCGGGCTTTCTGCTCATGACCGGAATAGGTGTGCGCGACATACCAGCGCAGCGCCATTTAGCCTCCCGCCCCAACGCCGAATATGGCTTTCACTATCGTCACGAGAATTCGGTCGACGATCCCGATGAAAACCGCCACGACCAGTGAGACCACCACCACTACTATAGTGGAGCCTGTCAACTCCTGCCGGGTCGGCCAGCTCATCTTGCGGAGCTCAGCCACCGTCTCTTTCAAATACTTCTTTACCTTCTCCAGCATGTTCTTCCAATCAAGTTTGGCAGGCCAGGAGGGATTCGAACCCCCAACATCCGGTTTTGGAGACCGGCGCTCTACCAGTTCGAGCTACTGGCCTAGGCCCGATAATCCTGCTACCTGGTCTCCTTGTGCGGGGTATGCTTGTTGCAGTTCGGGCAGAATTTCTTGTATTCCACGCGCTCCGGATGCAACCGCTTGTTCTTGGTCAGATCATAGTTGCGGTTTTTGCATTCTCCGCAGGCCAATGTGATTCTGTCTCGTGGCACCGTTCTATCACTCTCTGCTAAATCTACTTACTCGTTAATTTCGCCGATAACACCGGCGCCTACCGTTCGACCACCCTCACGAATGGCGAATCGTAACTCCTTCTCCATCGCGATCGGCGTGATCAACTCCACGTCCATCCGACAATTGTCACCCGGCATCACCATCTCCACTCCCTCCGGCAACTTCACTACCCCCGTCACGTCCGTCGTCCGAAAATAAAACTGCGGCCGATACCCATTGAAGAACGGCGTGTGACGACCGCCCTCCTCCTTCGTCAACACGTAGACCTCCGCCTTGAACTTCTTATGCGGCGTGATACTCCCCGGCTGAGCCAGCACCATTCCACGCTCCAAATCATCTTTATCCACACCCCGCAACAACAATCCCACATTATCCCCCGCCTGCGCCGCATCCAATAACTTCCGAAACATCTCTACCCCCGTCACCACCGTCTTACGCGTCTCGCGAATCCCCACCACCTCCAACTCGCCCCCCACCTTGACCGACCCCCGCTCCACTCGACCCGTCCCGACCGTGCCTCTGCCCGTGATCGAAAATACATCCTCCACCGGCATCAAAAACGGCTTGTCTATCTCTCGCTTCGGCTCCGGTATGTACGTGTCGCACGCCTCTACCAAATCCAAAATCGGCTTAAACACCGGATCGGCCGGGTTGAACGTCCCCGTCGCTCCCGTCATCATCGCCTGCAACGCGCTCCCCCGGATGATCGGAATGTCGTCCCCAGGAAATTTGTAGACCGAAAGAAGATCGCGAACTTCCAACTCAACCAAATCCAACAACTCCGGATCGTCTACCATATCAACTTTATTCAAAAATACGATGATGTACGGGACCCCCACCTGACGCGCCAACAAAATGTGCTCCCGCGTCTGAGGCATCGGACCATCCGCCGCCGACACCACCAAGATCGCTCCGTCCATCTGCGCCGCCCCCGTGATCATGTTCTTCACATAATCCGCGTGCCCCGGACAGTCCACATGAGCATAATGACGCTTCGATGACTCGTACTCCACGTGCGCCGTCGCGATCGTTATCCCCCGCTCCCGCTCCTCCGGCGCATTGTCAATCGAATCAAACGTCCGAACGGCCGATCCCGTCAGCTTGTTCATCACCATCGTGATCGCCGCCGTCAACGTCGTCTTCCCATGATCCACGTGACCAATCGTCCCCACATTCACGTGAGGCTTACTACGGACAAACTTCTCCTTCGACATACCTTCAGCACTCCTGTATAGAACGTGCAACAAGCCCAGAACCAGGATTGAACTGGTGACCTCATCCTTACCAAGGATGTGCTCTACCAACTGAGCTATCTGGGCTTAAAACCAACGTCAAGTTAATCAAAAGCCAAAACAACACTCAAAATGGACATACCTCGCCCATGAGTGAACCCGAAGAATATCCGGTAGAGAAAATTCTGTCAAGCCATATTTCTGGTGATTTTCGCCAACTACTTATAATGACAACATGTTGCCGAAGTTGCCAAACCCGGCTTTTGGGAAGACTGCCCCTCTACTGCTTTCGCCCGACAGACCACTAACAGACCGCCTGCCGTACAGCCTAACTTATTATTTGACTTTCGATTGAGGCTGCGACTGGCGATTTCGCACTTCGATCACTTTTAGCAACGAATCGAGTCCGGGAACATCCCAAGCAGCCCGATCGGCATCGGAAGTAGTGGTATCAAAAGGCAATATGTAGTACCGACCGAATCGATCCCGCGAGAACTGCGTGCCGTACTTTTGTCGCAAGCCACTTGCTGACAGATACTTATCAAGACTGCATGCCGACAGATAGCGGGCTTCGGCATGCCCCTTCTTGGCCGCCTCCATTCCTAAGTAGTATGCCAGCAGGAAATTCTCTCTGCAGGTTGCCGTGTCAGTAGTATGAAGCAATAGTGCTGCTCTATAGAGATCGCTCGGCTCAAACAGAAGTGACTGGGCCAGATACTGGTACACTTGCTGACGATATCGGAGACAATTGGCGGCAAGCACTTCTGAGGAAGTGCGGTTGTCGCCGGCCATGAGATCGTGCTCTTTGACCATAGCGAGCAGGTCGGCTGTTACCGGTGAATCTTTCTTAGAAAGCATCTCCGGTTTGCGTTCCACACACGCCAGAACAAGCGAAAGAGTGACTGCCCCCGCCACTATCCACATCCATGCTTTTCTGCTCTTCATCCCTGCATTCCCTTCAGCAGTAATTGGAGCGGGAGACGAGGTTCGAACTCGCGACCAACAGCTTGGAAGGCTGTGACTCTACCAACTGAGTTACTCCCGCTGGTTACGGCGACAAACTACTCCCGCCAAGCACCAGTATCAAGTGGTTTTTGCAGACAGGCAGTACCGATGCCCCTACACCGCAACAGTCTTGACTTGAAGGTCCGGCGCGATCGACAACAGTGACCGCATCGGAATCTGACTCCACAGCTCATCGTCGAGACACTCCGAACAAACAACTACTTGCCCTTTGCCACTGCCACCGTCTGACCTAACCGCGAACCAAAGCTGATAGTAATCCGGGTACGGCGGCTCCGCCGTTCGCGACTGTTCCCAATAGGCATAGAGAATGTGGCCGTCGGAAAGCAGGAAATTGAGGGCCGTGAACTCGCGCTCTCTGATTTCTTTGATGGCGGTGCTTAGTCCTTCGACCCCCTCGCGTTCCAAGGCCTGCAAGAGCCAGTGAAAGTACACTTCCGAGTCCGTATCCCCGAACAACGCCGCCTGATGCGGTTTAGTCAAGAGCGAGCGAAAATACGGCCCGTCAATCGTACCGTTGTGCGCAAACAGCCACTGGCCGAAACTGAACGGATGGGTGTTTTTCAACGTATGCTCCCCGCATGTCGCTTTGCGAAGATGGCACATAAACAACGGTGACCGGACTGATGTTGAAATCAAGGCAAATTGCGCTGAGCCTTGCGCGGCCAGTGATTCCTTCGTGACCCTCAGATCACCCTGTTCATACCAGCCGATTCCCCAGCCATGGCTGTGCCTATCCGACCAACTTCCGAAGGGATGCGGACATTCCGCCATCCAATACTGAGTCGTAGTGGGCGCTCTTGCGACCAAGCCAAACAACCGGCACATAGCGCTACACTACAAATGGTAGCTCGGGGGGACGCCCCAGTGAAGCTTATTGCGTAGCAATTGATAGTATGAATTCTCTTTGAACGTAATCAACCGAATCTTGTAATCCGCTTTGGAGACTAGTATTGGCTCCCCCTGTTTGATCGCAATCCCGACCTGACCATCGAGCGTAAGATGCGCCTCTTCGTATTTGGTCATCAACTGAAGCTCCAGGATATCATCCCCTGAAAAAATCATCGGTCGCGTGGTAAGTGAGAATGGCGCAATCGGCGCCGCAATCATCGCCTCGGTCTTGGGATGCAGAATCGGACCGCCCGCCGCCAGCGCGTACGCAGTCGATCCGGTTGGTGTGGCAATGATCAATCCGTCCGCCTTATAAGTAACTACGTCTTCGCCGTTCACTTTGAGATTGATATCCAAAAGCCGCGCGCTTGGCCCGCGATCAAGCACCGCGTCGTTAAGCGCATATGGGCATGATATCCGATACCGTCCGGCTGAATTGACCTTCAGCAGCATCCGCTCTTCGATTTGATACTCCCCCGCCACGACGGCGTCAAGACTCGAGGGTAGCTCCGCAGGTGTGCGCTGGGTCAGAAATCCCAGCGAACCAAGATTGACCCCCAGGATCGGTATACCGGTTGGTCCGACCGCCCGCGCTGTGGCCAGAAGCGTGCCGTCCCCGCCCATCGAGACAATGACGTCCGCCTGTGTCCGAAGCTCGGCTTCCTTGGCAAACTGCGGATAGCTTGGAACAACTGCGCGGAGGGTATCCGATAGGATCAAATCATGACCGGTGCGCGACGCCCATGCGATAGTTGTTTCAATCGCGTCTTTAGCACCGATTCGTCTGAGGTTGGCAATTAATCCGAAACGCATATGGTCACCGACAAAGAAGATAAGCTGTACCTATGGGCTATAGCAAGTGGAGAACCACAAGCCTTCCTCCCGTTGATTATTATTGCGTGCTCCTTCGGGTCCATGCTAATTGACTGGCGTGGGAAAGAAGAAAGCGTCAGCTCAGCAAAGTGACCATCCGTCGTTGGAACGCCGCGTCCTGATCGCCTACTATGCAACGCTTGCCGCCTTCTTTACAGCCTCGTTCTTCCCGCAGGCGCGACTCTGGGGAATCAACTGGTGGGCGTATTATCCGCTCTGGGTCAAGTTCGCTCTTCTTATTTCAGGGGCATTGGTGCCGCTTCTGGTCTCGCGGTGGGGCGCTAAGTGGAGTGATCCGCATAAAGATCTCTCCGACCGCGCCTACTGGCTCATCTCGCTTGGATTGTTGATAGTCTTCGGCCTGTTGTTCTACTTGCTACGGGCCAGAACGCATTTCTTGGGGGATGGGTATTCGCTGCTGAGTGTTCTTTCATCCGACCAAGCGGTAATCAAACCACGCAATTTTGGCGCAATGACACTTCACTATTACCTGGCCACGATAATTGGAAACCGCTCCGAGGCGGCAGTGCTCCTTTCATATCAGATTACGTCGTTCACTGCGGGGATGCTTTTCATTGGATCACTTCTTTTCGCGGTCAGACGGCTTTTGTCCACGAATCGAGAGAGAATTCTATATGCGATCGCCGCATGTACCTGTGGCTATATGTTGCAGTTCTTTGGTTATGTTGAGAATTACGACTTGCTGCTTGTTGTCTTCTTGTTGCACATATGCGCAGGAACTCTCGCGGTCCTCGGAAAAGCCAGCCGCATTTGGACGATTCTCATTCAGGCGTTGGCAATACTGATCCACATCTTCGGAGTGATGCTGCTTCCTGCCACAGCATACGTTCTTGTGCGAGATACGCGACTTTGGGCAAAATTGACGTCCATGTCACCGACACTCAAGTGGACCTTGACAACTGCATTTGCGGCAGCCGCGGTGACAGTATTCGCTTACACCTTTGCCACCAACTATTTCTTTCGATTTGCGTTGGTACCGCCGTTGCTCAATCGGCTTACGATCGAAGGGTACACCCTATTCTCTTTGGCTCACTTGCTCGACTTTGCCAACCTCATAATAATACTCACGCCGGGACTGCCATGTCTTATTCTTGCCCTCGGTCCCAAGCCTGGCATACGCCTTTCTGATGGCGGGTTTCAGCTCCTCCTGATAACCACAGTCTGCTGTCTTGGAGGAGCATTCATTTTTGACCCGAAACTGGGCATGGCGCGGGATTGGGACCTGTTCGCATACTGCGGAATACCGCTCATCGCTGTGCTGCTACACCTGCTTTTTCACACTTCGTCGCGAATCTATAGAGTAAAGTTGGTTACGCTTGTCGTAACCCTACAGATACTTAGCCTAGGGCCGAGGATAGTTGCCCAAATGATACCCGATATTGCGATTGCGCACTTCAAGAGTTGCGTCCTGCGTGATTACGACAAATCTCTCACCTCGCGCCTGGTGCTGGTCGAATACTACAAGAAACGCTATGATCTGAAGGGGCTGGAGGAACTCACCCGAGAGGGGTGGGGTAAACTACCAGCCACGGATGATACATTGGCACAGGCAATTGCATTGGTGGATTCAGGCCGCATCGGCGATGCCAAGACTCTCCTAGAACGTGTTGTAAGCCGCCGCCCGGCCAGTGCGGACGCCTGGAGCAATCTGGGCCGCTGTTACTTCTTTGAAAACGATTGCGATAGTGCCGTTCTCTGTTACCGCATTGCCGATGGGCTGAATCCCTATAGCAAAGTGTGTATGTACAACGTTGGTCAGGGCTATTTCTGTCTTCACGATCTTGACGCCGCAGAGGAGTGGTTCAAATCCTCGCTCAAATATGATAGTCTCTTCTCGCCGCCGCTCGTGGGCCTTGCCCTTTGCTATCGTGACACTGATCGCTGGGAGCTCTTCGGCAAGACTATCGTGAGACTCGCCCGAACGCCCGGCGGCGCGAACGAGTTTCTTGTGCAATCAATCGAACAGCTCATTGAAGGAGGGCAGACATATCTGGCGAGACAAGCACTCCACGCCGGTCTTGCCAACGGGCTTGATACGGCGTCTGTCCATGAACTGACGACGAAATATCCACAACTCAGCGCTAAGTGAAAGCCGACAATTTGATGATTCTTCTTTTCGTTTGGCCGTAAGTCCTGACAATGTGGTTGCGAGTCCAATTCAGCCCGTGTTAATTAGATGCCGTGGGAAAGAAGAAAGCGTCAGCCCAGCAGAGAAACCATCCGCCGCTCGAACGCCGCGTTCTAATCGCGTACTATCTGACGCTCGCCGCCTTCTTTACAGCCTCGTTCTTCCCACAGGCGCGGCTCTGGGGAATCAACTGGTGGGCCTATTATCCCCTCTGGGCGAAGTTCGCCCTACTAATCTCAGGGGCACTGGTGCCGCTCTTGGTTTCGCGGTGGGGTGTGAAGTGGAGTGATCCTCAGAAAGATATTTCTAACCGCGCCTACTGGCTCATCTCGCTTGGCCTGCTGATAGCCTTCGGCCTGCTGTTCTACCTCCTACGGGCGAGGACGCACTTTTTGGGGGATGGGTACCAGCTACTCGGCACTCTCTCCAGTGACCATTTCTACGTGAAATTCCGCAATCGCGGCAGCATGGGACTGCAGTACCTGCTCATGAGCCTTCTCGGCGGCCGAAGTGAGGCCCGGGCTCTACTCTCTTACCAAATCACGTCAATCGGTTCCGGATTGCTGTTCGCGGGGGTTCTAATTGTTGCGGCGCAGAAGCTCTTGGAAAG
>Ga0315276_10000648_pt1 | contig 30080 bp, 23 predicted proteins | sample YL17G05_0_MG_FD_204542 | JGI IMG/M metagenome (GOLD analysis project Ga0315276, IMG submission 204542) | Sediment microbial communities from Yellowstone Lake, YNP, Wyoming, USA - YL17G05_0 | ecosystem: Environmental > Aquatic > Freshwater > Lake > Sediment | place: USA: Wyoming | collected... | reverse complement strand
GAGCACGGGGGGAGTAGTGGCAGCGTCGGTGGTTGCGTTTTGAGTAGTGCCGGTAGACACATTCGGAACACTATCACGTGTCTGGACCTGGAACTTATACGTGGTGCTCGGAGTAAGACCTGTAGCCGTGTATAGCGTGTTTGTGGTCCAGCCGCTGGTTTTGGTGCCATCGGTGGTGCAGACGAAGTTGTACTGCACGGGCAAATCGTTATCGTCGACGGGCGTTGCGGCCATCGAAATTTCGGTCGTCCCCATCGTCGTCGGCACAAGCGTCCATCTCGCGCTGGGTCTTGGCGGATTGCCATCGCCGTAACTGCTGTACGCCAGGCTTAACACCAAAACAAAAGAAGTTAAAAACAGAAATTTTCTATACATGATATTCCTCCTAAAAAATAAAACATTAAAATATTCTTTGGCTATACATTAAAATACCTGTCGTTTTCAACAATCGCAGAAACCTGCATTTTCCTTGTGCAACGAGCACTAAGACCTCCACTTTACTCGGCGTTTGTCTCAAACAACCTTTAACAAAACAAGCAATAAAGACCTTCACCGAACACTATGCCTGTTTAAATAACCCTTCTGCCTAAAAGCTGTAAAAATCGTGCAAAACAAAAACTCAAAAATCCTCAAATTTCTCTTATTTTACTTATAACAACCGATCGCGCAAATGTCAATAGAAATCTGGCGGTGTTATTAAAATTTTTATAGGACTACTAATAGCCCGTTATTTTGCGCAAAAACAGCGTCATTTTGCGCATAGCCTTTGCAGGCACAGCAGAGAAAGGCTTAAGTTTTGTATTTACAAAAGGTTATAAATGTTTGTGTCCGCAGTCCGACAGCCGGACGCCCCTCGTTTGGTTGTCTCGCAACCCCTCAAAACATGCAGATTTTTGCCGTGGGGAGCTATTAGTACGGGAAAGCCATTTATTATGGGTGCTTAACGCGGCATTTCAACCACTATCCCTGCGACTTCGTTACGGGCTTTTTTCCGGACCAATGGTTCAGCCGGATGGATAAGGGCATCACTGGCTTGAGCCAGTTTATCACTATCTTCAAGGAGCAGTTCTATTGCTGCCAAAATAGGTTTAATCGAACTGAAATACGGCGTGAATTCCGGCACTAAATCCTTGTTTGCCAGGACATTGACAGGAGAGAGGAGGGGTATATAAAAGCTATGTTCGGGCTTTGGCAGCAGGTAAGCGCAAAGGCGGGCTATTAATCCGCACTTGCCCGTAAACCAATAAAAAAGGCCGGTCTTATATTGCCCGGCCTTTTTTTCTGCAACGGTCTTTTTCTCAGTACACCGGCATACTGCTCATCCAAGGTGCTGCTATATCCCAAAGGCCTTTAGTTGTACTTTTACCGGCATTGCCGCCGCCGTTTCCGCATATAGTCCACATGTCGCATGTGTCGAACGTTCGAGTGTGCTTCAGCGACCACAACTCCTTAAGCGGCGTCTTCCTGGCGGAAAAATCCAAATAAACGATGTTGTTATACCCCATGTGTCGATCGATGCATATCCACTTCATTTCACCTCCAGTATAGGCACCATTATATTCGGGTGGTTCGGTTTTGGAACCTGGATTATAATACAAGTACTGAGCATCCATAAGCACCGGGACCCTATCTCCACCTTTCCAATCAGCTTTCCTCCAGAAAGCCGGATCCGCTACCGTAGCTGGACCACCTTTCATATTCTCAATGAGGCGATTCATGCCTAAGCTGCCGGTGAAAAATCCGTCGACGACGGTACCCGACCTTTTTTCATATTCCCTTTCACCAGGCATTCGTAAAATTGGATCAGATAATGGGTAGTACGAACCAACAGTGTAGTTCCAGGTGCCAAACGGCCCCGTGTCACGCTGGGGGTTCTCGGCTGACGGGCAAAAACGCATCTTGGGATCGTTGTACTTTGTCTTATAGACGTATGGCCACATCTTACTATACCCTGGGACGGTCCCGATCTCCCTGCTATGGAAAAAGCCGTCGTTTTCGTTCGTATACATCGAAAATACAACACCCCATTGTTTCATCCGCGACCGACAGACAACTGCCGTTGCTTGTTTCTTAACCTTTGACAGTGCCGGCATCAATATCGACATCAATAATGCGATAATGGCTATAACTACCAAAAGCTCTATTAAGGTAAAACCTCTTTTCTTGTTCATAACGATATTCCTTCCTTATCTACTTAATTTTATTTATACCTTTACATTTAGGCCTAATTGCCCATATTAAGATGCGCAAAAGGCAGTTAGTGTTCCGTAAAAACCGCCTTTTTTTGCATATTTTTCTGAAATATACACTAAATTCGGCTGTTTTGCAACAGTAAATTAATTATTTTGGGACGAATTTTGCTGTCCTGCAGCCGTTGAGGGTGGAAAGGCAGGTGCCGGGATAGCTTATACCATTCCGGTCAAGGTTAATCTTGAATTATTACCTTAATTTGCTAATCTAAGGTTGCCGGCAAGCATATAAAACGCCGGAAATAATTGAAATTTTAATTAATAGAAGACCAAAAGGAGATTGTTTATGAAGTTGAATATAAGAATAATTGGCTCTGCATTATTCTGTTGCATATTGTTGATTTGTCAGACGGCCTTTTGCAATGTCCGGCTTCCGCGACTGGTTAGCGACGGTATGGTATTGCAGAGAGATGCTGCCGTAAAAATTTGGGGCTGGGCAGACTCAGGCGAAAACGTAACAATAAACTTTAAAGACAAAACATATACCGCCGTAACAGGCACAGATGGCAAATGGATGGTATCCCTTTCCCCATCAAAGGCCGGCGGCCCCTATGATATGGAAATTAAGGCCGCCAACAATATAATCCTGAAAAATATCCTCATCGGCGATGTGTGGGTTTGCTCCGGACAATCGAATATGGAATTGACAATGGAAAGGGTAAAAGATAAATACCCCGGCGAAATAACTAATTCCGACAATAACTCTATAAGGCAATTCGAGGTTCCTGATAAGTATTACTTCACCGCCCCCCATGATGACCTCGAATCGGGCGCCTGGGAATCGGCTAATCCCAAAACTATCTTTAAGTTCACGGCCATTGGCTATTTTTTCGCAAAGGAATTGTACGGCAAATACCACGTCCCCATCGGCCTTATTAATGCGAGCCTGGGCGGATCGCCCGCACAGGCCTGGATGAGCGAGGATGCCTTAAAGGCGTTCCCGGAGGACATTGCAACACTGCAAAAATTCAAAGACCCCGCATACATCAAGCAAGTTGAGGATAACGATAAAGCCGCCAGCGACACCTGGTATGGCCGTCTCAACCAAACTGATAAGGGTATAGCTCCCGGCGAAAAACCGTGGTTCGACCCGGCCTGTGATGCCTCGCAATGGGCGACTATGGATGTCCCCGGCCACTGGGCCGATGGCCCCCTGGGCCCTGTTAAGGGCGTCGTCTGGTTCAGGAAGGAAATTAATGTCCCCGCCTCTATGGCCGGCAAACCCGCTCGGCTCTGGCTCGGCAGGATTGTCGATGGCGACGAAACTTACCTTAACGGCAAAAAGGTCGGGGCAATCACCTACGAATGGCCCCCCAGAAAGTACGACATCCCCGCCGACCTCCTCAAGGAAGGCAAAAATACCATCGTCGTAAGAGTCATCAACTGTAACAGTTGGGCGCGAGGCGGATTTGTCAAGGGAAAGCCCTACGAGCTGGTCGGCGAAGGCCAAAATATCGACCTCAAAGGCCCGTGGCAGTACAAGTTAGGTGTCACTATGGACCCCATCCCGCCGACGACCTTTGTTCGCTGGCAGCCGGTGGGCTTATTTAACGGAGAGATTGCCCCGCTCTTAAACTATAGAATCAAAGGCGTCATTTGGTATCAGGGCGAATCCAACACCAAAAACCCAGCTAACTATCAGCCGCTTTTTTCAACCCTCATTGCCGACTGGAGACAAAGATGGAACCAGGGCGATTTCCCCTTCCTGTATGTCCAGCTGACCGCTTTTATGGCGGCTAAAGACCAGCCTTCTGACAGCAATTGGGCTCTGGTGAGAGAGGCCCAGCTTAAAACGCTCTCTGTCCCCAACACCGCGATGGTCGTCACCACCGATATAGGCGAAGCGGCTGACATTCATCCGTTAAATAAGAAAGACATCGGCAAACGCCTTGCCCTCGCCGCTCGGAAGCTGGCCCATGGCGATAAAAAAGTAATTTACTCAGGCCCGATTTACCAGTCTATGAAAACTGAAGGAAACAAAATCACTCTTACGTTCTCAGATGTAGACGGCGGATTGGTCGCCAAGTCCCCTAAGGGACGCCTTACGGCGGGTGGCCAGTTGAAGTATTTTGCTATTGCCGGCCCCGATAAAAAATTCGTCTGGGCAAATGCAAAAATAAAGGGCAAACAAATCATCGTCTGGAACGACTCTGTGCCAAATCCTGCTGCTGTCCGCTATGCCTGGGCCGACAACCCCGATGGTGCGAACCTATATAATAAGGCAGGTCTGCCCGCATCACCCTTCAGAACTGTTGAATAATATCTATGGTAAGCTGCTTATTATTGGTGCTTAACGCAGCATTTCAACCACTATCCCTGCGACTTCGCTGCGGGCTTTTTTTCGAACCAATGGTTCAGCCAGATGGATAAGCGCATCACTTGTTTGAGCCAGTTTATTACTATCTTCCAGGAGCAGCTCTATTGCCGCCAAAACAGGTTCAATCGAGCTGAAATACGGCATAAATTCCGGCACTAAATCCTTGTTTGCCAGGATATTAACGAGGCAGAGGTATTTTGTTGTTATCAGCCATCGCCCAATCAAATGCCAGAGGATTTTGTTGGATTGATACATTATCACCATAGGACAGCCGACCGCCGCGACTTGCAGGGTGGCGCTGCCGCTGGTCACAATTGCAAAATCAGCAGCGCGGGCGGTTTCGCAGACTGAGCCGATGGTGTATTTGCACTCAAAGCCGGGGATTTGGGCGGCTTTAAGGGTTTTTTGCCTGTCGGCGTCAACGGCCACGGTGGTGAAAGTAGCGTTAGGATATTTTTGCTTCAGGCGGAGCGCTATCTGCTGCATCGGAACCCAGAGCGTATTTATCTCGGCGGCTCGCGAGCCGGGAAGGATGGCAAAATGGGCGTTTTCAGGATTGAAATTAAGGTATTTTTTTCTGTAAGAGGCCAAAGGTGGATTTAATTCGTCAAGCATAGGATTGCCCACAAATGTTGTATCGACACCTTTTTGGCCGAACCAGTCCTGCTCGAAAGGCAGTATGCAGCAGAGTTTACCGCAGAATTTGCGCATTTTGCGGATGCGCCAGCCGGCCCAGCTCCATAACTGAGGGGCGACGTAGAAAAGGGTCTTAAGACCTGCTTTTTTGGCGGCTTTTGCGATGTGGAAGTTGAAGGCGGGGGAATCGCAGACGATAACCAAATCAACCTTATTGCTTTGCAGATAACGGCTTATGCGCTTTATGAGCTTGTAAAAAAAGCCAATGTGGGCGAAGGCGTTGTAAGTCATTGCGGCGCGGGCAGTTGTGGTTTCAAGAAGTTGGCAGCCGGCGGCGGCCATTTTCGGGCCTCCTACGCCGACGAATTCGATATTGTAAGCGCTTTGTTTTAAGGTGGTTATGAGGGCGGCGCAATGGGCGTCGGCGCTTGGCTCGGCGGCGCTTATGAAGATGCGACAGGTCTTTTTTGCTTCGGGCATAGCTTAGGTATTATCGAGATTTAGCAGGTTCGGGCAAGAGTTTAGTTTGGCTTTAGCGAAATCTCGCCCAAAGGCGTATTTTGGGCGATTTTAGGGTGCCTCGCCGCAACGCTTTAGTCTGAGTTTTTTTGCAGAAACTCAGGGCAGTAGTGTTAAAGCATTTCCGGTTTCGCAGTTTACGCTGGATATTCAAGATTGATGTTTGCGAATTCACCGAAATGCTCGATGGCAGCTTTGTCATACGCCCGGGCGGCCTCAATTTCCCTGTCAAAATGACCGAGATTTTTCCGCTTTCCTTTCACAGTAATTCTTGCCCTCCACTTTTTCCTGCCTAAATGTACGCCTTTATATCTCGATGTTTTACCTTCTTTATTAATCGTCCGGTTGCATCCGTTTTGGCTCATTGTGCAATGTCGGAGGTTGCTTCTGCGGTTATCAAGACTGTTGCGGTTCTTATGGTCTATTACAAAACCCTTTCTTTTGCCGAGAATTTGAACGTGCATAAATATCATCCGGCCTTTTTCTGTGCGGCAGGCATACCATCTCCTGCCGGTCATAACTACATGCCATTTATATTTCGAAAGCTGCGGATAATCAGCCTCATCGACTACCGCACTAAGCCCGAAGGTCAGCGGTATCGCACAAGCACCTGTGCAGGCATTGTCTGCCGTAAGGCATCCCTTACGGGATTTTAAAACAGCGGTCATTTTTTACCTAATCTCAAATCTTAAATCTCAAATCCCAAATCCCGCCTCTTTCATCAATCTTAAATCGCAAATCTTAAATCTCAAATCCCATATGCTCCCCCTACAATTAGAGCAACCTGCGCGTTTGATGCGAAAATTATGGATTTTTGGAAGGTGCAGTTTTTGCTAAGTCGTTATGGCTAAAGGAGTAAAAAAAATTTTTAAAAAATGGATTTTCCTCCGGGGGTACCCCCGTTTTTGATTGAAATCGGATTCTAACTTCTTGTCAGAGAGCCAGTTACAAACAAAAAAGTCAATTTCAAAAAAAGTCGCGGAGTGCTTAAACCTCAATGAATGATAGGTTTGTGGGTTTTTACCCTACACCCTACACCCTATCCCTTATACGCATCACGCAATACGCAATACGAATTTTTGGTTTGCGGGTAAAAGTTGCCTAAGTTAACAGAAGTTTTTTGCTGTGTAGAATGTCCACCAAAGATGCTGATTTTTACAATATTGTTAGTTGTTCCACTCTGTGTAAACTTGGTTTAGCTCATTCTCCCAGAATTGTCTTTTCTCCTGGTCAGTAGCGTTCGCATTCAGTTTTCCGAGACTGGCTGCTAGGTCAAAAAAACCACTTCCCGGTATGCCCTTCTCTTTTCCTGTTTTGTGAACAACCACTGCACTTAACATGGGACGCCTCTGGTTATGTTCGTCTTCGGAAATTTCCCCAAGCAAGTGACCAGTTTCTTTCGCCATATAATTACCCTTTCCTTGTAACCCCATAATCACAGCCACTTCATCTTCATAGTGGATAAGCTGATGTTCACGCGCAGCTTGAATTAACCTTTGTAATACCTCGTTATAATCCGACGTCCCCCGATACTTGTTTGATACAACTGGATGTGTGGCACACATTATTCTACCTCCTTTGCTACTTTATTGACCAGCCGCCATGGATAGTAATTACCGAGTTAATCTATTTTGCAATGGTTTTCATAATAACTCTTTAACTAAGACCTTTAAGTAAATTGATGACCTTAACAAGAGTATTTGTAGCTTTTTCCAATAATAGGAGGTCAGGCTCGGTAAATGCTTTGTTTGTCGTAACGCTTTGTGTTTTTTCCAATGGAAGGGACATAGCTATAAGGAAACAGACAAAAGCAGCTACAAAACACATATCTATGCCCAAAAAATGCCCCCACATAGTTTGCATCCCTTGCCCCAGCCAGATTTTAGGTATGTTATTGGAGTCACAGGGATAGTTCGGTTCCCCCGGAACAATAAAACTGTAGTAATCTTTTGAGAATTTGCCAATGAGTTCCTTTGGTGTTGATTGCACAGCAGCATTGTTGGCCATCCATTTCATACAGAATTCGCCTCTCGCATTGTGTTTGACTCTCATGCAGAATATGGCTATCATGAAAAACCCAAAAGCAAATAAAGCGAATATGATTGATCGTTTAGAATCTCCTTTTTCGGCCCCTTCTTTTTTGATTGAAGCAATCAGTATTCCGCCAAATATTGTGCCAATAAGAGCTGTCAGCAAAATACCGAATAATAAACTATCTTGTTCTCGAACTCTTAATACAAAATCCGCAACATTTGAAATGTTAGGGTCCATAAAACTCTCCTTTCATAAATTGGTCGTTCTTCCTGCTTCCTGTTTTCTAATAATACGCCTTTAATTACTGAGGCCAAGCACCGTGGGCGGTTGTGACCTCGTTAACCTGCTTTAATCGCGTTTCAAGCCTTTTGTGATAATCATTTCGCGGACGATTATTTCGTAAAGCTCCATAAGGTCTTTCTTTGTCATATTAAGGCCAATTGCCTTGCAGACAGCCAAATCAAAATCAACGCGAATTTTCGAAGGTTCAATCGGTTTGTCAAGAATGCTGAAAAGTTTCCTTTGCTTTTCGCCTTTTTGTTTTTCCCAAAATTCTTCATAACGCTGGTCAAAATTCTGGTCGAACTGCTGACGCAAAGAAGGAAATTTTTTCTCTGAGAATTTCTCAAACACCGAATTCAACGGTTTAATCAGACTGGCTGAAGGAATCAACGACATCTCTTCCAAGTCATAGACGCGAATATCAACATATCTTCCGGTGCTTTCTTCTTTTGATGAAAAGAATTGCGATAAGAACATTATGGAATTTAGAGTAACGCATAGGGCTTTTGCCTTTTTGGGGTCGAACTCACTAATTATATTTACTTGATCTGATGGTGTCATTTCCTCAGAGGAAAAGAACGCTATGAGATTTTGTGACGGTGAAAAAGGATTGATCCTGCGACAAACCACCAAGTTTGTCTGTACACTCTCCAGCTTTGCCGGAAGTGAACTCCATAAATCAGTTTGCACTTTTGCTCCGGCAGCTCGACAAACCCGTACAAGGTCGGGGTATTTCTTTTTTGCTACGTAGTCAAACTTTGCGCTTATGTCAAATGTATCAAGCCCAACTGGTGTGCGCAAACTGCGCATCAAGCAACTGGCAGGAATTTCATATACAGCCCCCAAGGATGTAGTGGCTGTCAAAGTTTCCTTGGCATCTTTTTTGAATCGTAAAAAGGCCTGTTCGACACGTTCCGAACAGGTTTCTCGGGTCATAAATAAGACCTGTGAATTTCCACCATCTATCCTGAGACCAGTCTTAAAGTAGTCCGAATACTGCGGTATCCTCGATAGCTTACCATCAAGCTTATCAATGAATCCGACCAACTTATCGCGGCTGCTAAAATCCGTAACTCCGCAGAACCACATCATATTCATTGAGCGTTCTTTAATTTCTGCCATTTCGTGGGTATCTATCTCAACAAGTTTGTGGTCGCGGATCTCATTTTTGGATTTTATGAGCTTCGCTATGGATTTAACATCTTCATCGGTTAGTAAAGTCAGATCTTTTTTGATAAGACAGAATTTGACTTTGTAATGGTCGAGCGGTTTTTGTTTTTTTGCTATGAAAAGAATATCCCTGTATTCCGACCATTCGGAGAAGCCATAGTTATAGGTGGGCTTTAAGATATAAAGAGGCGTCCAGTTTTCAAACAGAAACTTTCTCACCTTTTTACTTTCTGTGCCCCTGAGGACGTTAATTGGAATTACAGCGCCGTAAATACCCTCGGCCTTGAGAAAAGAATCCGCCAGCATTATGAAATGCCCCCAAAGGCCGACAGTTCCACCACATTTGGGCTTGAATGTCTCCATATCAACAAATTTCTTTATTCCTCTTTCGACTTTAGTGAACGGCGGATTCATCAGAACGGTATCCACCATTTCGAGTTTTACATCATAGTAGTCTTCTTCTCTTGTCTCTGCTTTTGCCGTTTCTGGGAAAAGATGCCCCGTAATTCCATCCGCATAAGATGCTGGCCGGAGTCTAATACTGTCACCCTGAATAATTTGTGTTTTTTCAATGATTGTGCCTGCATCCATTGCGGAAAGGTTGGCAGAAGTCAGGTGAACTGCAAACGGCATAATATCAGCGCCGAAAATCTCATTTTCACAAAATCTTTTGTGCGGATTGCCGCCTTTCCCTTCTCCGATGAAAAGCTCTTGCTTACGTCTGTATGCTGAAGTAAGAATTGTTCCTGAACCACAGGCAGGGTCAAAAACTGTTTCCCCGCTTTCTTCGATTGTCAGTTGAGCCAGTAAATCAGCGGCATGAGGTCTTGTATAAAAAGAAGCAAGCATTTTTCTGATTTCGTGAGGCATTAATTCATGAAAAATTCTACCCGGAAGCTCGAAACGAATCCGTTCAATTTCCAACCCCCATAACAAGTCGAAGGTATCTCTCAAATACTTTTCGTTAATGGCATCAAGTACATCAAACCTGTAAATTGGGCGGTAGTTTATCTCCCGTATTTTTGCAAAAGCATGGCGCAAATTGTTGTGGGTGGCCGGTGTCCTGACGGGAATTAACTCCGGTCGAGCGGCGGTAAGCAATCGCAGAAACAATACCTGACTTAAGAAAATATAAGACCCCAGAAAATGGGCGACAGCGTCTGCATGCTTTCTGCTTAGATGACCGAGATCTGAAAGCAGATTTTTGTCTGTTATTATGCTTAGCAATACCGGTTCTTCCATTTTGATTTGCTGCATCATTTCCGTAACTTGCTGTTGCAGCAGCGATATGACAAGTTTGAGTGAGTAATAAGACTTTTCCTTGCGGGCAAGACGAGCCATTACTTCATCTATCAGAAAAGTGATAACCTTAGTGAATGGCCGGTCTCGCAGTTCTTCTTTTACTTCTCCGGCATCAATTAGTGCAGTTACGTTGTTTTGATTAAGAGCATTTTGCAATGCTGTCTCATCTGCCATGATATTGCGGAAAGATTCCGGCAGAAAAACAACCATCCCAAAGTCAATTTTACTATCCTCTTTATGCCGTAGATATTGAAGAAAGGCATCCTTTATAATTGCAGGACTATCGCCTATTTTCACCGATAAAAGCCAAGGTCGTTTGCGGATCTTGAAAACGATATCCGGAACCGACTCGAATAGAATCTCCTGAACGGCCTGCCCTCCTTTTGAGCGAATGATGCCTATCATCGGCTCGTAAAAGGTTCGTTCCGTTACTCTAGGGTTAGCCATTCGCTTATTTCCTCGAGAATTCGGGTAAATAGTATTGCAGTTATTGTAATGGGTCCCCGACAGAAAAGCAAGCAAGCAGCAATCCTTAAATTCCGCGTTAATCCGCATCTAAAAAAAAGTAGAAGTTTATTTGCTCGGCTTATATAAAGAGTGGGCCGGACGCCTGACAAGTCCGCTTGGGGATGCCTTACGGCAGCGAGGCAGCACCGCTATGAAAAGAAGCAAAAGTTTCTTTGGTCGGCTTAATAGCGAAGTCCGAAGGAATTCGGCGGACAAGGCAACGGCCTTTCACAGAAGCTCGCTTCGAGAAAAGGCATTGCCGAAGAACGCATGCCGACCAAAACCCATCTGCGCCTTCTGCGCAATCCGCGTCAAAAAACAGTGTAAATCCGCGAAATCTGTGGCAAAAAATAACAGTGTTAATCCGCGAAATCTGCGTCTAAATTTCTTCGCGCCTTGGTGTCTTAGTGGCTAAAAAAATCTGTGTCAATCCGTGTCCATCTGTGGCAAAACCCTCTGCGTCCTCTGCGTATTCGGAGAAGCTATCTTCAAAGCGTTCTGGCGAGGCAAGGGTTTTGTCAAACAAGCCTTAACGTTAGTCTCTTGCACCGGCAAGCCAGCTGATATCTCCCCCGGCGCCTTGTACTGTTTGACAACTAATTGCAGAAAGCATGACGAGAAGCAGCAGGATTATTAAGAGGGCTTTTTTGACCATTTCCTTGTACTCCAGAAAAGTTTCTTTTTATTTCTTATATAGTTATCGTCCTATCGCCAGCTAAAAAATGAACTTATTAATTGGGATTTCCGCTATCGCTTCAGCAGAGGACGGAAGACAGCACCTGTCTCGAAGGAACAAGAAAGAAGCCATCCTCGCGTCGATAGGAAAATAGGGCGAGATTGCCACGGCCTTTGGTCTCGCACGGGATGACGAGGTCATTTACAATCTTCGATTTATTATTTATGATATGGGCTGAGTAAGCAGTAAAAGCCATAACAGAATGGATGCTATGCGATTATATCTGATAAATCCGACAAATCCGCTTGTCAGCATCGTCAGAGTCAAGGAGAGCCGGTGGAACCGTTACCGCGTGTGGAAACCCCTGAGTCTTATGGTGCTGGCGGGCCTGACCGGGCCTGAGTGGGAAATCACGATAGTGGACGAGAACCGCGGTGTGCCGGACTATGCAGCGATGCCCCGGCCTGACCTTGTGGGCATTACCGCATTCACCTCGCAGGCGAACCGCGCTTATGAAGTGGCCAGTTGCTTCCGGAATCTTGGCGTACCCGTGGTCATAGGCGGCATTCACGCGACCATGCGCTTAGACGAAGTCGCGGAGCGTGTGGATTCGGTCGTTACCGGGGAGGCCGAGAGCGTCTGGGCTCAAGTGCTGGAGGACGCCCGGAGTCACAGCCTGAAGAGCCGGTATGACGGAGGGCTTGCCGAGATGAAGGATGTCCTGCCCGCCCGCCATGATTTGCTGGGTGGCGGATATGCCTTCGGAGCCATTCAGACGACACGCGGCTGTCCCCTGAACTGCAGCTTCTGCAGCGTTACGGCGTTCAACGGGGCCAAATACCGGCAGCGTCCCATTGCGGACGTCGTGCGGGAATTCCAGTTGATTCGTGAGAAACGTGTTCTGGTGGTGGACGACAACCTTATCGGCACGAGCGCCAGGCACATCGCCCGCGCCAAGGAGATGTTCCGTGCTATGGCACAGGCGAAGCTGGGAAAGGAATGGGTTGCGCAGGCCACCATTAACTTTGCGGATGACGAAGAACTTTTGTCTCTGGCCGCCAAGGCCGGGTGCAGAGGAGTCTTCATCGGGTTTGAGTCGCCCACACTTGAAGGGCTTGTGGAGGTCGGCAAGAAATTCAACCTTCTGAAAGGGCATGACTTCCGTGCCTCCGTACGGCGCATACAACGGCACAACATTCTGGTGGTGGGTTCCTTTATCATCGGTTTGGACATAGACGAACCCGGCATCGGTAAACGTATCGCCGAGGCGGCCAGTCAGTACGGCGTGGATAATCTCAACGTGATGTTTTTGACTCCCCTGCCCGGCACTCGCCTGTGGGATGAGATGACATCGCAGGGCCGCATCGCTCTCGATGAGTTTCCGGAAGACTGGAAATATTACACATTAACCTTCCCGGTAGCGCGGTATAAGCATTTATCTCTGGATGAGGTCATCGAAGAAATGGTCTGCTGCGACCGGGCTTTCTATTCGATGTCGCGCATTACCCGCCGGGTGTGGAACAATTTGCGGCAATGCCGCAAACCATTGATAGCTTTGGTGGGCAATCTTTCATACAGGAGTAATCTTCGGTTGAGCTGTAAGGTATACGCGGACCTTAAGCGTTACTGGGCCAACAGGGAAAGCAATCGTGAAGGGCGATTGTGCTTGACTTCTAAAACAAAAACAAGCGATTTGAGGGAAATAGCCCAACCACACGCTGCAGCCGACGCGGTTGGTGTTATGGGGAAAACATGAAAAGAGCAGTCATCCGCCGAAGCGGAAAGAATTAGCGAATTAGGGAATTGGTTAACGGAGGAAAATATAAAAGCGTGAGTTTGGATTTATTGAGCGGGGCCGGTTTGTGAGCGGCGGCTGGTCCGCAAGAAAGAAACCCTGTCCAAAACCTTTTCCTGGAACTGTTCGAGATACAGATATATGCTGGGAGTTATGTAGAGGGTGATGAACTGCGAGACAAGCAGGCCACCGACGACAACCAGCCCTAAGGGGCGACGGCCCGCGCCATCAGCACCATAACCCAAGGCAATCGGCAGAGCACCCATCATCGCGGCGAGGGTGGTCATCATAATCGGCCTGAAGCGGTCGATACTTGCCTGATGGATAGCATCTATGGCGGTTTTGCCTTCGTCGATGCGCTGCAGGGCGAAGTCGACAATCAAAATTCCGTTTTTCTTGACGATGCCCATAAGCATAAACATACCGATAAAGGCGTAGAGAGAGGCCTCCTGGCGGAAGATGAACAGCGTTGCCAATCCGCCGACGAGGGCCACAGGAAGCGAAGAGAGAACGGTGACGGGATGGAGGTAGCTTTCGTAGAGGACGCCTAAGATGACGTACATTGCGAAGACGGCCATAAACATCAGGACGACGAGACCTCGCATAGTGTCACGGAAGGTCAGGGCGTCACCCTGAAGATTGCCTTCTATGGTAACAGGAAGGATTTGCTTAGCGGAGTTTTCGATGTAATCGGCCGCTGCTCCGAGCGAGACGCCGGGGACAAGGTTGAAGAAGAAGGTGACGCTTGTGAACTGGTTTATGTGATGGACGGCCTGCGGGCCGAGCTCCTTGTGCCAAGTTGCAACGGCGGACAGCGGGACAAGCCGGCTGCCGTCATCGCTTTTAATATATAGAAGGGACAGGTCTTCGGGGCTGCTTCTATCCTCGTCACAGACTTCCATAATGACCTGATACTGGTTGCTGGCACGTTTAATCTGGTAGACGTAGTTCTGCGAATAGGCATTCTGCAGCAGGGCGAGGATGCGGGCGGAGGAGACGCCATAGGTCTTTGCCTGCTCGCGGAGGACGTCAATCTGAAGAACGGGGGTATTGTTAAACATGTCGGAGCTGACGGTGGCAAACCCTTTGAATTCCATGAATTTTGCCAATAGTTTTTGAGCGGTGCTGTAGACCTCATCGGGGTTGATGCCGTAAATTGCATAGGCATACTGTCCCTGCTGTGTGCCGGTGGCGCCGGTGCTGATGGACAGGGTTGGATTGGGCTGAAGCAATGTCAGCACGCCGGGGACAACGCCGAAGGCGGCACCCATCAGTTGGCCAGCCACCATCTGGATTGGCGGGCGATGGGCGGGGTCTTTGAGGATTGCTATGACAAAGCCCTGGTTGGATGAGAGGAAGCCTCTGATGCCGGTTGCGGTTACGGTCAGATTGACGGCTGGGTTTGTGCGCAGGACTTGTTCCACCTGCGACTGGTAGATGCGCATTTGCTTAGGGGAAGAGCCCTCCTGAGCAATCATAACGCCGCGAAGAAAGGAGCTGTCGCCAATAGGAAGAAAAGACTGGGGGACGAGCTTAAACAGCAAGATTGTACCGACCAGGCAGAAGGCCCAAATAGCGGCGGAAACGGATTTATTTTGCAGGAACCACCAGAGGGAATCGCCATAGAAACCGAGGACGCGTTTTTCGACTCCGCCGATGACGCGTTCGACCCAGGTTTTAGGGACATCTTTGCCGCGGCGACCCAGCAGGCGGGAGCACATCATCGGCGTGAGCGTCAGGGACACGACGCCAGAAGCGAGAATAGCCACGACGATAGTGATAGAAAGCTCACGGAAGACGCGTCCGATGAGGCCGCCCATAAACAAAAGCGGGATGAAGACGGCGGCCAGAGAGATAGTCATCGCCACGATGGTGAAGCTTATTTCTTTTGCGCTGTTGAGTGTGGCGTGGAGGGCGTCTTCGCCGAATTTTTCCATCCGGCGGACGGTGTTTTCGAGGAAGACGATGGCGTCATCGACGAGGAAGCCGATGGTCAGGGTCATAGCCATAAGGGACAGGTTGTCGAGACTGTAGCCGAGCAAATTCATAACTATGAATACTAATGTCAGCGACAGAGGCATAGCGACAGCGGGGATGAAAGTGTCCTTGGCGCGGCCGAGGAAGATAAAGATGACAAATACGACCAGTGTAAAGGCGATAAGCAAGGTTTGTTTGACGTCGTCGATGCTATTTACGATTGTCCTTGAGCGGTCGTGGATGGAGATGATTTGGACGGAGCCGGGGATTTCGGCACGGATGATAGGGATGAGCTTCTTTACCGAGTTAGCGACTTCGACGGTGTTTGAGCCGGCCTGGCGGAAGACGGCGAGGACGACGGCGGCAGGCGGGATTTTATAGTCGCGGAGCCAGAAGCTGAGCTTGATTCTTTCGTCCTGGAGGGAATCGTAGACCTTTGCCACGTTTTTGAGGTAGAGCGGCGCACCATCGACTGTGTCAATAATAATGTTCTCGTAATCAGCAACGGTTTCGAGCTGTCCCTGCGGCTGGAGGAGGAAGGTGTGGTGGTCGCCGTCGAACTGGCCAGCGCCCTGATAGCTGGTGTTGCTGCGTATAGCGTTTGAGAGGTCATCAACGGTGATGCCTCTTATGGCCATAGCGGATGGGTCGGCCTTAATCCTTATGGCGGATTGAGTTCCGTAGACGGCCACCTGACTTACGCCGGGCAGGATGCTGATGCGCTGGCCTATTTGCGTACGGGCGTAGTCATATAATTGACCGGCGGTCAAGGAATCGCTTGCGAGGGCGATATAAAGAATCGGCTGTTCGTTGGGATTTGTTTTAGTGAAGGTCGGCGGGCTTGGCATATCGAGAGGGAGCTGCGAAGCCGCCCTGGTGATAGCGGCTTGGACATCAGTGGCGGCACCGTCGATGTTTTTGGAGATATCAAACTGGAGGACGAGACTTGTGTTTCCCTGCGAACTGGAAGAAGTAATTATTTCGAGGCCCGGGATTTGCAGGAACTGGCGTTCCAAAGGCGTGGCGACGTTGTTGGCCATAGTCGCCGGCGATGCGCCCGGGTAGAAGGCCTGAACCTGAATAACGGGATAATCGACGGACGGCAAATCGTTTACGGGCAACTGCCTGTAGGCGAGAAAGCCGAACAGCGTGGCCGAGATTACCAGCAGCATAGTCATAACCGGCTGACGAACAAATGGTTCGGATGGGTTCATTGTCTACTTTGCGCTCCTTGAGATTGCGGCGGCTGTCCGCCCTGCGGCATCATTTCCTGAAGGCGCACCTTTCCTCCCGGGGTAACGGTGAGCTGGCCGCCTGTCACCACCTTCTCGCCCGCTTTAATTCCATCAGTGATGACGACTAATTTGCCCTGCTGCTGGCCCGGCTTAACGAGCCGCAGCTCAGCATTAGAATCCGGGGTGAAGACGTAGACGAAGGGGCCGTTCTGGCTGATTTGGATTGCCTCGGAGGGGACAAGGACGGCGTCTTTGAGGGTGCTGAGCACCAGCCGGACTTTGACGAATTGTCCGGGCCAGAAATAGCGGTCCGGGTTCGAGAGAGCGGCACGGAGTTTGACTGTGCCGGTTTCCTTTTGTACGGCATTATTCAAAAACGTCAGGGTCCCTTCGCGAGAGTTAGCGTCCGATTCGTCGGGCAGCCGGACATAGGTTTTCAACTCGCCCTTTGCCATCTCCCTACGGACCGAATCGAGGTCCTGCTCGGTAATGGTGAAGTCGGCATATATCGGGTCAAGCCGCTGGATGACCAGCAGGACAATGTCACTATTAGCGGTTACCACGTTGCCGATGTCCGCCTGGTGCTGCCCCGCCCTGCCGTCGATAGGCGAATGTATGAAGCAGTAGTCGAGGTTGACCTGAGCGGTTTGGACTGCGGCCTGGGCGGCCTGCACCTGAGCCTGTCCGATTGCTACGGCACTCTGCCTGATGTCATAACCTTCCTGGGAGAGGGCGCCTGTCGGGAGGAGCTCTTTTGCTCGTTCAAATGCCGACTTGGCCAGGTCCAGCGACGCGATGCTTTGCGCCAGGTTTGCCTTGGCTTGTTCAAGGGAAGCCTGGTAAGGTTTCGGGTCGATGACAAACAGCATGTCGCCTTTTTTGAGGTCGGCGCCGTCGGCGAAATGTATCTCGGTGATTTGGCCTGATGCCTGCGGACGAATTGAGACGGCCTCACTGGCGGCGCAAGTGCCGATTTCGTCGATGTATGCAGGGACATCTTTCGCAACAGCCTCGGATATAGTCACCAATGCAGGCTGGCGCTCCATTGCAGCGTTCCTTTTTCTGCAGCCGGTGAGCGTAAGTCCGGCCAGCAGCAGTATGATAGTCAGTACGGCTATTTTTCTTAATGTTCGCAAACCTGTATTCATAGTTCAGAATCCTGTGATAATTTTCCAGAAGTTATTTTGCCGTGGAAGGTAAATTTGGTTCATTAACCTTAACAGTATCCGGTTCTTTGTATTCCCAGCCGCCGCCAAGAGCTTTATAAAGGGCAACCAAGCCCGTAGAGAGGTTACTGGTACTCTGCACCAAAGAATCTTCGGAAGTATAGAGAGAGCGCTGCGATACCAAGACGCTGAGGAAATCGGTTTGTCCCTGTGTGTAAAGCTGGGTAGACAGGTCCACCGCTTTGCGGTTAGCGGCGACAGTATCCAGAAGAGCCTTGTAGCGCTGCTGCTCTTTAGAGTAAGCGATGAGAGCGTTCTCAACATCCTTAAGGGCTGTAAGAACGGCCTTTTGATAGGCGAGCGATGCCTGCTCGGAAAGGGCCTTTTGAACTTCGATGTTGGCACTTACGGCACCGGCGTTAAAAATTTGCCAATCGACGGAAGGACCAACCGCCCAGAAACTATTGTGGGAATTTATCATTCTATCTAAGGCATTGCTTTGATAGCCTGCCGAGCCGGTAAGATTGAATTTCGGGAACAAATCCGCCGTAGCTACGCCTATTCGGGCAGTAGCAGCGTGTATTTGCGCTTCGGCGCGGCGAATATCAGGACGGCGACGAAGCAGGTCAGACGGCAGCTCAGCTGGCAGGTCGGGCGGGGTAACAGGAATCGTGGAAACCGGCGATAATTCTTCCAATAGAGCCGATGGTTCGCGGCCGAGCAATACGCTCAGGGTGTAAATGGTTTGCTGAACCGATGTTTCCAGCAGAGGAATCTGCGAGAGAGTAGTTCCTACCTGAGCGTCGGCGTAAGCGACGTCGAGGGCCCCTACTAATCCGCTTCTGAACCGCTGTTGAGTCAGTTCGGCGGAGCGCTGCTGGGCTTTGAGGTTGTTTTGGGCAATGACAATCTCCTGTTGATATCCGCGGAGTGCGATATAGTTGAGGGCGACCTCGCCGACGAGGGTTACGAGGACATCTCTTTGGTCTTCAACTGTGGCCCGGATATCCGCATCAGCAGCTTCTACATTACGCCGTATGCCGCCGAATATATCCAGTTCCCAAAAGGCATCCAAGCCCGACCGCCACAAATCGCGTCTAATCGGAGAGGTCGCAGCGGAACCTGCGGTTTGGCTATGAGAATAGGAGCCAGTGGCATCAAGGGTGGGCCATAATCCTGCGGACACAACACTGCGAGCAGCGCGGGCCTGGCGAATTCTCGACTGAGCCTGTTTCAAATCGAGATTGGAGGCCACCGCCCTATCAATCAGGGAAGTTAAATTCGGGTCGTTAAACTGGGTCCACCAGCTGACAAGGTCAACGGCACCGGTTTTTTGACCGCTTGTACCTATCCATGAAGACGGAACAGATGTCTTGGGCGGTTTAAAATTTGGGCCGACCATACAGCCGGTTAGAAAAAAGACAAATATACACAGCAAGATATAACTTAAAAGCCGCATAAAACTGAAATCCTCCTTATGCAAGTAGTTTAAATTATTCATAACGCAAAGCCTCAATTGGGTCCAGACGCGAGGCTTTCCATGCCGGATAAAATCCGAAAATAATTCCCACGCTTACCGAAACGAGAACAGCGGCCACGATAGCGGCCGGGGAGGTTTCGACCGGCCAATGCTTGAAGAATTTGACCAGTAATGCGCCGCCGTGGCCGATTGTAATTCCCAGAGCGCCGCCTATCAGGCACAGGACCACGGCTTCGACCAGGAATTGCCTGAGGATGTCACGGGCCTTTGCGCCGACGGACATGCGCAATCCGATTTCGCGGGTGCGTTCGGTAACAGAGACGAGCATAATATTCATAATGCCGACACCGCCGACAATCAGGGAGATGAGCGCGACAGACAGAAGCAGATTGGTCATTAAAGACGTGGCGGTAGTAAAAGTCTTTATCATTTCAGACATATCACGGACGCTGAAGTCATCCGGCTCTTCCGGTCGGAGATGGTGGCGTTCGCGCAACAGGGCGTTTATTTGTTTGACTGCAGCAGGAATATTTTCGGTGGAATCGGACATGGCGAGGATGACATCGACATTTATAAATCGAATCGGCTGGGGCGTATCGGCAGCCTGAGTAGCCGATTGCAGCGGATACAGATTGAGCTGGCTGCTTGGGTAAAGATTTTTAAGAGTGTTTACCGCCGAGCTTGTCGAAGAGGCACTGCTTTGATTAACATTACCCAGCGAAGTTCCTGATACACGATATTTTATTGCCGTCCATGGGGCGACTATAATATCGTCCTGGTCCATACCCATCACATTCGCCCCCTTGCGCGACAGGACACCGACCACTTTGAAGGATACATTTTTTATTCGTATTTCTTTTCCGACTGGAGAGGCGCCCTCGAACAACTCGCGTGCAGGAGTCTGGCCAATAACACAAACCTTGTTTGCGTTGCGGACGTCGCGTTTCGTGAAGACGTCTCCATCGGAAAGCTGAGTCCAGTTTCGTATTTTTAGATAATCAGGAGTAGAGCCGACAATAAAGAAAGGCACCCAGTTTTTATTGCCGTAAACAATCTGGGTTCTTGCCGTTACCGCGGGAGCGGCCGCGTGGACGTCGGGACATTGCTGGGCAATAGCGTCGGCGTCCTCCGGCGTCAGTGTCATAATGGAACCAGCCCCGAAGCTGACGCCGCCGCTGGCAGCGGTTCCTGGCTGAATCATAATCATATTCGAGCCCATACTGGCAATCGATTTCTGAATTGCCGCTGTTGCGCCGCTGCCGATTTCCATCATTACGATTACGGCCGCGATACCGATGATAATGCCGAGGGTCGTCAGCGTGGCGCGCATCGGGTTGCGGCGAAGTGCCCGCAGAGCAATAGATGTTGTGCGGTAAGCTTTCATTCGGCACCTCCGGCGTCTGCGGATTTTGTTTCGCCATCGATTACACCATCGCTGATTTTTATTATTCTTTTGGCGTGATGTGCGATGTTCGCATCGTGAGTTACGATGAGAATAGTGATATGCTGCTTCTGGTTAAGCTGCTCGAACAGGCGCAGGATTTCCTCGCTGGTATGCGAATCGAGATTTCCTGTCGGCTCATCTGCGAGGAGGAGTGACGGTTTGTTTATCAAAGCACGGGCGATGGCGACCCTTTGCTGCTGGCCGCCGGAAAGCCGAGATGGTTCGTAGTCCATTCTGTCGGTCAGTCCCAAGAGGCCCAGCATTTCTTCAGCTTTTTGCCTGGCCTGGCGTTCCGGCAGGTGTTCCGGGCTATATGACATCGGCATCATTACATTATCGAGTGCGCTGGTTCGCGGCAGCAGGTTGAAATTCTGGAACACAAAACCTATATTGCGGTTTCTCAGCACAGCCCGCTGGTCTGGTGACAGCCGGGATGTTTCCTGCCCCTGCAGCAGATATTGACCTGAAGTAGGCCGGTCGAGACAGCCGAGGATGTTCATTAATGTGCTTTTGCCTGAACCGGAAGTGCCCATCAGCGCGACAAGCTCGCCTTGCGAAACAGACATCGATATTCCCTTAAGCACGGGGACATCTATGTCGCCGATGTAATATGTCTTATAAATATTTCGCAATTCAAGAAACTGCATAATTATATGCCTCCCCTTCTTGTTCCTCCCCCTCTTCTTATCTGAGGAACGAACGGATTGGTGGTGCCGGTATCAGCGGTTTTTTGCTGCTGCTGACCTGTAATGACTTTCATGCCTTCTTTAACTTCGCCGCCATACACTTCTGTTTTTGTGCCGTCGCTGGGGCCGAGTTTCACATTAATCGGCCGAACGAACGAGCCCTGCTGTACCCAAACGATGCCATCAGAAGAAGCCTGATTAGCTTCAGGTGCTGTTTCAGAGGCAGTTCGGAACTCAGGGGCAACTTCCTGAGTGTTGGGCGTCCATCGCAGCGCGGCGTTTGGCACAAGAAGTACGTTGCTGTTGTTGCTTACTACAAACTGGGCATTTGCCGTAAGATAAGGGAAGAGCTTTCCGCTGGAATTATCCGTAATTACTTCTACGGTGTAGGTAACGACATTTTGCGTCATAGTGGCGTTGAGACGAATCTTGCCGACCTCGCCGCGAAAGATTTCGCCTGGAAAAGCGTCGACAGTAAAGCTCGCAGGCTGCCCCGGATAGATACTCCCGATATCCGTCTCATTGACAGAGACCCAGACCTGCATGCGTTTAAGGTCTTTTGCAATCAGGAAAAGACTCGGGGCGTTGAGACTGGAAACGACTGTCTGGCCGATGTTTACCCTGCGGTCGATAATAACGCCTTTGACCGGTGATTTGATTGTACAGTAATTGAGATTTCTCCTGGCCCTGGTAAGAGTTGCCTGGGAAATCGCCACATTCGCATTTGCTGTGTCATAGCCAGACTTGTAAGCGTCGTAACTGCTTTCGGCAAGGGCCTCGGAGGGCCCCAGTTTCTGAGCGCGGGCCCAGTCGCGTTCGGCCTGATATAATTTTGCGTTTGCATCCTGCAGTTGTGCTGTCGCCAGCGCCATGTCCGCGGCATAAAGGGAATCATCAATTTGAGCCAGAACCGCACCTTCTTCCACGACTGAACCGTAATCGATTGTATTACCGTCTTTGTCTTTGCCAAAAGAATTGATTTGGCCGGCAACCTGTGCGCCGACATCAACAACTTCCTCAGGCTCCACCGTGCCGGTAGCGCTGATAGTTATTATGAGGTCGCCGCGTTTGACTTCGGTGGTGCTGTAAGAAGCTGCCTGCCCATTGGCGGAACGTAGAGAATACCAAATACTAATGATGCCGATGAGTCCTAACGCAGCAATCGCAATAATAGTTGTTTTGCTCAAACGCTCCATACTAACACCTCATTTTGGAGTTTTTTGGGGAATCCGTTATCACCATGTTATTTTGGCCAGGAAGTTCTCCGCTTTCGATTTGACGCCTGATTTCGCGGATACCGGCCAGAGAAAAACGTACGACATGATCTGCTATCGTCTCGATTTTGACATTATCGGGTGTTAAATCTGCTTTAATACCGGCTTCGGCGAATGACTTTCGGTGCATCAGATTTAGGCATTGCGATATAACACTCATCTGGCAAAACTGCACCTGCTGTTCAGAGGCGTATTTGCCAAGCAGCTCCCTGACAACGTAGCCGAATTCCCGCTGCAGCGGCTCAATGGATTCCCGCACAACTTCAGAGAGCAGGCCGGTAGGAGTAGATAGTTCCTTCGACATAATTTCAAACTCATAATTTTTGGGATGGACGAAACGCCGCATAGCAGCAAGTATTCGACCGCGAAACCGCTCCTCTGCGGGGGCATCAGAGGAAATGCCGCCATCAGGCGGAAAAGCCTCTAATGACTTATGAAACGCCAGGCGCCACGCCTCGACATATAGAGCTTCCTTGTCCCCGAAGTGATAGTTCACGGCTGCGATGTTTGTGCCCGCCAGCTCGGAAATATCGGCAATTGTCGCATCCCGATAACCCTTTTTTGCAAACACCTCGCAGGCACTGTCGAGCAGTCGTTCCCGTGTACAAATGTCCGGTTTTTTTACTGAATCCATTATTTTTCTCCATGTATCCTAATGTGTATTTTAAATCTACATTTAAAATATACATTTAGTTCGTACTTAAGTCAAGTTTTTTCGGTTTTTTGTTTAAAATGGAGATGAAATATCCTGCTAAGCCCTATTTTTGAGGGCAGAACAGACATCATAACTCAATTATCGACAACCATTAAGGGCAGAATAACAAAAATAAAACAACCATAGCCGCAGTAAGAAAAGGGCTGTTTTTTACTCAAAAAAGCGACACCTATGTTTCGGCGGATACATATAACGACGACCCCTGCCGCAAGCGGCAGGAATAACCAGCGTTGCTGTGTTGACGGCTATACTAATTGATAAAGAAAGTTCTGGCGAATCAGAGCCTGTTTTTTTATTATTGTATTATGAAAAAAGTAGTTCTATTCGCAGGTTATCAGATGAAAAGGAGGAAACCGGATGATTACAGAAATCACCGCAGAGAAACTTAATGTCAAAAGCTTCATCAGTGATAAGGTCAAGGAGATTAAGGAAGCCGTTGGAGATGGAACGGCCGTCAACGCGCTGTCGGGAGGGGTCGATTCGTCTACGGTGACGATGCTCGGGCATCAAGCGTTAGGCGAGCATCTGAAAACTGTCTTTATCGAAAACGGCCTGATGCGCGAGGGTGAGAGTAAACAGGTGGTCGGTTTTTTCCAAAAACTCGGGGTCAGGGTGGAAATAGTCGATGCACGTAAGGAGTTCTTCGCGGCACTTGAGGGAATCAGCGACCCGGAAGAGAAACGGGAAGCAGTCACGCAGGCATTCTACAAAAACGTATTCGGACGGATTGTCAGGGAAAGCTCAGCGAGGCACCTTCTGCAGGGGACAATCCTGACGGATGTCGATGAGACCGTAGCGGGCATAAAGCGGCAGCACAATGTTTTCGAGCAATTAGGCATTAATCCTGAGGAGGCCTTCGGCTACCGCATCATTGAGCCGTTAATTCAGCTTCGCAAGGACGGCGTGAGAAAAGTTGGCAAGGCGATGGGGCTGCCTTTGGAACTATTTGCGCGGATTCCGTTTCCCGGTCCTGCGCTGGCGGCGAGAGTGATAGGCGAGGTGACCCGTGAGCGAATCGAGACCGTGCGCGCGGCGACGGTTGTTGTCGAGCGGCTGCTCAAAGACAGAGGAGCATTTCAGTATATGGCGATTCTTCATAAAGACCGTGTGACCGGTATGCGTGACGGCAAGCGTGATTTCGGCCAGCAGATAGAAGTGCGGTGCTGGGACAGCGTTGATGCACGAACCGCAACGCCGACACAATTGCCTTTCGAAATTCTTGAGAGACTGGCGGACGAGATTATCCGGGATGTGCCAGGGGTCGTGAGCGTTACATACAACATAGCTCCCAAGCCGCCTTCTACAATCGAAGCGGTCTGAAATTACCAGCAAAGGTCGGGCGGAGACAGGTTGCAGGTCAGCCATTCGGAAGCCATTATAGCGAAGTCCAGAAAATCCACTACGCAGTCGCCGTTAAGGTCGCTTAAGGCCAATTCTGAACAAGCGCCGGCACTGACAGCCAGCTCATAATCTCCTGTTTGACCATCAAAACCTGCAACGCGAATGAAGTAGTATTTGTCCGCTACCATATACAGGCTCACCTGAGAATCCGTAGTTAGAAAGTCATTATTGCAGGCAAGCTCGTCTCCGCCGCAGGCGTTAAAGACGGCAAGTGTCGTATCAAATTCGCTGCTGCTTACGCTGATTATATATCGACCACTAACCTGCGGCTGAAAATAATACCATACATCCGCGAAGTCATTATAAGCACAGCTTGTCAAATCATCTCCTGCCATACCATTGGTTGAGCCATAGGAAGTCCGGCCAACAGAAACTTCCGGGGCGTCCTGACATTCGTCGTTCAACATATACATCCATAACTCAGCGCCGTGTGTGCCGTCGTTGGCAGAGAAAAATAACGTGCCGTTTGCATCCGTCAGGAACAAAGGGCTTGAGCCTGACGCCCCCGGATATATATCCTTTACCAGTACCGTACCGTCCTCAGTGCCGTCGCTTTTCCATAACTCAATGCCGTTTGTGCCGTCGTTGGCCCGGAAAAATAATACACCGTTCACATCCGTCAGATAAACAGGGCTTGAGCTTCCCCCCGGATAATATATATCCTTTACCAGTACCGTACCGGCCTCAGTGCCGTTGCTTTTCCATAATTCAGTGCCATTTGTGCCGTCGGAGGCACTGAAAAATAGCGTACCGTTCACATTTCCGTCAGATAAATAGGGCTTGAGCTTGACGCCCCCGGCCGTATATCTTTTATCATAACAGGTTCTCCGGCCAGTGTGACGGCTGTGGTGAACAGTAAGAGTGCCAACGTTGTTGATAAGAGTAATTGGCGTTTCATTTTTAGTCCTCCTGAACGCGGAATTTATATATCCTTTTTCCTGAAGAGTTTATCGTATACTTAGACCTGAAAAAAGTCAAGGAATAAACACGTGAAATCAAGGAAATTATGGGACGGCGCAGAGGGGGTGCGGTTTTGGCGGGAGGCGTGGTATTTCAGGCGGGTTTGTGTGCAAGAGCTAAATATTGGAATTTAGCAAAAACTCTTGACATATTGAACGGTTTGCGTTAGTTTTGCGTGTTCGGCTGTCGGTGAGAAGGCAGACGGAATAAGAAAAATAGAGTTTGGAGGTTTTTTGTGGCAAAAGAGCTGGCTCGTGAACTGATTAACGCAGGGGTGCATTTTGGGCATGGGGTGAGTCGATGGAACCCCAAGATGGCCCAATTTATTTTCGCAAAGCGCGGCAATATCCATATTATAGATGTGAAAAAGACATTGGCAGGGATATTGGTGGCCAAGAAGCTGCTTGCAGATGTGGTTGCTTCGGGCAAAGACGTTGTTTTCGTAGGGACGAAACGTCAGGCCCAAAAGGTGGTTGAAAGCGTTGTGGCCAAGTGCGGGATGCACTATGTGTCTGAGCGATGGTTAGGCGGGACGCTTACGAACTTCAGGACTATCCGGTCTCAACTTCAAAGACTGCAGCAATTAGAAGCTATGCAGGAAGACGGGACGCTTGAGGCGGAAAGCAAGAAGATGGCATCACGGCTGAAGCGCGAGCTGCGGAAGCTAAAAAGCAATTTAGGAGGCATCCGTGATATGACGCGTCTTCCCGGCGCTGTTGTGGTTGTCGATGCCAACAAGGAATATCTTGCCTTGCATGAAGCCAAGAAGCTTGGCATTGCAACAATAGGAATTATCGATACTGATTCGAACCCTGATACGGTGGACGTAGCGATTCCGGCGAACGACGATTCGATAAGAGCAATTGATTTGATACTTAGTGAGCTTGTGGAGGCGGTGGCAATCGGCAAGACGATGGTTTCAACGAGGCCTGAGCCGGGACCACATCCAAAGCGAGTTCGTTCGAGAAGGCCGGCACTGGCCCGTGCGGATGCGGCCGAGGCCGCCCCTGTTTCAACCGGGAAAAGCCGGGAGGCGGCAGCAGAGCCAGGCCCGCAGGATGGCGAAACCGAGCAAGCCGAGCCGAAGCAGTCAACCTCATAGTGCGTCGTGCGTATTGAGTGTTGCGTAAAGAGCTAACGCAATAGGATATGCGCAATACGAGTCGCGCGACACGCAATGCAAAAGTGGGAGTTTTTAAAGATGACAGAAATTTCAGCTTCGATGGTAATGAAACTTCGGAAGATGAGCGGGCAGGGGATGATGGACTGCAAGAAGGCCCTTGAGGAATCGAACGGGGATGTTGAAAAGGCGATAGATATACTGAGAAAAAAAGGGCTTGCGACTTTAACAAAGCGTGCCGAGCGTGAGACGACGGAGGGGATAGTTGTCGGCAAGGCCAGCAAAGACGGCAAAGTTGCGGCGATGGTGACGCTTTGCTGTGAGACGGATTTTGTGACCAAGAGCGATGATTTTGCGGCAGCGGCGGAAGTACTCGGCGATTTTGCCCTGGCGTGCTCAGCGGACGAAGGGGTGGAGAATATTTTGGGGACATCGGTCGGCGGCAGGAAGTTCAGTGATATTGTGACCGAGATAGTCAGCAAAACGGGGGAAAAAATTGCGGTCGGCGATTTTGCAAAATGCAAGCTTGAGGGTTCCGGGCTTATAAGCACATACATACACTTTAACAGCAAGGTCGGCACAATGGTGCAAATTGAGACCAGCGACGAGAAAACAGCGGCGGGGGCCGCGATGAAACAGACGGCGGCAGATATAGCGATGCATATTACCGCGACGAAGCCGCTGGCGCTGGACAAGAGCAGCGTCAGTGCAGAGACAATCGAAAGGGAAAAAGCCATTTTCGCCGAGCAGATTAAAAACAAGCCTGCAAATATCATTGATAAAATTGTCGAAGGCAAGATGAGAAAGTTTTTTGCCGAGAGCTGCCTTGTCGAGCAGCAATTTGTCAAAGACGACAGCAAAACCGTTATGCAGGTTTTAGATGAAGCGGCCAAACAATCGGGCGGTACGGCGAAGATAAAAAGATTTGTGCGATTTGAAATTGGGTAACGGACAGCGTTTAGAAGAATGGCGAGGAGTAAATATAAACGTGTATTGCTGAAACTTTCGGGGGAGAGTTTTTGCAAGCACGGGGAATTCGGAATCGATGGGGGTGCGCTTGAGTCGATTGCCAGAAGGATAGCGGAGATTTGCAAACTCGGGCCGCAGGTAGCAGTGGTAGTCGGGGCGGGCAATTTTCTTCGCGGAGAGAAATTTTCCAAGGTCAGCGGCATACCGAGAAACACAGCCGATTATATGGGAATGCTGGCCACTATTATAAACGCCTGCGCACTGCAGGAGACGCTTGAGAAACTGGGACAGCCAACAAGGGTCCTCAGCGCTATTGAAGTTGCAGCGATGTGTGAGCCGTTTATCCGAAGACGCGCGTTTCACCATCTCGAGCAGGGAAGAGTGGCGATACTGGCCGGCGGAACCGGAAACCCTTTTTTTACAACCGATACCTGCGCGGCGCTGCGAGCGACAGAGCTCGAGGTAGAGGTGCTGATTAAGGCGACCAAGGTAGACGGTGTCTACAGCGACGACCCTGAGAAAAATCCGGATGCGAAACTGTTTGACAAATTGTCTTATTCCGACGTGCTGAGGGAGAACCTGCGAGTGATGGACCACTCGGCAATAAGTCTTTGCAGGGACAACGGCATCGCGATTATTGTTCTGAATATTTTCAAAGAGGGCAATATGAAGAAGGCTGTTTGCGGCGAGCGAGTAGGCACTTATATCGGGCCGTAGCCGGCAGATTGTCTTAGTTTCGTTGTATTTTAGACTAAATACGAGATACGAGGTGGAAGATGCCTACTAAAGAAATTGTCTCAGAAAACAAATCAAAGATGAACAAAGCGGTTGAAGTGCTGCAGGATGAGCTAAAGGCCGTTCGGAGCGGAAGGGCGTCCACGGGGCTGGTTGAGAATATAAGGGTCGAATATTACGGGACGCAGAGTCCGATTAAAGCAATAGCATCAGTGACAGTCCCGCAACATGATATGCTTTTAATCAAGCCATTCGACCCGAGTTCAGTGCGTGAGATAGAAAAGGCAATCAAGAACAGCGATTTGAGCATATCGCCTATTGTTGACAAAGGCCTGATAAGACTCAGTATTCCACCCCTTAATGAGGAAAGAAGAAGGGCACTCGTTGCGCAGGTCAAGAATATGAGCGAGCAGACAAAGGTCAGTATCCGTAACATAAGAAGAGATGCAATCAAACACCTCGAGAAACAGGAAAAAGACAAAGTCATCACCGAAGACGACCTGAAGAACGGTAAGAAGCAAATCGACGACCTCACAAAAGAGTACACAGACAAAATTGACGCGGTTGTAAAACACAAATCGGACGAGATAATGCTCGATTAATTTTGAGAAGAGCATCAGCAGGAAGCAGTTTATGTTTTTATGCGGAGGTCAACTTTCCGGCGTAAACCACCTTTACGATTTTAGGGAATAAACAGATGAGCACTGAAGAAACCATCAAATCCAGACCGAAAAAGAAAACGAAGACAAGGATGCTCAAGGGGGCGGCGGCACTTGCAGTCGCAGTGATAGTGCTGGCGGTTTTTGCTGTGCCGTGGTTTGTGTCATCTGAGAAGGGGCGGAAGATGATATTGGCCAAAATCAACAGCTCGATAGACGGGAAGATGGATTTTGCCGGCCTTACGATGGGCTGGTGGAGCGGGGTAAGGGTCACTGGTCTTGGTTTTAACGACAACGCCGGACGAGTTTCCGTTCGGGTCAAGCAAATCGCAACGAAGCCGCATTACGGCTCCGTTTTAACAGGGAGTTTATCGCTGGGGAAGACAGAGATATTGGAGCCGAGGGTAGAAGTGAATCTTGCCCGTCCGCAGGCGCAAAAGCGGCAGAATCCTCAACAAGAACAAGAAGAAAAGTCGCGAGCGGTTGCCCTGCCAATCAAAAGAGTCGAGATGATTGTCAAGGACGGGAATTTGAAAGTGACAGACGCAAAAGCTGAAACGGTTGAGCTTTCGCGGATAAACTCACGGTTAAACTTACAAGCGCCGAGAGAGCAAACGGATTTTGATTTAAATCTGGCTGTGGTTGACGGCGGGAAAGAATCAAAGATTGCCGCAAATGGACAAGTAGTTCCCGGGCGAGGGTGGAAATGGGAAGGAACCAGCGGCAAAGTCGCTATAGAGGTCAACGATTTGGAGCTCGGGTCACTAACGCC
>Ga0315276_10000647_pt1 | contig 30094 bp, 22 predicted proteins | sample YL17G05_0_MG_FD_204542 | JGI IMG/M metagenome (GOLD analysis project Ga0315276, IMG submission 204542) | Sediment microbial communities from Yellowstone Lake, YNP, Wyoming, USA - YL17G05_0 | ecosystem: Environmental > Aquatic > Freshwater > Lake > Sediment | place: USA: Wyoming | collected... | reverse complement strand
AGAACATGCCCGAACACTACATTACTGGCACATCACCAATAACCATAATATCGCTTATATCGTAATATACAAGGGTGGGCTCTTAGCCCACGCGGATTATCTTGTTTGGCCGGTAGGGTGGACTCTTAGCCCACGCGGATTTTGCGCAGCGACTGCGGCAATCTCTCCCTGTCACCCCCGCCCACAATTGTCACCCCTGCGAACAACTGTCACCCCTGCGAACAACTGTCACCCCTGCGAACAACTGTCACCCCTGCGAAGGCAGGGGTCTATCTTCCACCCTGAAAGGGCAAAATAAACCAGCCCACGGCAACGCACTATTTGCCTGTGTCCCTTCGCACCGCCAATCTCTATTTACCCTGCCGTTCCCCACTACTCACCATTTTCTGCTCGGCCTCCATCTCCTCACGCCTCTTCTCAATACGTTTGACCACGTCCCTACCTACCTCCATAATCTCTGCCGCCGACTTAACATCCTCACCAACATACATCCGCAGCCCAACCACCAACGGCTCCAATATCTCCGCACTCGCCGACCTCGCCAGAAACTCTACCGCCTTATAGGCGCAACTTTAAGCGTTTCGCAGCACCATCTGGAGTTAAACCACGGTATCCACCATTTCTTGGCAATCTCAAAATAATCGTGTTGGGGCCGAACAGTCACTAATGGCACCTTTAATTTTTTACACAATTAAACTGAAACAGCAAATGATAAATATCAAATGGACTCACTCCCCCTTTACGACCATGTTTTGAAACATAAATATCACAAAATCCCTTTATCACATCATTCCTTTCAAGCTTCGCTTTACCAGAAAGGTCCCCTATAGCCTGTTTAAGCCTATCAGCAACTATTTTCGCTTCCCCAACCCTCACATACCCAACCATTGAACCAGCACTATTGTTTTTTGCATACTTACAACTTAAATACCTGCCAACTACACCTTCACCAATATAATAATTCATATGAGTATTGTCGCCCTCATCGAGCAACTTGCATTCAACAGCAAAATAGGATTCAGAATATGCTTTATCTCTAAAACAAAAATCTATCTCCGGTGGCTTTCCCTTTCCTTTATGGTTCTCCCAAACAGGCTTCTTGTGAACAGGCACGTAAGGCAGATTCTTGCTTTCCCATTCTTGTAGTATATAGATAAACCATTCTTCCGTAATTCTGTCTTCCGGCATATTATATGTAACAATATCCTTTTCCTTTAGCATGATATATGAGTCATACATAATAGTCAAAACGCCCAAAATTCCATCTGGACCTAACGTTCTCGCTAAATCAGTTGGTTCATTTATCTTTGCACTATCAATAAGTCTCATACATTATCCCCGCCAGGTCCGCATAATATCACCGTATGTCTCGTCAGCATCACTCATAGCTACAGATTTCGTCCAGAATCGCTGCTGATTTCGCTTTACGATATATATATCTTTGCCGTCATACACTCGGATATCTCGCCGTATATATACACTGCCGCCCCGTTTCTCAAGCAATATCGAATCAACCTTGTTTAGCGATTCTTGAAGTTTATACGGAGCTTCTTTAACTCCTCTATCCTCCTTTCTCGAATCAAGCGAAACTCTCATTGCAATTAACGGGCAAGCCCCCTTGTATATCTGTGCGGTAAACTTTTCTTCTCTCCTTCCAAAAGCCTCGTTAAGTATCGAACAATATATATCCATATAAGAATTTAACATTCCTTCTGAAACCTTTTTCACAGCAGCCGAATTCTCTTTGCGCCAAAAATAATCTAATGTGTATTCTATAGCATCGTCTATCAAACATAGATCATTTTCTGTTAGAGCGTATAATTCAGCTATTTTCTTGTTCAATATTTTCTGGTCTTTTTTATTATCAAAATTTGACTTTATTTCTTTTAGCTGCTCATAAGTTATCGCTTTACTTCCATTGGCTATTTCGTCTGGAATAGGTAAATCCATAATCTCAGTCTTTGCCATCTCATTCCGCTCGACTAACCATCGCCCACTTGTCAACATCTCATAATAAAATACTATTTTACTGTTAATTATTATACATAACACTCCCAATTTATTTATGTCAGCTCGGTCTGCAGCTATACCAATTATCGATTGTGGAAATACTGCATATTCCTTTAAAACGGACGAAACTAATGACTTCTCCCCCACATGATAACTTTGCCCTATTAGTAGATGAGGACCCTCGTATATCCTTTTCTTCCTACTTCTCGGTCTGTGAAATAATTTCGTTTTAAGTTTTGGCAAATCCTTTTCATCAACAATAAAACGCTCTAGATTTTCTGGGCTCACATAAGGCCTATTTGTTAACCAGTCTGCTTCATCCTTTTGACTACCGTCACCACCTTCTATAAATCCCTCACCATGGACCCAGCCTAGTCTATCGCAAATATCTTTAAGTTTATCATATTTACTCAACTTTTTTATCAGTTCCCAGTCTCGCGGCCTGCCCCACATCGCCGCTTTCCATATATACTCATTTTCAACAACCTCTGCCACTGGTATGAACGATATGTCCTGTGGCTCAATAATATAATACCAATCGTCTTCTATTGAATGAGATGGTTTTGGACAACAGTACAATATTCGATGCGAATCTTTTGGTTCGATTGGTTGATATATTACTGGTGCTGCCGGCTCTTTTGCTTTATCAAAAAGATTGTCACTTAATGCAGATAAGTTTATAACTGATTTTACTTTCCATGATGTAAAAAAGTGCTTTTGAAAATTTCTACTTTTCTCTGATATATTAAACAGCAGACTCTTGCTTGGAGCAATTAAGCATATTCCCCCTTTTTTATCACAAACATTAGGGGCTCCTAGCAAAAACACCTGTGCTATCTGTTTGTCGCTTATAATATCTAATAGTTTTTTCCTTTTTTCATATTTTTTTACATATCTTTTAGCAGCTTCTGACAGCTTGCTCTCCCATGGCGGATTCCCAATCACCAGATCAAACTTTTTAACTCTTGTCTTGGGCGATTCAATAAAATCAAAAAAATCAGTGCGAAAAAGCGTTTTTCCTATCAATTCCGGAAACTTGACCTTGCTCCATATATGACGCGGCTCCATATAATCACACATGGTCAAATATAAACTAAATGCTGCAACCGATGGCGCCTCAGGATTATTGTCCACACCATGTATATACTTTTCTAAAATTTCTTTTAGCTTACATGTATTCAACTTTTCTTGTGGATTATTCTGCCCCCATCTCGAAATAAGTCGCCGGTAAGCCTCCACTAAAAATATCCCGGACCCACATGCCGGATCAAGGATTGTTATATCTGTCTTTTTACCTTCCCACGGTAGCACCTCATCCATTGTAAACTCAACTAACCTGTGTGGCGTATAGTACGTTCCATTAGTTTTTTTGATTTCTCCTTCTTTAACCTCACAATGGTAAAACTTTTCATATATATTACTGATCAATTCTATCGGTATCGCGTCAAATGAATAAAATGGCCAGAAAGTCTTTTGTCTTAATTCCTCGTCCCCTCTTAAAAAACGTGTAAGCAATTCTAAGTGAGAAGGTTCTACGTTCTTTTTCTCTTGCGCTAAATCTGAGGGGAACATATCCCCATGAAATTTCACCGCTAAATCTTCAAATAAGTTATATGTCTCTGTAGGATCTTGCAGAACATCCAAAAACGTTGTTGCCCCCGTTGTGTATTTTTCAAAAAACCCTTCCGGAAATACGCAATAACCATTACTGTCTTTACGACTCTCGAGATATTGAATAAAAATAGATCGCATCAATAGTCTGTGAATCGTTGGTACGTCTTTTAATCCTTGCTTAAACAGCCCCTCTCGTATTAACTCAAGATTCTCTAATAACATCTTGTCAACACGATTTTTTGGGTGAAATCTCTCTCGGTTTTGCTCCCAGAATAAACCCGACTCTAAAGGCATGCGTTTGTATTTTTCTACTCTTTGTTGCTGACTCACCGTCCGTTCAATTAAATTGAGTATGTCAATAAGCCCTGCTTCATTATCTAATTCACCATCCCTTTTCCACTTGGGTCTTTCGTATGTGCTGTAAACTCGTATTTTACCGGGCAAAACTATGAACAAAAGTGGCGCTTGCCCCATATTCCATGCCAGCTTGTGGGCATTGGCAATCTTTTTCGGATCCGCGTCCTCAAGTCGTCTAAAATAAACAAGTGGAAAGCTGGATCCACCTCCCGTAATCCTTTGTACAAATACAGCATCGGCCCCAATCTTCTGATTCCCCCACTCAAGTAAATATTTCTCTCGTGGTTTTTTTGCTATAAATTCTTCACCAATACCTTCAACACCGAAGGTATCTACGCCAGGCTGTAACCCAAGCGATTCAGTTAAAGCTAGTAATGTCTCTTTGGTATCCATATTTAAAATCTGAAGAAAAAACCTTCCGCCTGGACGAATCATCTGCCTGCCACGGCCCGCCCGATTTGCCGTCCTGCTTTGTATCACATTGCCGCTTATCCTATCAAACCTTCCCACCCCCTGCAAACGGAAAATGTTTCTGTTCTCCCCCGCCCCTCCGACCACGCAATATTCCAACAATCCTGTTGGCAACAATTCTGTTGGTAATAATCGCAGATCCTGTATCTTCCCCCCCGTAACATCAAAACTCATCAAAACATAGCACAAACATAGTGCAAACATGGTACAAACATAGTGCAAAGTGGGTCCAAACCACATCACTTTTCATCAGAATTCATCCGAATTTCGCCGAATTTTGCGGTTTTTTCTTACCCATCTTACCTAATCGTTATAATCGTTACGCAAAAATAAGCACTTACATCAATTCCACCAACGTAAAATAAGCACTTACATCAATTCCCCACAACCAAAAATAAGGAGTTACATCAATCCCCCGCCACCAAAAATAAGCACTTACAAACGAAAAATTCCCTCCCACCTCGTGCCTTCAAACTGAACGATTCGTTAGACTCGGTCACTTTGAGTTGTAAATGGATAACCCCTTTTTCTTTTCAAACTATGCCCGACCTCAATTTTGCAACACCTTAATCAGAGTTGATAACTTCTTGTCGTATAAGGCGTTACATTTCTTGCACTGCCAAAGTGGTTGTTGGTGCAGGTGGCTGGCGTCGTTGGGGGCGTTTTACCAAAGAACGGGCCGGCTCCAGATCAGCAGTACTGATACACACATCGACGGGTGTGCGAGGCAGATGGCTAACCTTGACAATACGGGCAGGCACGCCCACAACTGTAGTAAAGGCAGGCACTTGCGTTAATACCACCGCCCCGGCCCCTACCACGGCTGACTGGCCAATGGTAATACCTTGTATTACAATTGCGCCGATGCCGACAAAGGCCAGTTCCTGAACCGTTACATGACCGGCCAGTTTGGCTCCTGGGCAGATATGAACGGCTTTGTGAACCGTCGATTCGTGATCGATGATGCAACCGGTGTTGAGAATGACGGAATCTTCTATGACAGTATGAGCGCAAACATTTACGCCTGCGGCAATTACAACATTACTACCTATCAGTCCGTTATGAGCGATAGTAGCCGACGGATGGATGGCACTCGCAAGGGTGACGTCGGCTTGCTGAAGTTTTTCAGCGTAGTTTTTGCGAACACGGTTATCGCCAATGGCGACAATTGCTCCTTCAATGCCCATCTGCCGGAGTTGCCCCACCAAAGAAAAATCTCCGATAATCGGTAAGTTATCGATGTTCTGGTGCAGCAGGGCAGGATTGGCATCGAGAAATCCAACCACATCAAACTGAGGATTGACCCGCAGGATACTTAAAACGACCCGGCCATGACCGCCAGCTCCGATTATAACAATTTTCATCATAACTGGCCCTGTCATTGCAAATTACCAGCTTCCGCTGGACCGGCTTGTGTGAAGCCGATGGCATTATGTTAACTCTATGAGAAAACGTAAGTTAAGAGTAAATTCCTATCCGTTTGAGTCAAGAAAAAACACATTACAGGATACGAAACGCACAAAGCCCGATAATATTTTTACATACTTGGGTAACTATCGGCAAACTCATGCCAATTTCTACAGTAGTAAAATCAATAAATTCAAGTGAAACAGGGTCATTTTTTTATACAGAAAAATTTATGTGCAAAACTGAGCCGATAGCCTTATCAGTACTGAAAAATGCGTTGTTGGAGAGTTGTTTTTCGATAGGGGTTAACCCAGTGCTATTTGGTATGATCATCTTAACCTAACTATAAGCTTTATTTGAAGTTATGCGCAGACAAAACATAAAGCATATAACCGTAAAATCCGATAAAATGGTATAATTATGAAGGATATCCGAACCGTCAGTGTGACGCCGGGGGCATTTTAAGCCGAACCAGGCGGTCACCCGGAAGGTATGTATGAGAGGGTGGAGTTGTAGTGTTTGTCTGTAAAAGACTGACTGAGTGGAAGATTGTAGTTGTTGACTCAGGAGTTGGGATGAGTTTGCAAGTGAAGTCGAGACAGAAGGTTATAGCATATCCGGCATTGATATTTTGCCTGGCGGGCATGTTTGTGTTTCTTACAGGTTGCTTCGATCCGTCGGTAATGGGGCGTTTCCGAGCCACCCCGCGGACCAATATTATATTGGGTAATCTTGGGGTGGTGGATGAGGACCCGGAACAGTTTTCCGGGGCTCGCGATCCGGAACCCAAAGATCTGATGCCTGATGAGACGGAGTACGTCATTCGTTCCGGTGATGTTGTCATGATCTCGATTCTCGATTTGTTCCAGTCTGGTCAGTCATGGGCGGATCGTTTGTTGGTTTCAGAAACGGGTCGGATTACTATACCGGAGATAGGCACACTGCAGGCAACAGGCCGGACTGAACAAGAGTTGACCGAGGATATTGAGGGCATATTAGATCCATTGATAATCAAGAACCCGACGGTGGCTGTTGTAGTACTTCTACCAACAGGAAAGATGTTCTCTATAGACGGGGCAATAAGAACTCCAAGCCGTTATCCTTTGTCGCAGCCTAATTTTCGTATCCTGGAGGCTTTGGCTCAGGCGGGCGGGCTTGCGCAGATGGGGGTGGATTTTGCCTATGTGATGCGAACCGTCGAAGGTGAGGATAAAGAGGCATCTGAGCCGGGAAGTCTCGACAGCAGCGGCTTTTACCGTGACGAGCAGACAAGTGGAAAACTGCCGCCGGCGCCAATGGCGCCGTCGAAAAAAGGACCAATAGAAAGCCCTGCCGGTCAGCCAGAGAGATTGCCAGTGCCGGAGGTAGTCCCTGAGGAAATACCGACACCTCCGATGGAAGAAGAAATAGCACCACCGGCGGTGGAAAGACAAGAGACACCATCTGCCGCGGAAGAAGATGTAGAAGCGGCGGAAGAAGATGCAGAACTGTTGGAATCATTGCTGAAACCGCAACTGCCTGATCAGCCGAAAGAATCCGAGAAACAAGCCCCTGCAACCGAACTGACTCCTGAAGAAGAACGAAAAAGTCTGCTGGAGAGCATTAAGCCGATGTCGTTAATGACATTTTCAGTAGAAATGTCAGGCTACGAGCCGGTAAGTTATGAAGCGAACGCAGAGACAAATAATACTTTCCGTATGGCGGTTGAAGAACAATTACCCGCAGATATTGCGGCGGAGTCACATTCTCAGCAGGTTGACGCGGAGGAATCCGGACAGATCAAGCCATTAAAGGTGGTACGGGAGGGTGGCAGGTTTCGCCTGGTACCTTCGGGAGATGGATTAGAAACGGCGCCGATACCGCCGGAGGCAATTGAAAGACCTCGTGATGTGACGAGCCAGAAGCAACCTGTACAACCGTCTGAACCAAGCAAGCCGATGCGTAAAGGTAGTTTGGCACAGGTGGGTCAGGCCGGTCAATACCAGGAAGTAATCCGTATCGACCTCAAAGCGTTACAAAACGGAGACAAGACACAAAACATTATAGTACGTCCGGGCGATTATATTCGCGTTCAATATAATCAGATAGGCATGTTCACTCTTGCCGGCCAAGTGGCCCGTCCCGGTCCTTACGCGTTGCAGGATCGTATGACGCTGAAAGAGGCGATTTATGCTGCTGGTGGGTTATCGCAGTTGGCCAGCCCTGAGCGGTGCGATATAACTCGACGAACAGGCAGAGACAAGGAAGTAACAGTTCGAGTGGATCTGCGGAAGCTGCTGGAAGGGACGCAGCCGGACTACTTTGTCAAGGCTCACGATCTAATCAATGTAGGCTCGCATCCGGTCTCTCGTTTTGTGGCGGTGGTGCGGAATAGTTTCCGGAGTACGTACGGATTCGGATTTGTTTATGATCGGAATCTGGCAGATAAGGACTTTGGCCGATAGTAGAGAACGCGAGGATCATAACGGAGTTTGTCGTAAACAAAACGCCGGCGTCAAATAGCTGAATAATTACAAATACAGGCAAAACACAATTTATAATGTAAACATATAGTGAAAAATTCTGATTCGAATAACAATAGTTCGGGGAAAAGGACGTCCAGCCAAGCCATTACGGTTACATCATTATCGGATCCCCCGGTTTTGACGGAAGCGGTTCCGCTTGTGGACCGTGTTTGGAAAGTGGCGATATTGGGGATATTGTTCGTGCTGTTGTTTCGAACTGAATTGGCTGTGCTGGTGAAAAGCTGGGGGACGGCGAATGAATCGCACGGGATGTTGATACCGGCTTTCAGTTTGTATTTTATTTATCAGGAGCGTGATCGGCTGCGTAAGGCGCGGGGCAAAAGCTCTTACTTTGGTCTGCTGATCATGTTACTGAGTTTGTTGGGATATTTATGGAGCATCTATGCGAAAATCGGTTATAGCCGGCCCGTAATGATGATAACGATGATAGGCGGCATAGTTTTGTTTATGGGTGGCTGGCCGATAGTTCGCCGGGTGTGGCTTCCGGTGGTGTTTCTGATATTCGCGATCAAGCTGCCGGATCGTCTGCATGAGCAGATAACGATACCGATGCGTATAACAGCCTCTGCCGTGGCGGCGGATCTATTGAACCTGTTTCCCGGTGTCGAGTGCAGTTCGGCCAACGTTCTGATCCACGGAACACATTATGGCGAAAGGTTTGATTTGAACGTAGCCGAGGCGTGTAGCGGTATGCGGCTGCTGAGGATATTTGTGGCATTGGGTGTAGCGATGGCATACCTGGAATATCGGCCGATGATACACCGGTTAGTTCTTTTGTTAAGTACCGTGCCGATAGCGGTTTTTTGTAATATGCTGCGTGTTCTTCTTACCGGGTTGGTACACATTTATATTGGTCCAGAATACGCTCGTGGGACACTGCATACGGTGATGGGCATGGTAATGTTGATAGTGGCGTTTGGGCTATATGGTGGGCTGGCGTGGATTATGAGTAATGTGTATGTGGATGAGAAAAAAAGCAAGGATGTTCTGGTAGTCAAGGGTTGAACGATACAAAGAAGTGACAGGCGGTTGACATGGATAAATATGTAATACAGCCATTGAAGCGATTGTTGCATGATCGGTCATTTGTGATATGTTTTTTGTTTCTGGCGATCAGCGCAGGCGGATTGCGGGCGACTACTAATTGGCTGGGCATGCATTTAATCAAGCTCCCCCTGGAGCTGCAGAAGTCGCTGGATGAACTCGACGTGAACAAGTTAGCACCGTACCGTTTGAGCGAGGGCGCAAAGAGTAAGATAAGAATCGAAGACCAAGATGTTTTGGCAGAGTTGGGCACCGAAGATTATATTCAGTGGATGCTGGTAAATTCTCAGTTGGCCGAGGCTGCCCCGGCCCGTCATGTAATGTTGTTTGTCACATATTATACCGGAGATCCTGGTCAGGTGCCGCATGTGCCGGAAGTGTGCTATACCGGGGGCGGCGGTGTAGTAAATACAAAGAGTAAAGAGAATATTCACGTGATAAACAGCGAAGGGAAGCAGGAGACCATACCGCTACGGATATTAGATATATCCTCCAGTGACGGCCGAAAGGTAAAGGTAGCATATTTTTTCAGTGTAAACGGCGGTTATGAGTCTGATCGCAATCTGTTGCGGATGCGTTTAAGGAATCCGATTAACAAGTATGCTTATTTCAGCAAGGTGGAGATGGTTTTTTACAAAGGCGGAGAGTTGACGGTGGCCGAGACTGTCAAGGCGGCGGAGGATTTGTCTCGGAGGGTGGTGCCGGTTTTGGTTGAGGAGCACTGGCCCAAATGGCCGCCGGAAGAAAATAATGAAAGCAAAGATAACGTTAGCGTCAAAGATTAGTTTTTCAGGAGCGGGCAAAAACTAACAATACTCATAATTGTTCAGGTGAGATAACCGGGAGGTTAAGATATGGCTAAGAGTCGTAGTAAACATAAAAAACGTTTGAACAAAAAACTGATAACTATCCTTCTGTTGATTGGCACACCGGTATTGCTGCTTGGGCTGGTGGTGGTGGATTCGAGGAGGCCGTTTTTGCCAGGGTTCATTCACTCCCTGTTGGGCCGGGATCCGGTAAAGTTGTTCGAGAGGGGTAAAGAGTTGCTGGCGGAGTTAGAGGAGATTGAGGCGGCGAATAAAGCCGAGGTTGCCCAATTGGAAGATCCTGATGAGGCGTATAACCGATTGCAGGAATTAAAAGAAGGGGATCTGAAAAAGAAATCGGATGAAGTTCATCAAGTATTGGGAGCGGCCGTCAGGTATGCACAGCGTCAGCATTCGCTGCGGAAAGATATATATAAATATTTGATGAATTTTTATTGGGACAGGAATGAGTTGGAGAAATCGCTGGGGTATGGTCAGACCCTGTTGAAGATGGACTTGACGCAAGAAGAGCGTTACGAGGCTAAGCGTAAAGTTGCGGAATATTATTATGGCAGGGCTCAGTATGGTGGAGGAAGCAGCTTCTGGACATTAGTCATGGAGCAGGTGGATTCTCAGGATCCTCCCGGGTTAATCCAATTGAAGCCGGATGATGTTTACGGTTATATACTCAAGGCGCACGCCTTGTTGTTGTTAGAGGGGGTGGAGACGGAAGAGGCTCGGGCCACAGTGGATGAGACGATGGCGAAGGCCCTTGAGTTGGATGATTCGAACATCAGGGTTCATCATTTGCTGGCAATGCTTGCCATAACGGATGCGCAAAAGAGTGAAGATGGGTCGCAGGAGCAGGAGAGATTGCGAGCATTAGCTGAAGAGCATCTGCGTCTGGCGATGGAGAAGAACCCTGATGATCTGGAAGCATATCTTAATTACTACGAGCTATGGCTGTTGGGTAATGCTCGTAAGAAGGCTGCGGAGAAATACGACCTGGCGGATGCTGCCGAGGACGAAGCTCAAAAAGAAAAACTGATCGCCGAGGGAGATAACTATTTCGTAGAAATCGAAGCACCGTTGGACGAGTGGATCGAACGTTTCCCCGATAAGGGGCTGTTGTATGTCACCAAGGCAAAGCTGAAGCAATTACATTTGAGAGATATCACGGAGTTGGACCCGATAATCGAATTATATGAAAAATCGCTGAAGTGTGACGATGCAGAAGTTGGTTGGTATGTTTCTTTAGCGTCAAAGTATCATTTGCGGTCGGAGTATGCCGAATCTCCGGACGAGGATTTGTTGACCGCCTTTAAGCTATTGCGGCGTGCTTTGTATATGCCGGGAGCCACAGAGATTGACGAAGGCGTCAAACAGGCACTGACGGCTTATACCCGTTTTCGTATGATTATTCCGTTGACGGTAGATATTTGCGCAGTCCTGTCTGAAAAGACCGAAGATCAGCAGAAAAAGGCACAATATCTGGAGATAGCTAATAAGCTTTCCAGGGAACTGTGTGAAAAAGTTGGCGCGGATGATCGCTGGGCAAAAGCGGTTCTAGGTACCATTGCCCTGGCAGAGGGCAGGAAGGACGAAGGGATTAAATATCTCTATGAGGCGGATCAACAGTTCGGGATTGACGCGACCACGGAAGTTACGGTCAGACAGGTGAAATGGAAACTGTTTGAGGCTTTGCGCGATACCCAATACCGAACTCTGGCGGTTCGATATGCCTCGGAAGTGTTTATGATGCGGATGCCGCGTCCGGCCCGTGACTATGTGGAATACATGAAAATCATTTCAGAGCTTCCCGGCCGTTTAAGTCAAGAAAGCGCACTGGAATTTGTGAGAAGGTACGAGAAGAGATATGGTTCGGAAGTCGCTTATCGGCAAATAGTTTTGGCTAACAAGGCGAGACTCCTTTTGCGGTTGGGACAGAAACAGGAAGCTAAGGAAGTGCTGGCCGAGCTGCAAGGTGATACAGACGAATTGAATCTGCTGCGGGTGCGTGCGTTGGACAATGTTGATGAACAGGTACAGAGACTTACTGAGATGATCCAGAAGAGTCCGGATAATACTAAACTGGCAGATGCCCTCTATAGTTATTGTATAGCGAAGGGTAAAGAAGATGCGACGTACTATGTGCGAGGCCGGGAAGGGCTGGAACCTGCGGTGAAATCGCTGCCCGATGATTTGGACCTTAAAATGAGGCAGAAGGTGTTGAGCGAACCGGACCCTGGGAGCATTTCAACGGAGCGGATGCGTGAAATTATGCTTGAGTTGTGTAGCAGTATTAAAGACCCCCTCAAACGTGCCATGGAATTTGGGAAATATTATGAAGTTTTGGCATTGAGCGAACAGGACGAAGAGAAATTCCGTCAGAATTGGGTTAAAGCCAAAGAGTATTATTCCGAGGCGGCTGGAATTAAACCTGACGATGTGGGAGTATTGGCAGCGAAGTTCATGGCATTGGTGAATCTGAAAGATTGGCCTGAGGCGGAAAGAGTGGTGGGGAAAATGGGTGAGTTAAGCGCTGTTGACGGTTTGTTTTATGATGCTCATTTGCAGTCGGCACAGGGAGAATGGAGCAAGGCGATAGGCCGTCTGGAAAATTTCCTGGCTCAAAAGCCAATATCAATAGAAGGACACTTGCTGCTGGCCAGTGCATATTGGCAATTGAAACGTGCAGACGAGGCTATCGTCCAGGCCCAAACGGCCGTTGCACAAGATTATAATAGCGAGGCGGCGAACAAGTTGCTAGTGAGAATGTCGCACAGCAAGAATGTAGAAATTGGTCTGAGGCAACTCAGCCGCGAGCAGTCCGGAAACGCATTCTTAATTGTCAGGAGAGCGATGAAGGTGGTTCCTGATGATGCGTGGATAAAGAGTTTATTCGTAGTTTACAATTCATTGGAAATGGGGTACTTGAGCGATCAGATCCGCCAGCCTGGTTTGGCGAAGGAAGTCAAAAACAGTTACCAGGAGAATTTGGATTCGATGCATCAATCCGCCGTGCAGATATGCGAGTTATTGGTGAAACAGGAGCCGCAGAACGTTGACTATTGGATAATGCGGGCCAAAGTGTTTATGGAGTACTCGGAACAGGTTGAAGATACGAACCGAAAATCGCAGCTGCTAAAACAGGCGGAGCAGGTTTATCTGGAGGCAATGAAACAGAACCCCAAGTCGGCAGATTTGGCGGACGATTATGGAGTGTTTCTGCGTAAGACAGGTCGTGGTGGTGAGGGCGAAAAACTGCTTCAGGATATGATTGCCAACAGCACCGGCCCGGACAAACACGAAGCGATGATGAGTCTAAGTGACCTGTACCGACGGCAGCATAAGTACAACCAGGCAGGTTTGTTATTGGTAGAGATTCTGAAAGAGAATCCAGACCATCGGCCGGCGGGGGTTATGATAATGAATCTTTACGTTGAGATGGAGCGATATGAAGATGCAATCGATATAGCCAGGCAATTGCGCAGAGACGAGGACAGCGAATATCTGATGGGCCAACACATAGAAATACTGTTGAAAGCGGGCCGTGATGACGAGGCAGAATTATTGTTGGAGCAAATGCGCAAGAGTTATCCGGATTCCATGAACACGCCGTTTTTGGCGGCGAACCTGGCGATGCGTAAAACTAACTATGTGGAGGCGGTGGCATACACAGACCAAATAATCGCCAAAGATCCCAAAAAAAGCTACGCATATTTGTTGAAAGGCATGGCTCTTTTCTATCAGGATACTGAAGAGCATCTCCAAAAAGCGATGGAGACACTTAAACAGCTACGTAATATAGAACCGAGTGGAAGCGTTTTGGGGCGAGATGTGTTGGCGGAGGTGTATTGGCGTTTGGGATATTACGATGATGCGATAAGCGAATTGAAAGCAGTGTTAAGTCAATATCCGGACGATATGAAATTGCGGAACCGGTTGATAAGTAAACTGAAACGTCGTGGGCGCTGGAGCGAGTTAGATAAGTTTTATTCCGATATGATTGAATCTGATCCTAAGAATGCCAGCCTTTACATTGAGGCAAGCCGGCCGGTGCTGCAGCAGGCTGGGGAGTACGCACAAAAGAAGCAGCATTCCCAGGCGGTGAGCCAGTACAACAGGGTACTGGAAATGTTGAAAAAGGGAATGGAGATAAGTCGGGAAACCGGACAAAAACAACAGGAAGCTGTACAAGAAATGTCGAGCGATCTGCTGGTGATGGGTAATTACTACATGACCCAAGCGCAGGAAGATCGTGCTAAAGGGCAAACAGCATTGGCTCAGCGGAATATTGCCAAGGTCCAGGAATATTTCTCCACGGTGATTACGTTGGCGGACCAGAACCTCCAAGAAGGACAGATAGACGCCAGGTTGCGGTTAGACAAGGCGGAAGCTACTTTTCTCATGGGGCAGGAGCAGGAGGCCCTCAATCAGTTCGAGAAGCTTTTGGAGATGGTAGCGGACAATCCGGACCTTAGTGACATGGTGGTAACCAACGTCAAACGTGTTGGCAGGCCTGCCAATCTGGTTTCGTGGTGTAAACAGAAACTGATCGAGAAGCCCGATTGGACAGTGTTGCATTTGGTTCTGGCGGGGATTTACGAAGAAAACGGTCGATTCGATCAGGCAATACCCGAGTTGTTAGCGGGACGATCAGCAGTGGGCGGAAGACTTCAGATTATAATCGACCGACGAGTGGCACGAGCATACATGATCATGAGTAACTGGGACAAGGCGATAGAAGTCTATCGACGTTTGGTGGAGCAAATACCTGGTGACGCCGATCAGAATAACAATTTGGCGTATGCCCTGATGCAGCTTGGAGGCCATGATGAGGAAGCGGTTGAGGTGGCCAAAAAAGCATACGCCCAAAATCGGACGAATACGGATGTCATGGATACTTACGCGATGGCTCTGATGCGTATAAAGGATTATAAAAACGCGGAACTGATGTCGTTGAAGGCGATCCAGGAGTTGCAACGTACTGACAATAGCGTACCGCCGGAGTACGAATACCACCTGGCGGAGGCCTTACAGGGGCAAGGCCATATCACGGAAGCGCAAGAGCGGTTACGCAGAACACTGAAAAGGTTGTCCGATAACCCTGAGCCGGGATCGGCAAACTGGCAGAACAAGATAAACGAGTTACTAAAAGAAATGGAATAGACTGTTTTCTGTTTGGCTCTGGGCGATAGAAAATATTTCAAGAGGAAGGTGTATGCCCTCAAGAGTTGTTGACGGTAACAGGGCAGGCAATAGCGTACTATAACAGGAACCTGTTTTTTCAGGCGTGGGGACGATAGCAATGACGAGGCAAGTTTCACTGCCGATAGGTGTTCAGAGGTTGGCAGGCCAAGCGAAGATTCCTTTTGCCGCATCGGCGAGCCAGGGACAAGAGGGGCTTAAACTAAAAGATGTGGTGGGCTTACTTCGACGCCGGATGTGGTTGATAATTATCATTACTACCTTTTTTACCATAAGCAGTATAGTGCTGTTTTATCTTTTTAAACGATATAGTCCGGAGTACACTTCGGTCGGTTTTATGCGTTGTAAGATGCCTACCGAAGCGAGCATATTTGGGAGCGGAACAGTACTGCCACGCAAAGAAATAATTGCGATGGCCGCGGCCAGTAATGCCGCAGTTATGCAGAGCGAGGCGTTTTTGGGCGAGCTACTCCAGCGAACAGAGGTGATGAACACACAATGGTGGCAGGACCGAAAATTTGATGAGGTCAAACGTCTGGAAGATATGAGAGATGGGTTTTCAGCTTCTGCGTTACGTGATACAGAATACTTAAAGATCAGTATGAGCATGACCAACCCGCAGGAGGCAAAGGTCATAATAGATGCGGCTCTCAGACAGCATGTTTCTAATCAGAAGGACTTAGCTACGGCGAGTTTGTATGAGGGTCTGAATTCACTGACCAGTCAACGTAATGAGGTAGAGACGCAGATAAAACGGCTGGAGGGGCAGTTGCTCGAGATGAGCACGGAATCGCAGGTGGCGGGATGGCAGGAAGATGGGCAAACGATAGTTGGTCGGGAGGCGGAGTTGTTGCGGGAGGAGCAGTTGGCTCTGGAGGCATCGATCCGGTCGTTGCAGATATATCGTATGCAATTAGTAGGGCAGCAGCAGTCTGCGCAGGGCATTTCCATAAATGTGCAGGCGGCGATTCAGCAGGATCGTATGGTAATGGGATATAAAGATCAGTTGGCTCGTTCGATTCAGACTCGTGGCATGTTTATGAAAAGGCTGGGACCGGACCATCGTCAGATAAAGGATATTGAAAGTGTCATTCAGATTATTGAAACACAGTTGAATGAAAGGGAAATGCAACTGCGTGAGCAGTACAGCAGCCAGGAGATGAAGAGTATTGAAACTCAGGTGATTTCCCAGATGGAAGAGTTGAAGTCGATAGGTGGGCAGTACGACGAAGTTAACGCTAAGCTACTCGATCTGAGTCAGAAAAAGATAACTTATCGTAGAACAGAGGAGGAAATAAAACTTCTTAAAGCACGCATGGAGGAATTCGAACGAACGATCAGTGGGGATAAGGTTAAATTAAAAGATCCGGGTCTGGTGACGGTGGAAATTGCAATGGTAGGGGATGTGCCTCTACGGATCAGCTTTCCAAAGCTGGCAGTATTCCTGCCGTCGGGGATAGTTTTGGGGTTGCTGGTGTCAGTGGGCCTGGCGTTTTTGCTGGAATTTATGGACGATTCGGTCAAGCAGCCCAGTGATGTCATGCGTTATCTGAATGTCCCACTGCTGGGGATGATTCCGGTTTATGAAGAAGAGGAGGAGGAGGAAGAAGAAGGGGAAGAGGAAGAGGAAGTGTGTGTGGAGAAGATCACCATGAGTCATCCTCATGCCCTGATGAGCGAATTTTACCGTCAAGTCAGGACGAATTTGTTCTTCTGTGCTCCGGTAAGTGAGCTAAAGACACTGTTGATAACCAGCAGCTCTGCTGGTTGTGGTAAGACGACCACAGCGGTGAACCTGAGCATTACTCTGGCAGCGGAAGGTAAACGCGTTTTGCTGGTAGATGCAAACTTCCGTCGTCCGGCGTTGAAGCGTCTGTTCCCTGCAGAAACACCGGCGAAAGGGTTAAGTAATGTTCTGGTGGGACAGGTAGCGATAAAAGATATAATTCGGCCCAGTGGTCTGGAAGGTTTGGATTTGATCGACAGTGGGCCATTACCTCCCAATCCGGCAGATTTACTTGGCGGTCAGAGGATGAGAGATTTTCTCGAGAGCTATGCAGATTCTTATGATCACATAATTATTGACGGTCCCCCGTCGCTGGTGGTTATCGATTCCCGTATCCTTGCCGGGTTGGTTGACGGTACGATAGCGGTAGTGCATGCGAAGCAATCATCGCGGGGAATGAGCCAGCGAATGATTATGGAGCTTAAGAGAGGCGGTGAGAGGGTACGTCTGTTGGGAGTAATTCTCAATGCGGTTCACGCCCGCAAGGGTGGCTATTTCGAGAAGGCATACCGTTCCTACTACGATTATGTCGGTGTTGAGCCGGTTGCGGTTTTGTCGCAACCAGAAAAAATGAATAAAGATGAAAAATCGGAAAGTTGAGTCTGAGGTGGATTCGACTAACAATCGCAACAAATGCTAATTGATTGTATGACAATTGTTTATGTCATTTTTCCCCTGTTTTCCAAGCGAAATTGTCGCAGCTTCGTTGACAGGCTTTGTTTGGCCTGCTATACTCCATACGAAGGGGAGAAGAAGTTGCTCCGTATGGAGTTATCGGATCAGTGGCTTTAGATCAGGTTGCGGTGGCAATCTGGTTGGAATTTAGCCGTGGCGAACTTCCGGGGCGGTTTGCTCTGTCCCGGAAGTTTTTTTTTGCGCCGGTCTTGCCATACCTGCGACTAAAGCTAAGATATGGATTAATGGCCAATAACAGCAAAAACAGCACAGCCAACGCTCCCCAACGCGGTGAATTTATCGCTACCGTCGTTGCGCAGCAGCCATTTGGTACTGAATACAGATATCTTCTGTTGGAATTGATCGGCCGGGGCGGGGGCGTTTTTGCCGGCGCCAAAGCCGGGCAATTCGTTCAATTGGCCTGTCGGTCACTTGAAGAAGTGCGCTCGTCCGGGCCATTGCTGCGCCGCCCGTTGAGCATAGCCGGAATCAGCGACAAAGGTCAAGCCATAAGACTGGAAATAATATATCAGGTTCGGGGGCCGGGTACCAAATGGCTGGCCCAGTGTTCTGCAGGCGATACGATAAATCTTCTGGGGCCGTTGGGCAACGGTTTTACCATACCCAAAGACTCTCAGAAACCTGCCATTCTGATCGGCGGCGGAGTGGGCCTGCCACCCATGTTTTTCCTGGCCGATCAGTTGGCTAAGTTGCAATTTAAGAAGGTCACCGCATTTGCCGGAGGACGTACCAAAAACCATTTCGAGGGAATTGTCGATTCCTCAATATCGCCTTCAAAACAGCCGCTCAGGAGCCGATCTATTCTGGAACAATTCAAGCGTAGCAATACCGGCTGCGTCATCGCTACCGACGATGGAAGTTTGGGATTCCACGGTAATGTGGTAGGGGCGCTGGACAATTTTCTTGAGAGCCAAAGCGGGTGGGACCAGGCTCAGCTTTATGCCTGCGGACCGGAGGGGATGCTCAAAGCGATAGCCCAGTTGGCCCAGCGGCGAAATATGGACTGCCAGGTGTGCATGGAAGCGTACATGGCCTGTGGAATCGGTATTTGTCAGTCCTGCGTGGTGGCGGTGCGGGACAGGCGGTCGGCGGCATCCTCCAAAAGCGTCGATGATAAAAAGCAATATAAGCTGGTTTGCACTAATGGTCCGGTTTTCGACGCCAAGACCATAATTTGGGAACAGACCAACAACCACCAATAATCTGTAATGCGGACAAAAAAGAAGTGAACGACCAAAATAAAAAATCAGAACCCGACTTGTCGGTTATGTTGGGAACGGTCCGTTTGGCCAATCCTGTGATGACAGCTTCCGGTACATGCGGTTATGCCTGGGAATTGAATGACTTCGTGGACATCTCACAGTTGGGTGGTTTCATTACCAAGAGCATTACCGAGCAGCCGCGTTTGGGCAATCCGCCCCAGCGTACCGTGGAAACCGCCGGCGGTATGCTCAATGCCATCGGACTGGCGAACGTGGGGCTGGAGCGATTCTGTGAAGAAAAAGTGCCGCTGCTGGAGAAAATGCCGATACCGGTGTTTGTCAACGTGGCCGGCAAGACCATCGATGAATACGTAACGGTTTCGCGGCGATTGAGCCAGTTAAGCCGGATTAGCGGACTGGAACTTAATATAAGCTGTCCGAATGTCGAACAGGGTGGGCTGACCTTTGGAACCGATCCGCGGATGGTGCATGAACTGGTTTCAGCCGTTCGCGAACATTGCCCAAAGACTCTGCTCATCGTCAAATTGACTCCTAACGTCACGAACATTACCGTCATAGCCCGGGCCGCGGTCGAGGCCGGGGCGGACGTATTGAGCCTGATTAATACGTTTCTCGGCATGGCTATCGATACGAACAGCAGAAAACCCATTCTGGGCAATCGTACCGGCGGGTTGAGTGGGCCTGCCATCAAGCCCATGGCTGTACATCTGGTCCATCGGGTTTATCAGGAAGTGGCCCGTGGCGCGGCGGTGCCCATCATCGGCATGGGTGGGATCAGTTGTGCCGAGGACGCACTGGAGTTCATTATAGCCGGTGCCTCGGCCGTTGCCGTCGGTACGGCGGCCATGGTGAATCCCGGCTGTTTGGCACAAATCGTTCAAGGCATAAAGCAATATCTTATCCGTCATAACTTCCAGAGTGTGCGGGAATTGGTCGCAACGCTGGCCTGACACGATTATTCAGCGGGTTAAAAAGCTATCTGTCCGAACAAAACAAACATCCTTGCCAAAACGCAGCCATATTGCTATCTTTGAGAACATGACTGAACGATTGAAGATATTAAGAGACTATTTTCCCACCGCGATTTTTACCGGCAAATCGCTGGTCTTCATCAGTGAGGAATCGCGGGTGGAACTTACCGAGCACTCCCGTGGAGGACTCAGCGGGCCGGATGCCATATCGATAATCCGCGTACGCCTCTTTGCCAAAAACATGCAGGGCGAATTTGAACCCGGCCATTACGAAGATTTCGAACTGTCCAACATCTCGGACTTGGCCGGCGAGGTCGAAAAATTTGTTCAATCGGCCGTCGGCAAAAACATCAAAGAATAGGTCTATCGAACAGGTTTCATGCTTTAGTGTCCTTGCCGACCTTGGGGAACGGGGGGGAAGAGGGTTTTCTATTCGGTTATTTCCCTCGTATTGCGGCCTTGACAATGGCTTGCCAAGGCGGTATTCTGAGGTCCGCTTGGTGACATTAAAGGTGTAACTATAACTCATAACGATTGAGTTTATCGGCAGGAATTTGGCCAAATGCGAGTATTATCAGGGATTCAACCATCGGGCAACCTACATATCGGTAATTATTTTGGGGCGATGCGCCAGTATCTGGAACTGCAAGGCCAGGGGCACGAGTGCTTCTATTTCATCGCGAATTATCATGCCATGACCAGCGTCCAGGACGCTGATGAACTGCAGGAATACACTGCCCAAGTCGCTCGCGGTTACCTGGCGGTCGGTATCGATCCGGATAAGTCGGTATTTTTCCGTCAATCGGATGTGCCGGAGGTGTGCGAGCTGGCCTGGATCCTTTCATGCGTTACGCCGATGGGGCTGCTGCAAAGATGCGTCAGCTACAAAGACAAAGTCGAACAGGGTCTGGCGCCCAATCATGGCCTGTTTTGCTATCCGGTTCTGCAGGCGGCGGACATCCTTATCTACCACAGTCATCTGGTCCCAGTCGGCCAGGACCAGAAACAGCACGTGGAAGTTACCCGTGATATTGCCATCAAATTCAACAATATTTACGGTGAAGTTTTGACCATCCCCGAGGCTTATATTCTTAGCTCGGCAGCCGTAGTACCGGGACTGGACGGGCAGAAGATGAGTAAAAGTTACGACAACACTCTGGAATTGTTCGAGCCGGCAAGCCAAACCAAAAAGAAAATCATGCGTATCGTGACCGATTCGACTCCGATAGAGGACCCCAAAGATCCGGATAAATGTACCATTTTTGCCCTGCTCTCGCTGGTCGCTTCACAGGAAGAAACCCAGCAATGGCGGCAGCGTTACTGTCAGGGGCCGATGGGTTATGGCGAAGCCAAAAAACGCCTGGTGGAATTAATAAACGAGTTGCTCGATCCGTTTCGGCATCGTTATGACCAGTTGGCTAGTGATGACGATTACGTCCATGACGTCCTTCGCGAGGGCGGTAAAAAGGCCCGGGCGGTTGCCCAGGAACTGATGGAACAGGTCCGCAGCGCCACTGGTATAACCAAAAGCAAGTTGTAACCATGTTTTGTCGGTAGTATCGTTAAATGGCGGATTATCGTGTAAATCTTGAGATATACAACGGTCCATTGGACCTGTTGCTTTATCTTATTCGTCGTGATGAGATTGACATTTACGATATACCCATCGCCACCGTCACCGAACAGTTTCTTCGATACGTGGAACTGATAAAATCGCTTAATCTCGAACAGGCGGGTGATTTTTTGGTGATGGCAGCGACGCTGATGGAAATCAAATCGGCAATGTTGCTGCCGCGGGACGAGCGGCAGGACGGTCAGGAAGATGATCTGGGCGATCCTCGGCTGGAACTGGTCCGTCAACTACTGGAATACAAAAAATTCAAAGATATCGCCGGCGATTTGGCGGAATCAGCCGAGCAGCAGGCAGATCGATTCCCTCGTTCGCTGGTAGATCTCCAGCGCCTCCGCGATCAGATCAGGCAGGAGCAGGAACTGGATATGGACCAGTTGCAGATATGGGATCTGTTCGATGCCTTCAATCGGCTGATGAAAGCCACCCTGGCAGGAAAAGACACACATGATGTTGTCCACGATGAAACTCCGATCGATATCTATGAAACTGAGATCCTTTACCGGGCTCAGCAGGAAAAAACTTTGAGGTTCGAAGAAATCTTTCGGAACTGCAAAAATTGCGTCGAAATGATAGGAATGTTTCTGGCCTTGCTGGAGCTGGTCCGTCAGAGACTCATTCGTATCGAACAGGAAAAGAGCTTCGGACCTATTTATATTTTTGCCTTGACCGACGAGTCGGCGGAAATAGCCGTGGCACATGCGGTCTCGGCGGATATCGACGATTTGCCCAGTAAAATCACCAGGGATAAACGACAATCCGATCATGTTGACCAACACCCAATCCCTGAGTAACTGGGTTGCTTTACATAGGTGACAAAAATGAGTATCGAGCAAAAGCTTTATGATCTTGGAATTACCCTGCCAAGTGTCGCTCCATCGGTGGGGGCCTATATCCTGACGGTTCAGAGCGGTAAATTACTGTTCGTATCGGGACAGTTGCCCTCCAGAGACGGCAAAATCCTGATTGCGGGAAAAGTGGGTCAGGAAATCAGCCTCAGCCATGCCCAGGATGCCGCCCGGCTCTGTGCCATCAATGCTCTGGCGGCAATAAAAAAGCAGCTCGGATCGCTGGAAGAGATCAGTCAAATTGTACGTCTGGAGGTATTCGTCAATAGTGCCGCGGGTTTTATCGAGCAGGCTCAGGTAGCCAACGGCGCCTCACAACTGCTGCATAAAGTGTTCGGCCCGGCCGGTCAGCACGCACGCACATCTATCGGCGCGGCCGAACTGCCGCTCAACGCAGCAGTGGAACTGGCAATGATTGTCGAAACGAAATAATCCGCCGGCACAAAAACAGGCAAAATTGCCGGTTGGGCTGCGGCACAAAAAAACAACTGCTGCCAGGTTTTTTTTTGCGTTTATTGTGTTTGACAAAAACAAGTCAGGCGCATAGAATGATAAAGTCATAATGCTTTTTGTGGAAGGAGTTCGGGTCATGGATGAAAACGTGGTGGAAATTACCGATGCAAACTTTGAGACAGAAGTAGTCAATAGTACATTGCCGGTGTTAGTCGATTTTTGGGCACAATGGTGCGCTCCATGCCGAATGTTGGCTCCAACCATCAAAGAATTGGCCCAGGAGTACGAAGGCAAAGTCAAGGTCGGCAAACTGGACACCGACAACAATCACAATACGGCGGTCAAATTCGGTATCAACGCTATCCCTACGATAATTCTGTTTCGTAACGGCCGGGCAACAAAAACAATGGTTGGTATGTCTTCCAAGAAGGATCTGAAAGCCGCTCTGGACAAAATCGTTTAATCAAACCAAAGCTTGATTTGCCTGCGCTGAAGATACAAAACACCTATTACCAGATAGGTCAGCCCTGCCGCCTTGAAAAGATCGATACGATAGTCAAATTGGAAATGCCTGGTGTATATCAAAACGGTGATCTTCGCTATCTCCAAAAGCATAATCAACATTGCCAGAACAAAGAACGAACCGCGGGCCTTCTTCCATCTTCTCAGCAGTCCCACCGAAATCTGTACGAAGCAGAGCATTAACAGAAAAGCGATTATAAAATAAATCAGTATCTGCATAGAACCATTTTGCGGTGTTTTGGACAATCCATAAATAATTGACGCTTCGTTCAGCCCGCCGAAAATTGCCAGCAGCATTGCTATACCGCTGAAGATAAGCCCGACAGTGGCGATAATGGTAAGGCCGCTGGGCCGGCGGGTTGGTGGCAGAATGTAGGCAAAAGCCTCACCGCTCTGATCGGTGGCCAAGGCTCCCTCCGCCGACCCGGAGGCAAACGCTGATGCTGCCGCGGGTACTTCGCAAACCACATCGGTTGGTACGTAAGCTCCCTGCATAATAAACATGTTTCGGCAGTATGGACACGCCATAAGCATGCCGTTGTATTGAGGCAGACCGCTCAATTCTCTGCCGCAATGAGAACATGAAAACACATTACACACCGCACTCATTTTATTACTCCTTTAATCTAAAATTGCCATCCTCATTCCCTTGGTCTCTTATGAACAAGATTGTACGCGAAACGGCCACAATGTATTATTTACCTCACTATAAATTTTCACATAACCTCAATTCGGCTTCGGCCCTTGTCTGGTTATTGGGCCAAAAAGATCGGTAAACCTGGCGGCAATATCATCACTGGCCATCAAAGTTTCACCAATGAGCACACCACAAAAACCGGCTTCGGTCAACCGTTCAACATCACATCTTTGTTTGATGCCGCTTTCGCTGATCAAAGGTTGCCGGCTGTCAACGAATTCTCTCATTCGCAATGAATTACCCAGGTCAACCTCCATGGTCTTGAGATTACGGTTGTTTATGCCAAGCAAACTATAACCGGACTGCGGAAAACCAACCATACTACGGACCTGCAGAAGAGAATCCAATCCATGTACTTCCAACAACACCGTTAAGGTCAGAGAATTAGCCAATATCATCAAATCCATCAAAGCAGCCGGTTTGAGGACCTCAGCTATCAGCAAAACCGCGTCGGCTCCGGCAGCACGAGCCTCATATATTTGATAAGGATCTATGATAAAATCCTTTCGCAAAATCGGCAGAGAAACAACCTGGCTGATCTGAGAAATATATTCAAGCTGTCCCTGAAAAAATTGCTTATCAGTCAGAACGCTGATAGCGTCGGCGCCGCACGCTTCGTAAGTACATGCCAGATCCACCGGATCGAAATCCCGGCGGATCAGCCCGGCCGATGGCGAAGCGCGTTTGATCTCCGCGATGACATTGATACCACGAGGATTTTCCCTGGTTAAAGCCCGATAAAAATTTCGACACTTAGGCATGTCTCTCACTCTCTCATGCACCTTTGCCAGGGGAATTTTTTCTTTGGCCTCTGCTACCTCCACCTTCTTTACTGCCAATATTTTCTTTAACACATCAGCCATGTCCGATAATATAGCACCTGAAACATATTTGTCAATCATGCTATAAGAATTTTTTGAAAAAGGTTTTTTTGTAGCCCGCCGAGTGACAAAATATGTTATATAATTACTATAGTGCAGACAATTGAAAAAAACGATTCAATCGGAATAATCGGATTGTTGTCTGTCCCGCCGAACAGAGGGAGACGTTGATTGGAAGTTGTCTGTGTTGCAAAGACAACGAGGGTTCTAACGAGCCGCCTACAAAGCAATTACATCCGATCTGACGGCCTGCCGGTTTGCCGGATGTCCGTTTCAGGCAACAATCCGTTACAGACCATCGCGTAACATTACTGGACCATCCAGAGAGTTTTGGTTGTAAACGCTTTATTTTTACATAGTTAGGAGTGTGTGCATCACAGGACCTCACGCGGCACAATATTTGCGGCCAAGCAAGTGTATAAACCTGTTGTATAATTTGTAGGCTTCAGATGAGGTCAATAACAGAATCATACCCTTTTAGCAGCGATGCCTGGGAGCAATGCAATGGACGAAGCGACATTCCACAAAAAACTAAGTGAACTTGTCAAAGAAATTGGAACTCTTCCTGCTTCTCAAAGGAAGAAATTGGAGTTGTTGGCCGAGCAGACCAAACAACACCATGTTGAGCTAAAGAAGAGTGTCTCTTCTTTGCAGGATTCTTTGGATTATCTCAGGTTGAGTATAAAGTATTTGCTCTTTGATCTTGAAGCTACCCGACGGGAAAATTCTTATTTGCGGAAAATGCTCGAAGACTCTGACAGTAATAAGTAGATTCTATCGACGATTTGAACTTATAGTACGATGCTGAATGAACCGTTTCTTTACGGAAGCGGTTCATTTTTTTATTCCTCCAGACGAATAAAAACGAAATGGGCAATTTATTACCCATTTACTTGCCGTTGACGTCATTCCTGCAGACTTTGGTAACGGCCATTCCGCCTGACCGGTATTCGGTCCGCTTCCCCAATAAGGGCCTGAAGATCCTCGGCTGAAAGGCTTTCGGTGACATTATCGGCGGAAGGGCTTTTTTCGACAATGTGATATTGCTGGACGGTGCCGTCGAGATCGTTCGCTCCGAAACAAAGCGCCACTTGAGCCAGTTTTACCCCCAGCATCGGCCAAAACGCCTTGATGTGATCGAAATTGTCCAACATCAATCGCGCCACCGCGATATTCCTCAAGTCATTCAGAGCATTGGTGTTATGGTTGCTGCCGCTTCCACCCGGCGACAAAAAAGGCAGGGGTACAAAACACTGAAAGCGCCCTCGATAGTGCTTTAGTGAATGATCCTGCAAGGCTCGTAATTTCAGCAGATGATTGACCCGATCAGCCAATGTCTCCCGATAGCCGTAGAGCATAGTGGCATTGGTCATCAGTCCCAGCCGATGGGCCGTGGCGTGCACCTCCAACCATAGTGCTGGGCCTGGCTTACGGGAACATACGCTTTTGAAATACTCATCGCATAGTATCTCCGCACCGCCGCCGGGCAGTGACCCCAAACCCAGATCCATCAGTATGGTCAGCGTTTTTTCTACCGACTGGCCGCACTTATGGGCCAGGTCAATGATTTCCACCGCCGTAAAGGCCTTAATATGCAGACCGGGGCAGGTAGTACCGATTCGCTCTATCATTTCCCAATAATACTCAAAAGGCAAATCGGGATGGACCCCGCCGACAATGTGAATCTCGCTTGCTCCGGCACGACAGGCCTCCTCGGCCTGCGACACCACCTCGTCCACGGACATCACATATCCCTCTTCATGGCCCGGCCGACGCGAAAAACCACAGAAATCACACTGCATTGTGCAGATGTTGGTATAATTTATGTGGCGGTTGATACTGTAATAGACATTTCGCCGGTGTCGGGACAGTGTGACCCGCTCGGCCAACTGTCCCAGACGCAACAAATCGTCCGACTGATATAGCGCCAACCCTCCCTCAAAATCCAGTCGATCCCCTCGTTCGAGCATTTCGGCAATACGGACAAAAAGATCGTTCACTTCGACTTCTCCTGTGGCGACAGGTATATTTTAGTGATCAAAGGTGTTAGCGTCAAAAGTCAATATCCACGCGTAAAAACGCTGGTGTGGTACTGGAATCAACTTTTCACAATTATTTTGATGCCGGCGTCACCAAACAAAAAAAACACAGCTTACGATTTTTAAAAAGATAATTTGTGATGGTCCTATAAAAATGGTAGAATCAATACAGTGAGTTGTGGTCTTTGTTTTGGTGCAGGAAGAATGCTGTTCTTGCCCGGGCGTTGAAGGTCTTTTATTGGGTAGGAATGCTATCTTGCCGGACAAGATGGGATTTGGATAGAGCTATGTAATATCTTGTAGATGCGGAGTTTATGAGAGTTAAAGTTTTTTAAATCAATTAGCCGATAAGAATCGTGAGTTTTCTCCCCTCCGGAAAACATCGAGCAGCCTTCGGGTACTCGATGTTTTCTTTTATCCATACTGAAATCCCCCAAACGTGATGTCCCGCCAGGCAACCACAAAAAATAACAAGCCAAATGTTAGTAACATCCGTAAAAAACCTGTCAATAAAAAAAGTTGAGTATATACTCGCTCGACTTTCGCAATTTTTTTAACCCAATTTTCATTTAACAGGGTCTTCAGCCAAGAAAATTTTCCAGAAGAGCCGCTCCTTCCTTTGTAGCGAAGCTTTCCGGGTGAAACTGCACTCCCTCAAGCCCCAGTTGATCGTTACGAATCCCCATGATTTCATTGGTTTCGCTGCGGGCCGAGATAACAAAACGACCGTTCAATCCGTTTTCATTGACAATCAGCGAATGGTAGCGCATCGCCGGAAACGGATTGGTCAGCCCCTCAAAAATGGTCTTACCATCGTGATGGATCAGTGATGTTTTGCCATGCATACAGCGGACCGCCCGGACAATCTGCCCGCCGAAGACCGCGGCAACACACTGATGTCCCAGGCAGACCCCCAAAATCGGCACTTTACCTGCCCAGTAAGCGATGATTTCATTACTGTTACCCGCCTCGTTGGGCGTACGCGGCCCTGGCGAAATAATCAGGTGCGTAGGCCGATATTCTGCCACCTCTTCGGCAGTAACTTCATCGTTGCGTACGACTTCCACCTGCACCCCGTTCGGCAGTACCGCCACCGCCTGGGCCAGATTATAGGTGAACGAGTCATAATTATCTATTATCACCACGCGTTTCATACCATTCAATATATCCGGCCCGGCCCGCCACAGCAACAGTAGTGTTCGTTTGGAGCCATCGGTTTACCGCCAAGGCCCAATGTGTTACAATCAACTTGGCGAAGTTGCAGGCGGCGGTTCGCGAGAAGGGAATTTAGTGATCCCTCTGACATGCCCGCCAGCAGCTTGGCATGTTTCGCCCATGGAGAAGTTATGCTCACCTATATATGGCAGGGACGTTTAGGTGGACTAAGGCTGATTATGATATTGGCCGTGGCGGCACTGCTGTTTGTCGGCCTGGCCTGCATTCACGCCACCGGCCAGATACATGAGTTCAACAAACAGCTAATGTACATAGCTTTGGGAGTTGTCGTCTTCATCGTCGTCAATTTATTCCATTACCGCAGGCTCGGACCGATCAGTTATCTGCTTTTTGTCTTGACCTTATTTCTGCTGGGAATAATCCTGGCGGGCAAATATCTTCACGTTTTCCCCAGCATCATAGACGAAAGAAAAGGGGTATATCGTTGGATTACCATTCCTGGTCTTCCACAGATACAACCCTCTGAAATCGCCAAGCTAACTTATATTTTAGCTTTGGCCTGGTATATGCATTACCGCAAAAGTCACCGCAGCTTCCGCGGCTTGATCGGCCCGTTCGCCATGACGGTGCTGCCCATGGGACTGATCGTTGTCGAGCCTGATCTGGGCACTACGCTTTTATTTCCGCCTGTGCTCTTTGCCATACTGTTCGTCGCCGGGGCCAGGCTGAGGCATTTACTGACAATATTGTTCGTTGGGATAGTCTTGGCGGCGCCGGCATTTTTCCTGGTCCTCAAACCGTATCAGCAAAACCGCATCGAGGCCCTCTTCCACCAGAACACAAAGGATCCAACCAGGGATTCCTTTTGGCGATGGGGCCCCAGCTTTCATCTGTATCAATCGAAAATATTCGTCGGGTCAGGACAACTCACCGGCCAGGACCGCCATAGTGACATTTATCTGGCCAATATCTCTCTGCCCGAAAGCCATAATGATTTCATCTTCCCTTTGATCGCGCACCAGTGGGGTTTCATAGGCTGCATGGCCGTCCTGAGCCTTTACGTCCTGATCATTATGGGGGGCGTAGCAATCGCCGACCAGCAGACCGAACCTTTCGGCAGGCTCCTGGCACTGGGTATTGCCGCATCAATAGCCGTCCAGGCGTTCATAAACGTCGGCATGACCATAGGTCTGATGCCGATAACCGGACTAACACTGCCGTTTGTCAGTTACGGCGGCAGCAGTCTGCTTTCCAACTTCCTGGCCCTGGGCCTGCTGGTCAACGTTGCCCGCCGCCAGCCGCCCCACCAAATCGCCCGCCGATCTTTCGAGTTCGATAGCTAGTTTTAGTGGCTCTCATCCAAGCGGAAAAATGTTGTAAGTGCTTATTTTTCGTTATGGGAAATTGATGTAACTCCTTATTTTTCGTAGGTTGAAATTGTTGTAAGTGCTTATTTTACGTTGGTGGAATTGATGTAAGTGCTTATTTTTGCGTAACGATTGTAACGATTAGGTAAGATAGGTAAGAAAAAACTGCGAAATTCGGCGAAATTTGGATGAATTCTGATGAAAAGTGATGTGGTTTGTACTATGTTTGTACTATGTTTGTATGTAGTTTGTAGTATGTTTGTGGTATGTTTTGATGAGTTTTGATGTTAAAATAGGTAAGATTCACCACTAAGTCGCTAAGATACGAAGGGCACTAAGATTTTATAAGACACAAGAAGA
>Ga0315276_10000646_pt1 | contig 30096 bp, 21 predicted proteins | sample YL17G05_0_MG_FD_204542 | JGI IMG/M metagenome (GOLD analysis project Ga0315276, IMG submission 204542) | Sediment microbial communities from Yellowstone Lake, YNP, Wyoming, USA - YL17G05_0 | ecosystem: Environmental > Aquatic > Freshwater > Lake > Sediment | place: USA: Wyoming | collected... | reverse complement strand
TCGTGACGCGCGACATGCTGGCGCGCCTTGCGCCTCCGGCATGAAAGTACTGCATGTCGCCGCCGAAGTCTTTCCGCTCGTCAAGACCGGCGGTCTGGCCGACGTCGTGGGAGCGCTGCCGAAGGCGTTGATCGACGCCGGCACCGAAGTGCGTCTGCTGCTGCCGGGCCTGCCGGCGATCGTCGACGCTGTGGCCCGGCAGCGCACCGTGTGCGAAATCGGGCCCATGTTCGGCGCCTTGCGCATCACCATCCGCTCGGGCGTGTTGCCGTTCAGCCATGTGCCGGTGTACCTGATCGATTCGCCCTATCTGTACCGGCGCGGCGGCGGGCCGTACGACGACGAAGGCGGGCGCGAATGGAGCGACAACCTGCAGCGTTTTGCCTTGCTCGGCTGGGTTGCGGCACATCTGGCCGCAGGCGACGTCGACAGCGGCTGGACGCCGCAGATCGTGCACGCCCACGATTGGCACGCGGCGATGGCCTGCGCCTACATGGCCGCGCATCCCGGGACGGCGGCGGCCAGCGTGTTCACGGTGCACAACCTCGCCTACCAGGGCTTGTTCGCGCCGGGCGACTTCTCCCAGCTCGGACTGCCGGCATCAACCTGGGCCTCGCATGGCATCGAGTATCACGGCCGTATCTCGTTCATGAAGGCGGGGTTGAAATTTGCGCGGCGCATCACCACCGTCAGCCCGACTTACGCCACCGAGATGGCGACGCATGAGTTCGGCTGCGGCCTGGACGGCGTGATCCGCAGCCGCATCGGCGACGTGGTCGGCATCCTGAACGGTGTGGACCGCGACGTTTGGAATCCCGCCACCGACGGCGCCCTGGAGCAGCGCTATACGGCGCAAGACATGAGCGGCAAGACCTTGTGCCGTGATGCGCTGCGGCGCGAATTCGGCCTCGACGCGACTCCCGAAGCGCCATTGTTCGGCGCTGTCAGCCGGCTCAGCGAGCAGAAGGGTCTGGACCTGATCCTCGCCGCCTTGCCTGCGCTGCTGCGTTTGGGCGGCCAGTTCTGCCTGCAAGGCAGCGGCGACGCATCGTTGGAGGCGGCCTTCAATGCCGCGGCCCAGGCGCACCCCGGCAAGGTGGCGGTACGCATCGGCTACAACGAAGCCGTGGCGCATCGCTTGATCGCCGGCGCCGATGCGCTGCTCGTTCCTTCGCGTTTCGAGCCCTGCGGCCTGACCCAGCTCTACGCCTTGCGCTATGGCAGCGTGCCGGTGGTGCGCCGCGTGGGCGGCCTGGCCGACACCGTGGTCGACGCGACACCGAAGGCGCTTGAAGTGGATCGCGCGACCGGGTTCACATTCGGCGCTGCCACTCCTGCCGCGCTCGAGGCGGCGTTGCAGCGCGCCGTCCTGGCGTATCGAGTGCCGGCGCTATGGGCCCAACTCATGCAGCGTGGCATGGCCCAGGATTTTTCGTGGCGTGAAGCGGCGCGCCACTACGTCGCAATGTACGCCGAGCTGTTGCAGGACAAGGGCTTGGCGCAAGCGCAGGCGGCAACCTGACCCCGTTGCTGCGGCTGGGCCGTGCGTTTGCGCAGCTTCGACAGAATGCGCCGCGGCGGCAAGGGCGCGTTTTGCGGTCCAACCGAATTCGGCGAAGATCGACCTGCCGCCGATACGATTCGTCGCGCGGCTCCCAAGGACAACTCCAATGGCCAAACCGAACTCGAACGAAGCCGATTTTCATAGCGCCAGCGTGCACCGCCTGCGCGCCGACCTCGCGGTGGCGCTGCGCGCCGCGGCGTTGCATGGCCTGGCTGAAGGCGTGTGCAACCATTTCAGCGTCGAGTTGCCCGATGACTCGGGCCGTTTCCTGCTGAACCCGCGCGGCCTGCTGTGGAACGAAGTCGGCACCGACGACATCGTGATGATCGATGTCCACGGCAACAAACTCGCCGGGCGCCATGCGATCGAACCGACGGCGATGTTCATCCACGCCGCAATCCACCGCATCGCGCACAAGGCTTGCGTGCTGCACACCCACATGCCCAACGCAACCGCATTGACACTCACTGTCGATCGGGCGCTGGACACGACCCTGTCGCAAACGGCGATGCGCTTTCATGGCCGCATCGCCATCGACCCCGACTACAACGGCCTGGCCCTGGACAACTCGGAGGGCGAGCGTATCGCGCGCGCCATGCAGGGCGCCGATGTGGCGTTTCTCGGCAATCACGGTGTCGTCGTCTGCGGCGCGCGCATCGACCATGCGTACGACGACCTCTACTATCTCGAACGTGCCTGCGCAGTGCAGATCCTGGCGCAATCGACGCGCCGTCCGCTCGCACCCGTGTCAGCGGCAATCGCGCAACGCGTTGCGAAACAGGGCATGGGTGAACTGCTGCAAGCCGAGTTGTTCTTCGAGGCGTTGCGACGCACGCTTTGACGGCGCCACACGCCGCACGATCCGGTCACGATCGAACCGGCACCGCATCCGGGGAGCTCAAACCGGGTTGCGCACATGGCGATCGTGCTTCTGATTGCGAATGTGCCGGCTCTGGCGGTTTTCGCTGCGTTGCACACGCGCCTGTTCGGCCGCGTTCACGTGGCCATCGCGGCCGGCGCGCGCCTCCTTGCCTTGGACACGGGCCTGGCCGCGCTCGAGCTTGGCCACTTCCCGGTTCGTCAGCGAAGCGTTCTGTACACCCGCTTCGATTCGCTTGTCCTGGTTGATGTTGCGCTGCACATCGGCCTGCATACGCTGCGACGAGGCGGATTGCGGGTCGCCCGTCACGCGGTTCGTCTTCGCCGCGCGGATATCGCGGCTGGCCTTGTCCTGCATTGCCCCCAGGCGTTCCTGCTCGGCGGGCGTGAGCTTGCCGTCCGCAAGTGCGCGGGACTGCTGGCGGCTGATGGCGCTTTGTTCGCGCTCCAGGCGTGCCGCTTCGCTGGTGCTCAGCGCGCCGCTCTTGAGGCCCTGTTCGATGCGCTCCTGCTGGTTCACGTCGCGCTGTACCGTGGTCGCTGTACTCTGGGCTGACGCGCCCAGGCTGGTGCCGAGCAGGGCAATGCTGAGGATGAGCTTGTGATTCATGAAGAGGCTCCTGAGAATGATCCGGTGGAGGAAGCGAAACGCTGTTCGGTCCGCGCTGGCGCTGCTGGGCCGCCAGGTGTCATACAAACGCCAGCATCAGCGCGCAGTTGACCTCACGCACGCTGCGCAGTTGTGAAGATTGGTTGCGAGCAGGGGTCTGAAGGCACCGGCGCCGCGTGGCGTGCCAACTCGTTCACACGCTGCTGCGGCGCGGCGCGCAGTGCCCCGCGGGCTGGGCCGGATGCGGGTGATGCCACGCTTGCGCGTCCAGCATGACCAGCGCGATGGCTTCAGCCGACGCGTGCACCGCACCGCGACGAGTCCCGCCCGCCGTGGAAGACGCTGCGTGGGCCTGAACACGATCTTGGCTGAAATAAGTGGAACAGCTGCGCTTTGCGCTGGCGCTGGATGAACGCGTACTTCACTTCGCTGCCTTTGCCAAGTACGCCGTCGCTCTTCCCGGGATGTCGCGCTCCACCTTCACGCGCGCCGGCTCGGCGCGCAGCCGACTGATCTCGATCTGCTCGGCGCTCACGACCTTGCTGTCAGCGCCTGTGGGCTTGCGCTGCCGATGGGCCTTGACCGAGTTGAACAGCGTCCGGTCCACCACGCCCAGCGTACGTGGCGCCGCCGCAATGCTCTGGCAGCCCGCTACAGCGGCGTCAGCAGTTGGACCTCGCCCAGCGCCCTCAGGGTCTCGACCTCGCGGTCGATCGCCGCCTTGCCGCGGGTGTTCAACAGATAGCCGCGGATGCGCTCACGCGCGTCCTTCAGCGGTATCGAGGTCGCGGCGACACGCTCTTCGAGCTTGAGGATGTACAGGCCCGTGTCCGCTTCGATCACATCGGAGATCGCGCCCACCGCCAGCGCGAAGGCGGCGTTTTCGAAGTACCCCGGATGGTCGCCACGCACCACCGGATCCAGCTCGCCGCCCCACTGCCGCGTCGCATGGTCGGAGTGCTCGCGTGCCAGCGCGTCGAAGCTCTCGCCGGCGCGCGCACGCGCCAGCACGGCGTCGATCTTGCGGCGTGCCTGGGTCTTCTGCTCGGGCGTGGCAGTCGCGGGCAGGGCGACCAGGATCTGGCGCAGCTTCAGCTGCTCGCTGCGCTTGAACAGGCGCGGGTTGATCTCGTAGAACTCCTCGATGTCCTGGTCGTTGACCAAGACCTCGCGCGCGACGATGCGCTGCGCCACGCGCTCGCCCGACAGCAGCTTGCGCGTGTGCGCGCGATGGCTTGCGACGTTGAAGCCGTCGGCCTCGATGCGACGCAGGAAAGCCGCTTCGGTGGCGAAGCGCGCGCGCACCTGTTGCAGCGCGCGGTCGACCTCTTCTTCGTCGGCCACGCTGTCGGCCGCCTTGGCCTCCTGCCAGAGCAGCTCAATGCGGATGAGCTGCTCGAGCGCCTCGCGCCTCAAGCCCTTCACCTGGGCCGAGCTGTGCAGCCGGGCGACGTGCAACTTGCGCTCGCGCAACAGCGTCTCGTACTGGTGCTCGAGAAGTTCGAACGGAATGCCCACGCCGTTCACACGCGCGGCGAGCATCATCTGTGCGTGTGCCGGCGTCGCCGCAGTCAATCCGATCGCGGCGGCGCAAAGCGCGCACTGCAACCCCACAAGCACGCCGCGTCGCGTCATGAGCTTCATCGCCTTCGTCGCCTGCATCGCCCCATCGCCTTATCGCCTTATCGCCTCACGGCAGCCTGAGGTAGCCGCCCATGGGGCGCAGGCTCTTCTTGTCGAGATCGACGGCCAACAGGTAGCCCCCCATCGCGCCGATGCGTCGATCGGCGTTGTAGCTCAGTGCCGGCATCAAGCCGGTGTCGAAGCCCTGCACGGCCTCCAGGTTCGCGATCAGTTTGCGGCGCGACAGGTCGCGCCCGGTGCGCTGCAGCGCATCCACCAGCAACAGCCCGGCCGCATAGGCGGCGCGCTGCGAAGGTGGGTCGCCGCGCGCCGCCGCGCGCTCCGGCATGAGCGCAGCGTAGGCCAGCAGCGCGGCATCGCGCTGGTCGTGCGGCGCGGTCGGGTAGGCCAGCGTCACCCGGTCGCGAAATGCAAGCGGCAAGTCGACAATCGCGCGCGGCGCGAGCGGCCCGGGCACGAGCAAGTGCGGCGCCCAGCCGATGCGCGCCGCTGCCGCCGCCAACGCCGCCAGATCGGCGCCGGTGCCCAACACCAGGACGGCCGCCACATCGCGTGCCTTGAGCGCCGCCGCGAGCGCATCGTGTGCATCGTGCGCATCGTGCTGTGCATCGTCGCGCGCCGGGAACGGCACCGCCAGCGGCGTGCGCCAGCCCGCAGCTCGCAGGCTGGCCTCGAGCGAACGCGCGCGCGCCTGGCCGGCCTGCGACGCCGGGTGCCACAGCGCGATCGGCCGCTGCGTGAGCTGCAGTTCCTGCGCCGCGTGCTGCGCCAGCACCTGCGCGAGTTCGGTCACGCCAGGCAACAGATGGAACACGAACGAATTCGAGGCCCGCGTGTCTTCGGGAAACAGCGTCAGCGGTCCGATGACGGGCAGTTGCGCCGCCGTGGCGGCGTCCGACAGTTCGGCCTCGATGCCAGCCGCCAGCGGCGCCAGCAACGCGAACACATCGCCCTGGGCGAGCCAGTCGCGCGCGCGCGCCCTGGCTGCAGCGTTGTCGGCGGGCCAGGGCTCGACGACGAGCTCGAGGCGTCGGCCGTGAATCCCGCCGCGCTGGTTGAGCGATCCGAAGTACGCGGTCCAGAGCGTTTGCAGCGATTCGCCCAGCGCGGCAAATCGGCCACTCAAGGGCAGCAGCGTGCCGATCCGGATGACTTCGGTGCTCAGGCCGGGGTCGAGCAGCGCTTCGAGTTTTTTCAGGTACGAGGCGAGCGCGGCAAAGTCCTTCGCCGACATCGCGTAGCGCGGCATCGCGCCGTCGAGCGTGTTGCCGTCCGGGTCAAGGCCCGCCATGACGGCGCGCTGCAACAGGTGCTCGTCGAACGGGCCGTGCCGGCGCCCGTCGGCGTGATGGTGGCCGTAGGGCTTGCTCAGCTCCAACCAGCGAATGTTCGACGGCAATACCCCGCCCTCAGGGCGGCCGCGGCCGTCTTCGCCATGGCAGTTGCCGCACGCCACGCTGGCGCCGGCAAGTTCGAGCCCGCCCATGCCGATGCGCGCGCTGAGGCTGGCGCCGCTCGGGCTGCGGCCTTGCAGGTAGATCTCGCGTCCGGCGCGCTCCTGCTCACTGAGCCCGGTGGCCGGCGCCGCGTCGGCCGCCGCTGCGGCATCGATCAGCAGCGCCGCCAACCCCGCGGCCAGAAGGCCCTGGCGCCAGGTCGGCCGATGCAACGCCCGGCCGTCAGGGCTTTGCGGGTGCCGCATCGGTGGCGCCCGCCAGAACAGACAGGCGCAACGCAATTGCCTCGGAGGGTGCATTCGCGAGGATCTTGCTCCAGCGCTTGGCCGGCACGTTGCCGGCGATCAGCAGCGTCGAGTGGCCCTCCACGGTTTCGGAATACTGGCCGAGTTTCTTCAGGATCTTGTCGATATGGTCCTGGCGCCCGGTCAGGAAGGTCCAGCCCTCGACGTCGGCGTGCTGCTTCTGCGCGAACTGTTTCATGGCCTGTGGCGTGTCACGCTTCGGGTCGGAGCTCAGGGTGACGAAGAAGACCTGCTTGCCGAACAGTTCGGGCAATCGCTGGCGCACTTCGTTGAGCTGCTGCGTGATCAAGGGGCAGGCGTCCTGGCAACTCGTGTAGATCACGTTGATGACGACGGTGCGGCCCTCGAGCATGTCCGAGTAGAAGCGCACGCTGCGGCCGTCTTGCGTCACGAGTTCAAGGTCGGTGAAGTAGCTGCGCGCGTCCTGGGGTGCGCGCGCGGCGCCTGTGGCTGCGCCCGAAGCCGCAGCCGGCACCTGCGCGCCCGCGGCTTGCGCGTGCGCGTCGGCATGCGCCCGCGCGGGGCTCGCCGCGTGCAGCGCAGCGACGAGCGCCAGGAGCTGGATCGTTTGTTTCATGTGCGGCTGCTCCCTCATCCCGCCGCGCCGGCCTTGGCGCGCGCTGCGGTCAGGTCTGCCACCGCCTTCACCAGCTGCTCGGCGCTGGGGAATCCGTAGAAGCGCAACCATTGCCCGGTCTTCGCGTCGCCGACGAGCACCAGCGGCGGGTGGTCGACGAAGTTGGGCGTGTAGGCACCGAGGGCTTTCAGCACCTCGTCGACCTGCGGCTTCGCTCCGGTGAGCCAGCTCCATCCCGGGCCCGAACCGAGGCGGGTAGCGTAGTCCTTCAGCCGCGCCGGCGTGTCGCGCACCGAATCGACCGTCACGCTCAGCAGCGCCACGTCGCGCCCGAGCCGGTCGACGAGTTGGCCCTGCACCTGCGCCAGCGTTGCCGAAACCACCGGGCATACCGTGGTGCACGTGGTGTAGATGAAGTCGACGATGACGATGCGCTCGCCGACCAGGTCGCTCTTGAAGCGCAGGCTGCGGCCGTCCTGGTCGAGCAGCGCCGTGTCGGGCAGCGCCACGCGTGCGCTTTGCGCGGCGACCGGCTGGGTTGCAACCTGTTGATGATGCGCATGCGGGTCGTGCGCGAGCACCGGCGGCAAAACCAGCGCCCAGGCGCCCAGCGCGGCGCCGAGCGATATGAAAGAGGGCTTCGAAAACATGGGGACCGCCATGTCCTAGCGCGCCGCCACCGGCGACTTCAAGTCGGCCGCCGCGAGTGCCTGGAGCGAAAAGAACGGCAAGCGCTCGTAGCCGATCTTCATTGTCGGCACGCTGACATAGACGTACCAGGCACCTTCTTCGGCGAGCGCGATCCGCGCCTCGTAAACGCCGGCGCCGACTTCGGTGACCTTGACTTCGGTGCGGCGCCGCCCCGGCGACAGGAAGTAGAGCGCGCTGACGCCCGCCAGGCCCACCTTCGGCTGGCGGGTCACGCCATCGGCGAGGCGGAAGCGGATCGTCGCTGTCTCGCCCACGCTGTATTGGCGCTGGGTGGTCTGGAACTCGAGCTTGAGCGGCTCGCGGTTGTTGGCGAGCGCCGGGTTCTCCGCCGCTGCGGCGCTGAAACAATGGAGCATCTGCGGCGTTTGCAGCATGAAGGCGACGTCGTACTGGCCCGCGACCGGTATGCGCACGCGCCCGGTGTAGACGCCGGGCTCCACTTCCTTCAGGCTGCGGTCCACCACCGTCACTGCGCGCGGGCTGGAGCCGTAGACGCGGTAGTTGCTCGACGGCGCGTTCATGCCCTCCATGTAGTAGTAGGTGCTGCCGTCGGCCGGGTTGACGATGAACACCGTGCCCTCGTCGGCAGCCGACGCCACCGAATCGGCGATCGCGACGCCGCCGCTGGCCTTGGGCGGCTGTGAACCGGCGGCAAAACTCTGCACCGTGGCCCGCTTGCCCTTGCCGAGGCTGGCCAGCGTGATCGTGCTGACACGCTCCGAGTGCATCGCACGCACGTAGGCGAAGGTCTCGGTGAACGTGATCTGGAACGGTTGGCCGGGAATGGCAATGTCGTGCACCGCCTCATTCGTCGAGACGTCGATCACGTGCACCAGGTCCTGCTGCGGATTCAGCGCCAGCGCAAAGCGGCCGTCCGGGCTGATGCGCAGCGGGCCGAGCCCGGGCTTGAGCGCAATGCGCGCCGAAATCTCGAGCTTGTCGGCGTCGATCACGCTCACGCGGCCGTCCTTGCCGTCGGCCACATACACGGAGCGCGACAGCGCCGAATGCGCCGCCGAGAGCGGCTGCGCACCGGTGCTCAGCGTCTTCACCAGCTTGAGCGAAGCGACGTCGATCACGCTCAGCGTGCCGGCGTTGCGGTTGGTGACGAAGGCGTGGCGGTTGTCGGTGGAGAACGCAATTTCGTGGTGGCCGGCGCCGGTGGCGATGAAGCCGACGCGCTTGCGGCTTTGCGGGTCGATCACCGTCACGCCGCTCGCCGCAGCGTCGGCATCGTTGTTGCCGACCCAGAGGTAGCCGCCGTCGGGCTGCAGCACCACGCGCACCGGTGTCTTGCCCGCCGGCAGGTTGTCGACCACCTTGAAGTTCTCGGTGTCGACCACTGCCACCTGGCCGACGCGCGGCATCGTGATGTAGAGCAGCCGTTCGCGGGCGGAAGCGGCCCAGTCGGCACCGGGCGCGTTGAGAAGCACGCTGGCGAGCGAACTCGTGGCGCCGGCCATGCTGACGATCGGGTCGACCACGGCGATCGACGCGTCGTTGTTCAGCAGCACGACGTAGTAGCTGTTCAGGTCCACCATCGGCCGTATGCCGATGGCCCCTTTCAGGTAGAGCGAGATCTTGTCCTTGCAACTCTTCTGCTCGGCGCCGCGCCCTTCGATGACTTGCGCCATGTCCATCCACGCACCCGGCCCGGCGCCGCGAATCGGCTGGCCGCTTGTTTCATCGGTGATGCGAAAGCGCACGTCGGCGAATTCGCCTTCCATCAAGGCCTTGATCTTGCCCGCCGGAGTCAGGCTGAAATCCACCGCCACCCCGTTGCGCACATGGCGCTGCGCGACAACACCCGCCGCCGGGGCGGGCGGTTCGGCCGGCACGGCGGGGCAAACAATCGCAGCGGCCAGCACGGCCAGCGCGAAACGCCCTTGATATTTCATGGTTTCCACCTCTCATCGTTGTGCAACCGGCGACAGGTGACGCCAGACATTCCGGATCTTGTCCCGCCCGCCAGCATCGGTTCGGGGTGCCCGTGTGTTCGAACCACTGCTCTCAAGGCTCTTCGGCCTCTTTCCAGGCGCCACGCTGCAACGCATGCCGCCTGGAAAAAGAAGGCGGGAGATGAGAGGTAGGGCCCTACCCCGCCTGAAAGACGAGAGGCGCTCCACAGGTTGCCCTGCGGAGCGCCAAAGTTCTTCTACTGCACGCGCATGATTCCCCAGACACCTGACGCGCTGCCGAACGACGCTGCATCCCGGTACAGGTAGTCGCCCTTCACAGCGTTGGCGCCGCCGGCACTCGGCATCACGATGTCGAAGTGCGAGGCTGGCGTCCAGCTGTCGCGCCCGGCCTCGTAGAAGCCTTGCGGGTTCTGACCAATCGCGCGTGAGGCAACGCTTGTCATCAGGCATGCCCCGGTAAGCAGGTTGCGCGTTTCGCCCGGGCAGACGTAAGGATCACGCTGCCACAGGTGGCCGTGCATCTGGAACGTGCTGCCGCGCGTGGTGCCGTACGGGTTGGTGATGCGCACCCGCGCCGGCATGCCCGCGGTGGCGATGAAGACCGGCGTCACGGGGTCGCCCATCGTGGCAGCCAACACTCCTGGAACGGGCAGACTGTTGTGGTAGGCCTTGTGCGAGTTCGGGATCGACGCATAAGAGCCCGTAGTCGCGGCCGGCCCGAAGGGCGCCTGCGGCAGGATGCCGAAACGGAACCACATCGGTTCGATGCCGTAGTTGAGCAGCATGCCCGAGGCCTCCTGCGAGTCCTCCGGAATCCCCACGCCCTCGCCGTTCATGTGCTGGACTGGCTTGCCGTCTTTGTAGTAGTGCGTGTTCCCCTTCGTCAGCACGAGCGAGAAGTCGCGGAATGTGCTGGCCCCGGCCGTCACCGTGGCCTGGGCGCGGGTGGCGCGAGGAGTAGTGCTGGAACCCGTCTGGTGGTCGAACACCGTCGTGAGCTCGGTCCAAGTCGAACCGACCGGTTCGATCACCATCGCGCCGACGAGCGACTTCGCGCCCTGCTTGATCTTGTCGGCCGGCATCAGGTTGACGCCGCCGAATTCGACCGGCGTCGCCACGATGTCCGCGAGGGCGCCGCTCACCGCACCGATTCCGAGATCCCCCGCGTACCATTGATAGGTTCTGGTGGCGCCCGGCGCGACCGTCTGCACCGGGTTGCGGCCGACGTTCGCTCCATCGTTGCGGGTCACGTCGTACTCGACGAGTTGCGGATGCATGCCGACGTGGCTGGAGGGTCGGATCAGGTTGTTGTTGAACGTCGTCGCGCCTTGGGTGCCGAGCCGATCGCGCTTCACCACGCCTATCAGTGTCGAATAGGTCGCCAGGTCCGGCACCAATAAGGGCAGCTTGTTGCGTAGCGTGACGTTGATGCAATCGCCAGCGGCCGCACGCAGCACCACCGGTTCCAGCGGTGCGCCCGGCGGGAGTTTGCCGTTCACGTCGAGGTCGGACGTGCGCACGTACATGATCGCGGTCGGATCGTGTAGCGGGCCCTGGAAAGTCGAGGTTGTCGGCAGGCCCGTCAGATCATCGATGGTCGAGCCGCTCACCACGGCGTCGCGATGGTTGTAGACCAGCGTGCCGCCGAGCGGATCGAGCGCCGCCCCGACGTGCATCTTGGCCACGTTGTCGGGCAAAACGGGAAGGGTCGTCCCCGCGGGCTTGGGCAGCACCTGGTTCGCCAACACAACCGAGACGTCGTAGTTCCTGCGCGGCGCAGTCGTCGGGCAGACTCCGTTCAGCGTCCCGCCTTGTTGAGCGCGTTCGTCCACCGGCGTGGTCTGCAGCGCGAACGCTTGCAGATTCCCCGGCTTCAGCGGGCCCATGCCCGGCAGATCGTACAGGTCGCGCTGTTTCGGCTGGTTGTAGTTGCGCACCAAGCCCCACATGCCGCTCCACCAGCCGTCGTTGCCGGCGTCGACCGACCACGCATAGTCGGAAGACCCCTTTGCTGACGACATGTCGGCCATCACCGGCGTGTTCAGCGTGAACTGCTCCGAGATGCCTGCGGCTTGGGCGTTTCTCCAGCCCGAGTTGGGCGCGGTGCCGTGGCCGGAGCCGGCCTGCAGCCACTTCAGACCGTGAATGGTCGCGTTGTGCTCTTCCTCATGGCCGCCGGCCTGGATCTTGACGTGAATCCGGTCGCCCGCGTAGGTGCGAAGCATCGGTGTGAACGGGTCGCCGTTTTGCACGCCGCCCGCATTGATCGGCGGCGGGAACTTGGTACCGTTGATCGTGGTGCCGCTCGGGGTATTCCAAGCCGCCGGCTGCACGTTCATCTGCGCAATGGCACGGTCGGTGCGCGACTGCAGTGCGAACGCCAGGTCGCCCCTGTCGCCGTCGGCCTGCATGCCGTTCTTGGTGTCCGGTCCCGGCTTGTTGGGGTCAAAGACCCTCAAGCCCACCGGCTCGTTGCGATAGTTCACCACCAGCATGCCAGGGTCCTGGACGCTGATCGCGCCCGGGCACGGCCGCTGCGGGCAGAAGTTGTTCAGACCGGCAGGTGTATTGGCCAACTCCAACACCAGGTCCGGGAAGACCGGCGCGATCTGCTCGCGCGCCGGCGGGTTGATGGCGAAACGGAACGCCTCCTCGGGCCGATTGCCAAGGGCCGTGAATTGCGGATTCCCTGTATTGAGGACCTGGGCGCCCAGGCCCGGCCCAGTGCCGCTGAGCGGCAGGCCTTCCTGGTCAGCGCCGACGTAGACGCCGGCCTCGTAGGCATGCTGGAAGTCGCTGAATTCCAGATAGAACTCGCGGAACGGTTTCAGCGTCTCGGCCTTGACGGTGCTGCCGCCTGTCGCCGCCGCCGGGGGCAGGATGGCAGCCTGCCATGAGGTCGGGCCACCGTCGCTGAAGCTCAAGCCGGCCGATGTGGTGTCGGTGCGTGCGGCTGCGCCGGTCACCGGATCGTAGCCAAGCTGTGCGCCGGTCTCGTTGTGCTTCCAACGCGAGCCCGCAGGCTCAGCCAGCAGCGTGGCGTAAAGGCCGATCTGTTGGTGGCTGGACGGACCGTAGTGGTCGTGCGTGAAGATGATGCCCAGGCCCCGGTCTACACCCTCGGTGTTGACCACCGGGTCGGTGAACCAGCGCTCGGTGATCGTGCGTGCGCCCTTCCAGGCAGCAGGGAAACCGCCGCCGAGGTTCGCCGCAACCTTGCCGAAATACGGGTGGTCCTTTGCAGTGAGGAGCGGCTTGCGGGGCGCTTCAACGACCGTCGGTGGAGCAACACCAAGGTTGCACGCCTCGGGCCAGCCGTTGAAGCAATTGATCGCCGCAATGCGCTCCTGGATCATGCCGGGCGACATCGGGCCGTCTTCGTAGTTCCAGCCGTTCGCCGCGCCGTCGGCGGTGGTCAGATCCCACTTGGGCAGGTGGATGTGCTGGCCGATGATGTCGGTGGGCGTGCGCACCTGGTAGTCATCCAGCTCGTAATACTGGGGCACCAGATTGGTGTTGTGGTAGACGGCGCAGTCGAAGGTGTTCATGCGGAACACCAGCGGCTCGGGCGGCTTGGTCTTTTGGATGACGGGCGCCACGTCCTGCCAGAGCCCGACGATGCGCTGCTGCGGGTAGTGGTAGCCGACCTTGTTGAATACCGCATCGAACTGCATGAACGCGCCCTTGTAGATGCGCGGTGTGTCGGAATTGAAGATGCTGCTGCCCTTGGTCAAGAGCCCGGTGCCGCTCGGATTCGTCGAGGAATTGAAGTCGGTGGTCGTCACGTCACCGGAGAAAAAGCTGCCCACCATGTTGGGCTTGAGCACGATGCCGCGATCGTCGATGCAAGAGTTGTGGAACGGCGCGCCAACCACCGGGCCGCCGCCGCCGTTGGTGATGAAACCACCGGTCGCGGTGCTGGCCGGTGTCGAAACCCAGCCTGCCACGAGCGGAGCATCCATGGGCAGGAACTGTTTCGCTGCACCGCCCGTGCAGGTTGCGGCGGTGCCATTGGGCAAGTACGAGTCGTGGCAGCGCAGCGCATGGAAGGCCATCGCCACCTTCTCGACGACGGTGCCGTCCTCGGGATAAGGCACCATGGCGGCCTTGCCCATCCTTTTGGAGAAGTCAAGGCGCGAAACGATCACGCCTCCCGGTTCGTCCGCGCCCCCGGCGGCATAGCCTTGCAGGGCGTGACGCGGCAGCCCGCCGTCCCAGCCGTCGGCCTGGTCGGGCGTGAGTTCCTGCCAAAGCGGGTTGCCGGTGGCCTTGAGTGCTGTGGCCTGCGCCTTGTCGATCATGTCGAGCACCGGGCTCGGCGGGCGCTGGCCGACGATGTCTTCAATGCCGGCGATCCAGAACGGATAACCGGGATTCAGGTTGCGGTCGATGACCTTGGCCAGCGAGCCGACCGGCGGCACGAGTGCATTGATTGCGGGCGCGACCTTGAGCGGGTTTTCGACCGTTGTCACGCGGCCCGGCATGACCGGCATGGGTTTGCCCGGCAGTGGCACGACCGCGGGAATGGGCGTTCCGGCACGGATCTCACCGTCGGGATATGCGCGCGACCCAGGCGCGGGTTTGCCACCCGCTTTGGCCAGACCCCAAGGCGCCTTGTGGTAGCCGGTGGCAGTGGCGAAACCATCAACATCACGGGTGATGCTGGGTGTTCCAGCGAGAATGGTGCCCGCCTCGAACACGTCATGGTGACGCCAGTGGTACCACATGCCCTGCGCGAAGTGCGGGTAGAAGTGGCAATGGAAGATGGCGTCGCCGGCGCTCTTGTTGCGGTTGCCTGAGCCGCCGAAGTTGATCTCGTAGGTGTAGCCCACGCCCGGGCCGACGCCCTGCGCGTCGAGGTAGTTGGAGTTGTCGTCGTTCGGGTTGTACAGCCACTGGTGGTTGTGCAGGTGGAAGACGTGCTGTTCCTTGCCGATGTGGGTGTTGCGGAACTTCGCGAAGTCGCCGATGTAGCTGTGGTGCACGTTCGACGGGTCATCGGCGCCGATGACGTAGTTCGCCTTCGGGCCCTGGTGGCCGGCCGGCGATGCACCGGGGGCGAGGTGCTCGAGGCCCAGGTTGGCGGGAACGTCGACCGTGAGCGCCGGGTCGCCCACGGCGAAGGACGTGAGGAAAAACTCCTCGTAGTTGCAGGTCAGGCAGTCGTGCATCGGGCCGACGCCGAGGCGATTCGCGATGATCTCCGAGCCGATGCCGCCCGACCCGTAATTGATCATGAACGCGTCCTTGACGCCCGCAAGCACGTACTTGAACACCGGGTCATCCACATAGAAGCCCGGGAACGCCTGGCCGTTCGCGGTTTCGTCATGGAACACCGAGGCGAATTCGCGGAACGGTTCGAGGCGCGTCGGCACCGTCGGGTTGCGCTTGCCCACGCTTTCGAGCGGATAGGTACTGGGCGGGAAGCTGCCGTTGGCGTTCGGGCCCGCGATCACGGCGTTGATTTCGGAGTGCACGATCTCGCACGTCGTGGCGTTCGAACACTTCATCATGTTCAGGACGGGCAGCCCGGCCTTGCCTTCCGATGCCCAAACGCCGGTTGTGGGGTATGACGCTTCGTAGTTGATGATGGGCTGACCGAGCGCCGTTATGCCGGTTTTCGCAAGGCGCATTTCCTCCTCGTGCACCTGGCTGCGATAGATCTTCGCGCCGGTGGGCTCGACGATCAACTGACCGAACAGGCCGTTGGACGTGTTGCCCTGGTTGCCGTCGGAGCCGAACGTGGCGCTGCCGGTGACGTTGAATGCGCCTTCGCGTTCGGCGTAGAGCTTGTAGCTCTTCGTGCCACCGGCAGCGACTGCGAATCCGTCCGTGAGGTTATTGCCGACGTAGCTGCCATCGTCGCCCATGTCGCCGATGAGCTGCATGCCGGAGGCGTGGAAGCTGACCGCGCGGTCTTGGATCTGCTCGTCGATCTGCACATCGAAGACCTGCCCGGCGCGGGTCGTGACGTTCGGTGGAATCTGGCGCGGGTTTGGAGCCATGGTGAGCCGGTTCGTCAGGTTCACCGTCAGGCAATCCCCGCGGCGCACGCGCAGCACGAGCGGGCGATGGCGTTTGTCGGGTCGCAGATCGAGCTGGCCCGCCGTGAGCTTCGCGCCGCTCACGGTGAGTGGCTTTCCCGAGGCATCGACGACGTCGCGCTTGAGCGCGAACATCATGCCGTTCACGTTGCCCGCGCCCAGTCGGTTGTACATCAGCGGCTTGTCGAACGCGACCACGTTGGCCGTGACGTTGCGCTCGCAGGTGATGGCCGCCTGCGCCTGCGTGGCCGCGAGCAGCGTCAGACCGGCGACGGCCAATGCTTTTCCCAGCCCTGATGGCTGAAGGCGATCGGCGGTGATGAAACGCTGGTCGCGCCCGGTCCGGAAAGTCTGGCTCATGTCGTACCCCTGTCCTGGTGAACCTCGAACCACCCTTGCGCAGACCAGGAAACCGCACGCTGCGTTTCCTTGTTCTCCTCTCGGGCGACCTCTCGCGCGAGCCGCTTCGCGACGTCACGGTGGGCTCTGGTGCCCGCTCCGAGACGGGCCGGGAAACGACTCCTTGCGCCGCGGATACTAAGAAAACCGGAAAGGGAAAAAATGCGACATAGGGTCGCATGCGGCAAATTGTCGCAGGCCCCCCAGGTCCCGAACGGCACCGCGTCATGGGCCAGTTCACCGGCGTCACCCGAGCGCGTACATGGCCTCCCGCAGAGCGAGGAGAGGGTGCTGCAGGCGTGCCCTGCCAGGCCACCGCGTCACGCCCATGACCGCGGCCAGCGGTCGCAGCGCCGCTTGCATCGCGCTCTGCGTTCGCTCTTCTCTTGTTACATCTAGCGCAAATGGTCTCTTGATCCTTCTCGAGACGAGCGAGCGATAGGCAAGAACCCTCTCGGGCTTTCCCAGATAGACCGAAGGTGGGCCAGCCAAGACAATTGCAGCAATTCCAACCTATCCACGCCGAATGAGCCGGTCCGAAACATCTGGGGCGCAGTACTAGTGCCAACCACAGACAGACCCTTGGGTACCACCACAACTTTCGACCAAGGGCGGTTCGATCACGGACCGCCAGGCGGCGCGCTGCTCACCTCGCCGCACGGCACCCTGCAGGGCCTGCGCTTGCTCGCTTTCCTGCGCGTCTTCGCGCCGATCGCGCAGGCACTGACCCTGTTTGTCGTCACGCAGCTATATGGCGTGGTGCTGCCCATGGCGCCGCTCAGCGCCGTGCTGGCGATCGAAGCGCTGGTCGCCTTGGCGACCTGGCTTCGGGTGCGGCGCGCACGCCAAGTGAGTGCGTTCGAACTGTTCCTGCAGGTGCACCTCGACATCCTGATCTTCGCCGTGTTGCTTTATTTCACCGGTGGCGCGTGGAACCCGTTCGCGCCGCTGTTCGCGCTGCCGTTGGTCATTGCCGCATCGGCCCTGGCGCCGCGCTGGGTCGGGGCCACGGCGATCTCGACCATGCTGGCCTACGCGTTGCTGCGCTTCCACAACGTGCCGCTGTTCGATGCGGCGGCCGAGACGCGTCTGTACGAGCTGCATGAAGACGGCATGGTGGTGAACTACTTCTTCGCGGCGGCGCTGCTGGCCTTCTTCGTCAGCCGCATGCGCAGGGCGCTGCAGCAGCACGAGCGTTTGCTCGCCGACGCGCGCGACACGCAGATGCGCAACGAGTCGGTGGTCGCGATCGGCGCGCTCGCGGCCGGGTATGCGCACGAGCTCAGCTCACCGCTTGCCACGATGGCGGTGGTGGTCGCCGAGTTGAAGCGCGAGCACGGCGCCAACGTCCAACTGCAGCACGACCTGCAGGTGCTCGACGACCAGCTGGGCGCGAGCAAGCAGATCGTCTCCAGCCTGGCCAGCGCGGCAGGCCGGCGCCGCGCCGAATCGGCGGGCGGCGCGCGCCTGGACCTGTTCATCGGCTCGATCATCGAGCGCGCGCGTGCGCTGCATCCAGGCGCAAGCTTGACGGTGTCTCTCGATCCCGTGAGCCGTCCGCCGCGCATCGTTGCCGAGGAAACGCTGCGCCAGGCGATCACGAACCTGATCGACAACGCCATTGAGGCCTCGCCACATCAGGTTCAAGTCCGCGCCGACTGGAGCGGGCCCGAGCTGTACGTCGTGGTGCGCGATCGCGGGCCGGGGGTTTCTGCAGAGCTGTTGCAGCGGCTGGGCCGGGAGGTCGCCACCAGCAAGGCGCCCAAGGGCGGTTTGGGCCTGGGCTTGCTGCTCAGCGTGGTCACCCTGGAACGGCTGGGTGGCTCGATTTACTTGACCAACCGGCTCGGCGGTGGCGCGCGCGCCGAGCTTCGCTTGCCATTGAGCGCCATCACGATCGAAGTGCCAAGGAGTCAAGACGATGGAAGCCCTTCACTCTGAACGCCCGAGCCTGCTGCTGGCCGACGACGACCGAACGTTCTGCCAGGTGCTGGCGCGGGCTTTGGAGGCGCGTGGTTACGCGGTCGAAACGGCGCACGATGGCGCATCGGCAATGCGACACATCGACGCCAACGCACCCGAATACGCGGTGCTGGACCTGCACTTGCCCGACATGTCGGGGCTGAAGCTGGTCAAGCACCTCGTGGCTGCCGAGCAGAACACCAACATCGTGCTGCTCACCGGTTACGCCAGCATTGCCACCGCCATCGACGCGATCAAGCTCGGCGCGACGCATTACCTTGCCAAACCGAGCAACGCCGATGAAATCGTCGCCGCGTTCGCACACGGGCGAGCCGACCCAAGACGCTCCGACAGGAGGCGAAGACCAAGATTCGTCGCCGCGTCCGAAGCAGCGCGAGTCGACATCGAGCTGCCGTTGCCCGATGCCAAGCCGATGTCAGTCTGCCGTCTGGAGTGGGAACATATCCAGCGCGTGCTGCGCGATTGCGCCGGCAACGTTTCGGCCACCGCGCGCGCGCTCTGCATGCACCGGCGCACGCTGCAGCGCAAACTGAACAAACACGCACCGCACGCCTAGACGCCGCCGCGCCGCCGCCGTTCCATGCCGTTCAGCGCCATCATGGTCATCGCAATTCCCGCAGGTCCCGCAGGTCCCGCAGGTCCTGCAGACCCTGCCTCAATCGAGCCATGTCTGCGCCGCCGCGCAGGCTTCACGCTGCTCGAACTGCTGGTGGTGATGGTCATCATCGGCCTGCTCGCGAGCTACGTCGGGCCGAAGTACTTTCTGCAGGTGGGCAAGTCGGAGATCAAGGCGGCGCGGGCCCAGATCGACGGCTTCGAGAAGGCACTCGAGCAGTACCGCATCGACACCGGCCACTTCCCCAGCACCGAGCAGGGCCTGCGCGTGCTGTTCGCCAAACCCAACAACGAACCCAAGTGGAGTGGGCCCTACCTGAAGAAGGCGCCGCCGCCCGATGCCTGGGGTCAACCGTACCAGTACAAGTCTCCCGGCGAGCATGGCGAATTCGACCTCTACTCCTTCGGCAAGGATGGCCGACCCGGTGGCAGCGGCGAGGACGCGGACATCACCAACTGGTAAGGGCGCACCGTGAAGTTCAGCGTCAAGGCCTTGCGTGGCGCCGGCGACGTCGTCCGCCTGACCGTCGAAGCCGGCGACCTGGCCGAGGCCAGGCTTGCCGCCGCCGGCCGGGGTCTGCGCGTGATCTCGATCAGGGCCAGCAATCCGGTCGCCCTGCGCTGGACGCCCTCACGCACGGGGTTCGCGCTCGAGTTGTTCAGCCAGGAGTTGGTGTCGTTGCTGGACGCCGGCCTGGCTCTCGTCGAAGCTGTCGACTTGCTGGCCGAAAAGGAACAGGGGCGTGGCGCCGGTGCCGTGCTCGCCGAGCTGCGTGCCGACCTGCGCGTCGGGCTGAGCTTGTCCGATGCCATGGCGCGCCAAGGCCGTGTGTTTCCGCCCCTGTTCGTGGCCACCGCGCGCGCCGCCGAGCGCACCGGCGACCTGCGTGAGGCGATCGCGCGCTTCACCGCCTACCACGCGCAACTCGACGGCGTGCGGCGCAAGGTGGTGGCGGCCTCGGTCTATCCCCTCACGCTGGCCACCGTCGGCCTGCTCGTCACCGCCTTCATGCTGCTGTACGTGGTGCCCAAGTTCAGCCGCATCTACGAGGAGGTCGGGGGCAGCCTGCCGTGGATGACCCGCTGGCTCATCGGCTGGGGCCAGGTGATCGAGGAGCACGCCCTGCTGGCGTTCGCAGGCACCGCGGCCGCCCTCGGCGTCCTGGCGTTCGTCATCACGCGCAGCAGCGTTCGCCGCCGGATCGGCTTGCAGCTCTGGAAGGTCCCGGCCGTCGGCAGCCGGCTGCGGGTCTACGAGTTGGCCCGCTTCTACCGCACGCTGGGCATGTTGCTCAAGAGCGGCATCACGCTGCCGACCGCGCTGGACATGGCCGGCGGGCTGCTCTCGCCGCTGCTGCGCCAGGGCCTGGAGATCGCGGCACGCCAGATCCGCCAGGGGCAGCCGGTGTCGCGCGCCTTTGAAGAGCAGGGCCTGACGACGCCGGTTTCGCTGCGCCTGCTGGCCGTGGGCGAACGCAGCGGCCGCATGCCGCACATGGTCGAACGCATCGCCCTGTTCTACGAGGACGATCTGGCGCGCTGGATCGACTGGTTCACGCGGCTGTTCGAACCCGTGCTGATGATGTTCATCGGTGCCCTGGTCGGCCTCATCGTGGTGCTCTTGTACCTGCCGATCTTCGAGCTGGCAGAGAGCGTCAAATGAACCTCCCTCGGCGAACCTCCGACGCCGGCCCCTGCGGCGTTTTGCCGCAGGCCCCGGCGGCGCTGCGCCGACGCCAGGCGGTAGCATCATTTTTGTCTTCGCTGGCGTTGGATCCATGAAGCTGGTTGAAGCATCGCAGGCCTTTCGACCGGAGCCCCTGGCAGCCGACATGATCGGCGTTGCCCGCGCCCAGGCGCGCGCGGCGGGCACGCGGGTGGTCGACGCCCTGGAAGCAATCGTCGCCCTGCCGCCGGCCGAGTTCGCCGCCCGGCTGGCGGCGACGGTGCGCTTTCCGTTGCTCACGATGAACGACCTGCACCGTCTGCAGGCCGCCTTCGAGGTGCTGCCGTTTGCCGAGGCCGTGCAGCACGAATGCCTGGCGCTGCGCGGCGCCGACGGCACGCTCGTTGTCGCCTTCGGCGACCCCTTCGACGCCGGCGTGCGCGCCTGGGCCGAGGAGCGCGTGCACGCCGGCTTCGTCTTCCGGTTCGCGCACGCCGCCGACATCCGGGCCTACCTGTCGCGCCACGAAGAATCGATGCGCGCGATGGACTCCGTGCTCGACACCACGCTCGGCGGCGACGAGGCGCAGGCCGAGGCGGGAGAGTCGCTGTCGATCGCGTCGATCAGCGAAGACGACAGCCCGGTCGTGAAGCTCGTCAGCTCGACCATCTACGACGCGCTGCGGGCCGGCGCCAGCGACATCCACGTCGAATGCGCACCGAGCGGCCTGTGCATCAAATACCGCATCGACGGTGTGCTGGTGCCCGTGGGCAAGGTCGGCGGCAGCGAACTGGCGGAGCAGGTGCTGTCGCGCATCAAGGTCATGGCCGAGCTCGACATCTCCGAGCGTCGCGTGCCGCAGGACGGCCGCTTCAAGGTGTCGGTCAAGGGGCGCGCGATCGACTTCCGCGTCTCGGTGATGCCCAGCATCCTGGGCGAGGACGCGGTGCTGCGCATCCTGGACAAGCAGGCCCTGACCGACCAGCTGCTCGGCCTGCAACTGCCCAATCTCGGCTTTGACGTCGGCGCCATCGAGCGCATGCGCAAGCTCGCGCGCGAGCCCTACGGCATGCTGCTGGTCACCGGCCCCACCGGCAGCGGCAAGACGACCACGCTGTACGCCGTACTCACCGAGATCAACAACGGCCAGGACAAGATCATCACGATCGAGGACCCGGTCGAGTACCAGTTGCCCGGCGTGCTGCAGATCCCGGTCAACGAGAAGAAGGGGCTGACCTTCTCGCGCGGCCTGCGCTCGATCCTGCGCCACGACCCCGACCGCATCCTGGTGGGCGAGATCCGCGACCCCGAGACGGCCGAGATCGCCGTGCAGGCGGCGTTGACCGGCCACCTGGTCTTCACCACCGTGCACGCCAACAACGTGTTCGACGTCATCGGCCGCTTCGTGCACATGGGGGTCGAGCCCTACACCTTCATCTCGGCCATGAACGGCATCGTGGCCCAGCGCTTGGTCCGCAAGGTGTGCACCGAATGCGCGGTGGAGTACGAACCCGACGACGCGCTGCTCGCCGAGTCGGGCCTGGCTCGCGCGCAGGCGCGCGGCTTCGTCTTCCGCATCGGGCGCGGCTGCGGCCGCTGCCGCGGCACCGGATACCGCGGGCGCCGCGCGATCGCCGAGATCCTGACGCTGAACGACGAGCTGCGCGAGCTCGTCGTGCGCAAGGAGCCGGTTCGGCTGATGCGCGAGGCGGCGGCGCGCAACGGCACGCGCTTCCTGCGCGACGCGGCGCTCGATTGCGTCAGGCGCGGCGAGTCCACGCTGCGGGAGATCAACCGTGTCACGCTGGTCGGCTGAACGCCTGCGCATCGGGCTGGCGCCCGACCGCGTCGACCTCGTCCGGCTCGGCTCCTGGTTGGGTCGCGGTCCAGCGCGCCAACTGGGCGCGGACTGCGCGCCCGCCCTGGGCCAGCCGCCCTGGCAGGCCGCGCTGGACGCGCTGGCGGCGCCGCTGGCCGAACTCGGCGTGCGCGGCGAGGCGGTTCTGGTCGTGCTCTCCAATCACCTCGTGCGCTACCTGGTGCTGCCGTGGCAGGCCGAGCTCAACGGCGCGGCCGAGGTCGAGCAATGGGCCCGCCTGCACTTCGAGCGCACCTACGGCGTCGCCGCGGCCGATTGGCTGATTCGCAGCTGCGACGGCGGCTACGGCAGGCCACAGGTGGCGTGCGCGGTCGACCGGCAGCTGGTCGAACAACTCGGCGCGCGGCTTGCCGGGCTCGGCCTGCGGCTGGCCTCGCTGCAGCCGCTGCTCATGGCCGCCTACAACGAGGCCCGCCGCCAATTCCAGGGCCGGACGGCATTTGCCATCGTCGAAGCGGGTCGAGTCTGCATGAGCCTGCTCGATGCGGACGGCTGGCGCGAGATCGCCTCGCGCCGCACCGGCACGAATGCCGCGGAGACGATCGCCCAGGAACTGGCGACGCTGGACACCGAGGTCGAGGCGCCGCAGCTCGAGGTCCTGCTCGTCGGCGAGCGCGCCCCCTGGCCGGCGCACAATGCGCCACCGGCGCGGCTGCTCGGCCAACGCGAGGCGCAGGGCCGCCGGACGCTGGCGATGTGCGGGGCCGCCTGATGCGCGCGCTGGACCTCGACCTGGTGCGCCGGCGGCCGGCCTGGCCGGCGTGGCTGCTGCTGGGGGTCGGCGGTCTGCTGTTCGGCGACGCCCTGCTCGATACGCTGCGGCTGCGCGACGAGATGAGCCAGTGGCAGCGCCGTCGAGGCAGCGCTGCGGTGGCGGCGCCGGCGCTCAAGGAGCCCGTGAACGAGCAGACCCGGCGTGAGCTCGATGTTGCCAGGCAGGCCCTGCAGGAACTCGCCCTGCCTTGGGAGCAGCTCTTCAAGTCGATCGAGACCTCGATCGGGACCGACACCGCGCTGCTGTCGATCGAGCCCGACGCCGGCAAGCGCGTGCTGCGCATCAGCGGCGAAGCACGCAGCTACCCGTCGATCCTCGGTTTCATGGTGAGGCTGGAGCAGACACAGGTCCTGACCGGTGTCCACCTCATCAGCCATCAGCTGCGCGAGGAGATTGCCGAGCGGCCGCTGCAGTTCACTCTGGCCGCGAGCTGGAGGACGGCGCCATGAAGCGCCTGACGTGGCTGCTGCGGCGGCACGGCACGGCCCTGGCGCTGTGGGGCGGCGCGCTGCTCATCGGCGCCGCGCTCGGCCTGCACTGGCTGGTCGTGCGGCCACTCGGACAGCGCGTCGACACGCTGCAAGCCCAGCCGCAGGGGCCCCGCGACGGCGCCGTGGAGCGCATGGGCGAGGCGCTGGACAGCCCCGAGTCGCCGCGCGCGCGGCTGGACGCGTTCTACCGCCATTTCGAGCGCGACGATCGTCTGACCGATCGGCTCGGGCGCGTGCACGGCATCGCCCGGAAGTTGGGCCTGGAGATCAAGCGCGCCGACTACCGGCTCGACAGCCAGCCCGGGCGCAGGCTCGACCGCTACCAGATGACGGTGCCGATCCAGGGCAGCTATCCGTCGATCCGTGCGTTCGTCAGCGCCGTGCTGCGCGAACTGCCGACGGTGTCGCTCGAACAGATCCAGTTCCAGCGCAAGGAAGTGGCCGACGGTAGCGTGGACACGCAGATCAGCTTCGTCTTCCACCTCGCCAAATGAAGCCCCTGCGGATCACCCGGTCCAACGCGCTCGCGGGCACGGCGGCGCTGGCGCTGCTGGTGGCGCTCTGGCTCGACGGGCCCGAAGACACGGCATTGCGGTCCGGGAAGACGCAGCCCCGCGCGGGCCCCGGCCCGACGCCGGCACCGACCTCACAGGCCGCCAGCGTGGTGACCCTGCGCGCTGTCGATCTGCTCGGCGCTGCGGCCATGGCGGCGCCGGCGGCCGGCCCGCAGCCGGCGCCGCGGCGCGCCGAAACGCCGCCGGCCTACGATCGCAACGCGGCCCTGGCGGCGCTGGACACGACGCTCATCGCCCAGCGCGTCGCGCCCGCTGCGGCGGCCGCAAACGCCCTCGCCGTCAAGAGCTGGTTCGTCGCGCCGCCGGCGCCACCCCCGGCACCCGAGGCAGCGCCGCCGGCCCCACCGCCGCCCGAGGCCCCGCCACTGCCCTTCAAGTACATGGGTTCGATCCAGGAATCGGCCGAACGCACGGTCTGGTATCTGATGCAGGGCGAGCGCCTGATCGTGGCCGGCGTCGGCGACGTTATCGACTCGACCTACCGCACCGAGGGCGCCGAGGGCGGGCAGCTGCGCTTCACCTACTTGCCGCTCAATCAGCGCCAGGTGCTTGCGATCGGAGTTCCACCGTGACACACAAGACCGCCAGGGCCCTGCTGGTCGTCCTGCTCGCCGCCTGCGCGGCTTGCTCGACGGTGCTCAGCGACGGCCAGGTCGCCATCGACGAGGGGCGCTACCAGGAAGGCCTGGGCCAGTTCGAAGCGGCGATGCGCGAGCGGCCGGCCGATGTCGAGCCCCGCATGGCCTACATCCGCGCGCGTGACCAGGTGATCAACCGGCTGCTCGGCGCGGGCGCTGCCGAATTCGCCGCCGGCCGCCTCGACGCCGCCGCCAGCGCCTTCACCCAGGTGCTGGCGGTTGACACGGCGAATGCCCGCGCCGCTGCCGGCCTGGCGGCCGTCGAAGCGGCGCGCCGCCACGAAGTGCTGGCCGCCGACGCCAAGGCCAAGATCACGGCGGGCGACACCCTCAGCGCCGACCTGATGGTCAGGGCGATCCTGGCCGAGAACCCGGGCCATGGCCCCGCGCGTGAGCTCGACCGCGAGCTGCGCGAACTCGAACGCAAGCGCGCGCTCGCGGTGCCGGCGCTGACGTCCAGGCTGCAGAACCCGGTCAACCTCGATTTCCGCGACGCCCCGATCAAGCTCGTGATGGAAGCGCTGGCGCGTTCGGCCGGCATCAACTTCATCCTCGACCGCGAGGTCCGCGCCGACCTGCGGATCTCGATCTTCGTGCGCAACGTGCGCGTCGAGGATGCGCTCGACCTGATCATCCAGAACCACCAGCTCGACAAGAAGATCCTGACGGAGAACACGGTGCTCGTGTACCCGAACACGCCGCAGAAGCAGCGCGAACACCAGGAGCTGGTGATGCGCACCTTCCACGTCGGCAACGCCGACCCGAAGCAGACCGTGAACCTGCTGCGCACGATGCTCAAGACGAAAGACATCTTCGTCGACGAGCGCGTCAACATGATCGTCATGCGCGATACCCCGGACGTGATCCGCGCCGCCGAGCGCCTGATCGCAGCGCAGGACAAGGCCGACCCCGAGGTCGTGCTCGAACTCGAGATCCTGGAAGTGTCGCGCAGCAAGGTCAGGGACCTGGGCATCACCTACCCGACGCTGTTCACCGGCCCGAGCGGAACGGTGGCCGACATCAAGGTGCTCAACAGCACGACGATCGCCGCCGATACCGGTTTCGGCCTGAAGCTGTTGCGCACCGACGGCGACACCAGGACGCTGGGCAATCCGCGGGTGCGCGTGCGCAACAAGGAGAAGGCCCGCGTGCACGTGGGCGACCGCGTGCCGCTGATTTCGAGCACGATCGTCGGCAACACCGGTGCCGCGACCGGGACCATCCCGGTGACCACCGAGCAGATTCAGTACATCGAGGTCGGCCTCAAGATCGAGGCCGAGGCCACGGTCCATGCCGACGACACGGTGGCCATCAAGATCAACCTGGAGGTCTCGTCGCTGGGCGCGCAGACCATCACCAAGGCGGGAAGCGTCGCCTATGAGATCGGCACCCGCAACGCGTCGACCGTGCTGCGCTTGCGTGACGGCGAGACGCAGGCGCTGATGGGCCTGATTTCCGACCAGGACAGCCAGGCCGGTTCGGGCTTGCCGTTCATCGGCGAGTTGCCGCTGCTCGACCGCATCTTCGGCACCAAGCGCACCGAACAGCGCAGCCGCGAACTGGTGCTGCTGATCACACCTCGGCTGGTGCGCGGCGTCGATCGCACCGACGCCGCACTGGCCGAGTTCTGGTCGGGCACCGAAGCGGCGGTGCGCACGCGCACGCCCTTCGTGCAGGCGCTGCCGGAGGCCGCGTCCGCGCCCGCCGCATCGCGCGGCGCCGCGCCGGGTGCCGACCCCGGGCCGGCCGCCGCCGCAAGACCGACGCTGGCCGTCGCAGCCGAGGCCGCGCTGCCGCTGCAGGTGTCGTGGCAGGCGCCGGCAAACGTCAAGGCCGGCGAGGCGTTCTTCGTCGAGCTCAAGGCGCGCAGCGACGGGCTCGTCAAGGGCGCGTCGATCCAGCTGCGCTACGACCCCGAACAGTACGAGGTGCTGGCCGTCCAGGACGGTGGCTACTTCAACCAGGTGGGCGGCTCGGCAGTCTTCACGCCACGCATCGACGCCGGCCTGGGCGTCGTCTTCGCCACCATCGGTGCCTCGGGCGCCGGGTCGGCCAAGGGTGAGGGTTCCTTGCTCAAGCTGCGCCTGAAGGCGCGCCGGCCCGAGGCCAACGCCAGCTTGCAGATCAGCTCGATCATCGGCGTCGATCCCGGCAACCGGCGCCTGCCGGTGGAAGGGTCGGTGCCGCTGCACTTGAAGTCGGCGCCATGAAACCGCTGCGGCGCCAGGCGGGCTTCACGCTCGTCGAGTTGATGGTCACGGCGACGATCGTCGCCGTGCTCTCGACGGTGGCTCTGCCGCTGGCGGAACTCAGCGTCAAACGCAGCCGCGAGAACGAACTGCGCGCGGCACTGCGCCAGATTCGCGGCGCCATCGACGCCTACAAGCAGGCGGTCGAGGACGGCCGCGTGCTCAAGACGGCCGACGCGAGCGGCTATCCGCCGAGCCTGCAACTGCTGGTCGATGGTGTCGAGGACGCGCGCAGCGCGAAGAAGACGAAGATCTACTTCCTGCGCCGCCTGCCGCGCGACCCGCTGCACGCCGACCCGCAGCTCGCCCCGGCACAGACCTGGGCCAAGCGCAGCTACGACAGCCCGCCCGACGAACCGCGGGAAGGGCGCGACGTCTACGACGTGCATTCGATGTCCGGCGCCGACGGGATGAACGGCATTGCGTACCGACTATGGTGACGCGTCGCGGCTTCACGCTCATCGAGTTGCTGGTGGTGCTGGCCATCATCGCCACGCTGCTCTCGATCGCCGTGCCCCGTTACTACGGCGGCGTCAAGCGCGCCGAAGAAGCCACGCTGAAGCAGAACCTGGCGCTGCTGCGCGACGCCATCGACAAGCACTACGCCGACAACGGCCGCTATCCCGACACGCTCGACGAACTCGTCGCCAAGCGCTATCTGCGCAGCGTTCCCGTCGACCCGCTGACGAGCGCCAGCGACAGCTGGACCCTGGTCGCACCGCCGGCGCCGGAACCAGGGCGCGTCTACGATGTCAAGAGCGGCTCGACGGCGACGGCGCGCGACGGGTCGACGGTCAACACATGGTGAGCCGGCATGCCCCGCAGCGTGGGGTGAGTTATCTCGCGCTGCTGCTCGCGGTGGCCATCACCAACGGCGCGCTGGCCGCGGGGGCTGCGGTCTGGAGCCAATGGCAGCGCCGCGAACGCGAGACCCAGCTGCTGTGGGCGGGCGACCAGATCCGGCGCGCGATCGTGGCCTATGCGCAGGCCGGCGCCGAGCGCGACGCCGGCTTTCCGCGTTCGCTGCAAGACCTGCTGCTCGATCCGCGAACCCCCGCGCAGCGCCGGTTCCTGCGCCAGATCTACGAAGATCCGATGACGCGGAATTCCGAATGGGGCCTGCTGCGAGATGCGCAGGGCCGACTCATCGGCGTCTACAGCCGCGCCAGCGGCGTACCGGCGAAGCAGGCGCGCTTCCCGGCCTTGTATGCCGAGTTCGAGGGTGCGAGGAGCTACGCTGGTTGGCGCTTCTCGGCGGTGGCGCTGCCCGCCGCGCCGAGCCGGCCGTCGGCCTCACCGGATACGCGGCCGGCGTCGGCTGCAGAGCGCGTTGCGCCCGCCACGCAGCGGTCGGCACCCGGCCGCGCAGCGCCGGGCAGCGTTGCGGATCCGGCGCGCGAAAGCCTGCAACCCCCGGCCGCCGAGCCGACCAGCGACGAACCTCAGGTGCCGACGGAGGCAGAACCCGAGGCGGACGCGGCGCTGGCTCGCCCCTGAAGGACCGCAGCAGCACGCCGCGCACTGGCCAGGCGTCGGCGACGCGGGCTCGTCACGGGATACCTGGTGCGACCGCGCCGGGGGTGGCCGTGGGCGCGGCGGTTTCGGCTTGGTCTTTGCCCCCGAAATCGGCATCGCTGCGCCGCGGCACGAGCCAGCGGTGCAGGGCCGTCTCGAGGTCCTCCAGGGTGCAGGGCTTGACGACCAGGTCGTCGAATCCGGCGTCGAGGTAGCGCTGCTTCGGCTCGGTCAGGCCGTAGGCGGTCACCGCGACGATCGGCAGCCGGCCGCGCGCGCCGTCGAGCGCACGAATCGCCCGCGTCGCCGCGAATCCGTCCATCACCGGCATGCGGCAGTCCATCAGGATCAGATCGAACTGCCGCTGCTCGGCCAGCGCCACGGCGACGCGCCCGTTCTCGGCGGTGGTGACGCTCAGGCCCGGTCGCTGCAAGGCGCGCGCCACGACCTCCCGGATGTCACGCTGGTCTTCGACCAGCAGCACCGAGGCACCGGCCGGGAAGGGTCGCGGCTGGGCTCGGGCTGCTGCTGGCGTCGCCTCGGCCAGGCCTTCGGGCTGCAGGCGCACGGTGAACCAGAAGTTCGACCCTTTGCCGAGTTCGCTCTCGAAGCCCAACTCGCCGTCCATGCTGGAGGCGAGCCGGCGCGCGATCCCCAGTCCGAGCCCAAGGCCTGGGGGACCGCGGGAGTCCACATACTCGGACCGATAGAAGGGCTTGGTGATCTGCTGCGCTGCCGCCGGCGCGATGCCGATGCCAGTGTCGGTGACACTCAGGCGCAGCCAGCGCCGCGGCTGCGGCACCCCTGGCCCTGCCTCGCCGGCCGCCGACGGCGGCCCGGCAAGCGAGACCGACACATCGACCGATCCGCGCTCGGTGAACTTGATCGCGTTGTCGAGCAGGTTCAGCAGCACCTGGCCGATGCGCATCGGATCGCCGCACACGCGTGCAGGAACGTCCTGGGCCACGCGGCAGTTCAGCGCCAGCCCCTCGTCTGCCGCCCGCTGCGCGCACAGCCCGACCATCCGTTGCACCAGGCGCCGGGGTTCGAAGTTGACCGCTTCCAGCGGCAGATTGGCGGCTCCGGTGCGCGAGAAGTCGAGCAGGTCGGTGAGCATGCGAAGCAGGCTGCGCGCCGATGCGCTCGCGATGTCCACCAGCTCGCGCTGCCCCGGGTCGGGCGCCGTTTCGCGCATCAGATCCAGGCTGACGAGGACGCCATGCAGAGGCGTGCGGATCTCGTGGCTGACATTGGCCAGGAACTCGGATTTGGCCCGGTTGGCGGCCTGGGCGACGTCGCGCGAATGCGCCGGGCCCTGGAGCAGCGTCGAGCGCTCGCGGCGTTGCGTTGCCAGGTCCTCGACCATGGCGTTGAAGCTGTGCTGCAACTGGCCGATCTCGGTGCCCCGGGTCACCTCGGCGCGAACCGTCAGGTCACCCGCGGCAACAAGGCCCGTGAGTCGGGCCAGCGCCGCGATCGGCTGCACGATGCGACGCCGAACGTAGTGGATCATCAGGCCGAGCGCCAGCGCGAAGGCGGCCACCCCGGCCAGCGCCAATAACTGGGCACGGCGGCTGTGATAGCGCAGGGTCAGTTCGTTC
>Ga0315276_10000645_pt1 | contig 30121 bp, 56 predicted proteins | sample YL17G05_0_MG_FD_204542 | JGI IMG/M metagenome (GOLD analysis project Ga0315276, IMG submission 204542) | Sediment microbial communities from Yellowstone Lake, YNP, Wyoming, USA - YL17G05_0 | ecosystem: Environmental > Aquatic > Freshwater > Lake > Sediment | place: USA: Wyoming | collected... | reverse complement strand
TCTGTTTTGTTAATTGTTCGAATCCTTTTAATGTGACTACTTTATTGTATGATGCCTCATTATAGTTTCTATTTCCTGCCTGGAAGCTGTTCTTATATACCCTGATTAATGCTATAAATATTCCCTTATTTTTTATTGTTTTAGTGATTTGTTCTACTTCTGATATTCTATTGAATGCCCCGTCTGTGAGTAATATTACTAATTGATTACGTATATTATCTTTTTTGCTTATATTATCTAATGATTCGATGGTGTCTTTTAATGCTGATTCTGGGTATGTTTGACTTCCTAAGTTTCCATCCCTGCCCCATTTTGCTTTACTGCTTTGTTCATTGAAATCTTTTATTATCCTATGCTTTTCTGAAAATTCGTAAACTTTTACTTTACTTCCGCTTTCTTCTAATGCTGTGGCTATCGCCCATCCTGAGCTTATTGCTGTTTCATAATCATTGTTTTCCATGCTTCCTGAGCTATCTAATAATATGCTTACTGCAAGTCTGGTCTTATTTAATCTACTAGGTATATATCTTTTGAAATCTTCTATCTTATGTGATTCCTCATGTTGCATAGCCCTTCTCATGTCTAATTTACCTTTTTTTTGATTATATTCTGTTTTATTATCTAGGTCATTTCTCATTCTCTTGATTGTCTGTTTTAATTGTTTCATTGTGTTTTGGTGTTTGTTGTTTGGTAAAAATATTAGTTGTGAAGTATTCCCTTCTATCTCTTGTTCATCAAAACTATGTTTTCCTATGGTGTTCATGTCTTGTTCTATATCTTCTGCTGTTTCATCATCTACTTCTTTTTCTAATTCTTCTATCTCTTCCTTATCAGTATTATTTTGTTTTGCATCTTCTTCTTCTGTTGTGGGCTTGTCTTGTGTGTCTTGTGAACCATTTTCGTCTTGTTTTTCTTCTGCTTCTTGTTTTTCTTCTGCCTGTTTTTTTTCTATTTCTTTGCTTATCTCTTTTTCTTCTTTGCTTGTACTATTCCTTCCAGTATTTGTCCTGTTTGGTTCTTGAGTGTTTGATTGTGGAGTGTTTGGTATTAGATTATATAATTCTGTGGCTAATTTGATTTGTGTTGGTACATCCATTGTTTTAACGTATGTATCTATTATATCCTCTGCCTGGGTGATTGTTTCTTCAGTATATTTTTTTAATGCTAATTTTCTTAACTTTTTTAATATTGTTGGATGTTCTAGGATATATCTCCTGCCATATATTAATAAATAGTCAGTATCCTTATAACCATCTCCTAAGATTGTTTTTATTGCTAACTTTTTGAAATGCTTTTTTGTTGATGGATATTTTGTACTAAACATTGTTTCTATCCTTTGGTCTTCTAAAAGGTTTAATGCCTGATGTATCTTCCATGGTACACTTTTTAATGAATATTTTGTATATAATATGTGACAAATTTCGTGATAATTAAAGCTCCTGAGTAGTCTAAAAAATGTTGGATAATCATCATTAGATAATTGTTTTATAGCTTTTAGGTTTAATAAAATATTTTTCATATCTGTTGCTGCATAAGGTATTTGGCTTGATTCTATGATATTAATGTTTTTTGTATGTTGTATCGTATTGTCTAATTTATGTAAAAAGTTTGCTTCCTTATTGAAGTCTTGTTTGCTTTTACGTTCTGACCAGGATATTGGATTGTTTGTTAATGTCATCTTAATTATCCTCCAACACTTCTGATGTTTTTGTTGATGTCTTATTATCAAGCACTAAATCCATCACTTCTTGAACTACTGTTTGTTCTGTACTGTCGAAATTGTTTTTAAAGAATGCTTTTGCTACTTGATTACCATAATTTTTGTTATCATCACGATATTTAACTAAATCCCTGGTACTTACTGGTGTTTGAATCTCTTCACTTGTTCTCAGCTTTTCTGCTACATCTAATAGTTTTGCATCTATATTCAATTTCTTTTCTACACTATCACTATGGTCTAACGTGATTATCCTGAACCTATCTTTGAATGCTAGATTTAATGGTTTTGTTCCTTCATAATCCGGGTTCATTGTTGCTATTAAATAAAAGTCTTTATGTGCTATAATCACTTCACCATCCTTTTGAGTAAGTACCAATTTCCTTTCTGCATCTGCTATACTATGGAATAAGCTTAAAATATCTCCTGTTGCCATATTAATCTCGTCAACAACAAACACGCCGCCTGTTCTCATGAATCGTGTAAGTTGTCCATCGCACCATACATATTTTGCAGGATTTGCAGGGTCACTATTTGGGATAAATTGTCCAACAAAATCTTCCGGAGTTGTTGCTCCCGTAATGTTTTGCCTAAAATATGGTACTTTATTCATGAATGCTAAATGTTTAGCCAACATTGTTTTCCCAGACCCTGTCTCTCCTATAATCAATACAAAATCTTTATGTTGGTATAAGGCATTGAGTAATTTCACGTCTGTTGTACCATACATTGAACGAGGAATATATTCTCCTGAATATCCTTTCATGTCATCATTTTTTGTTGGTACTTTTTTTCCTACATGAACCTTTTTTTCAAAAACTTTTTCTGTTTTAACTTCCTGAGTTGGATTCGCAGGTGTTTTGGTACTTGTGGTTTTAGAAACTAGGGTATAAGTACCTCTTCCAACCTGCTCAAGAACATGATTTTTTACTAGGGTGAATACTACTGTCCTGACTGATGCAGGATTATCTTGAGGAAACTTGTTATACAAATCTTTTAGTTTCCAATTTTTATGATATTCTAGTCCGTCACAATCCGTGACTGTTTCTTTGAATGCTTCCAAAAGCATTTCCGAATGTTTTGTTGTTGTGTTTGTCATTTTTATCTTCTCCAACTAGCTCTTGCTAGTGTCAATTTTGCATTCCATGAAGCTACCCAATCATCCTTAGCGACCCTATTTAAGAAGTCGCCTAGTGTATGATTATTTTCACGAGTTTTCAAGCTCCCGTCCCTGTTAAAGTGTGTGTTTGTCATTTTTGTTTCCCTCAATGTCTATAAAGTATAAGACATATATAAATGTTTGTTTTTGTTTTCTAAATCGTTAGAATTAGCCTTATTTTATGCTAAAAACAGCCTATCAACCATGCCGTTTGGCTTTTTAGGGTTGTTTTAGCCTTATTTATTATTAGTATGATTTTATCTTACTTATTGTGTAGTGCCTAATACTTCGAGTAGGCATATCCAGGCGTTGTTTTACCATTATCTTGCCTTATGTTTTGGTAAGTTCTTTCGCACCTTACTATCATCACGCTGCATAAATAAGCATCGTTTAGCATGGTTTCTGCCTGTTTTATTGCATCCTGTTCTGTATCATAGAAGTCTATGATTTGCATTTTCGGATAATCTATTACCCCACCATCGCTGCTTATATCACTATATAATACCATCCATTTTCCTTTTACTAATTTTTTTTCCATTATAATCACCCTTTATTTTGTAGTGCCTAACCTTTCTTCTGTTAAACTATTCATCAATCTTGGTTCAATATTTTCAATAAGCCAATTAATTAATAAAACACCAATAAGTATAGCAGCACCTTTAGATAATAGATTAATGTAAGTAAAAACATTCCCCCAACCTAATAATGGAGTAATAGACCAAACATAATGTTCAGCCAAATATAATGGTGATATTGTAAAAAAAACGTACAAAATCAAAACATACTCAATCCATGCCTTAGTCTTAGTATTTATAATGTGGTCTTTCATATTGTTCCTCCTTATTCGAAGCTTATTTTTTGTAATTCTTTTCCTAGGTCTGTTGGTACGAGTTTGGTATATTCTAATGTGGTTTGTATTCTACTATGTCCTAGTATTGTGTGCAAATCTACTATGTTTCCTCCGCATCTTAACCAATTTACTGCAAAGCTATGCCTAAATTGGTGTGGGTGTCCATTAAATTCTTTTTGTATTATTTGCCATGCTCTTTGTCTGCTTATCGGGAATAGTTTGTCTTCCAGGTTCATCGCTGCCGTGTATATTTGTAGGATGTTTCTCAGGTTTGGATGTATTGGAATATTTCTTTCGTTGTACTTGCGTGATTTTAGCCATCGAATAGTTATAGCGTAGTGCCTAAAATCTATGTCTTTCTTTTTTACGCTGATTGCTTCCGTTATTCTAACGCCGGTCATCCATAAGAATCTACATAACATACTATTATTATGGTCTTTAATATTATTTAATGTTTCGTTGATGAATTGTTTTTCCCAATACTTTGGTAAATCCTTTCTTACAAATTGCTGCGTATTTGTCAAGTTTTTATTGCTAGGATTTAATTCTATGATTTGATTACGTGCTTGTTTGTTTTGCATCTTTTCCTTTTTACTTTACCTTTTACTTAAATTGTAAGCTCATGCTTTTTTGTACCATGCCCTTTTTTCTTTGAGTATTTGATTACTTTTTATTAGTTTATGTAGTGCTTGGCGTATTAATCCTTTGTCTATGATGTTTTTTGTTGCCATCACTTCATATATTTGTTTTAGGCTTATTGGTTCGTTTACTCCATCTATTGCTTCTTTTACTTCTTTCTCATACATATTAATCACCTTCATTATATTTTTTAATCCAATCCATTATTTGTTTTCTGCGTATATATATTCCTGTGACTATTCCTATCCCGCATATTATTTCAATGATTGTTTCTATTGTTTTATATTGTTGTTCGTTGAGTTGGAATGTGAAGTAAAACAATATTATTGTTCCGAATATTAATGGTATTAATGCTATCTTGTCTAGTAGGTATTCTTTATCGTTTAGGTAATAATTAAAAATTAAAATTGTAGTGCCTAATGCTATTAGGTAGAATGCTATCCCAGGAAACTTCTTAGTAGTCTCAATCAAAGCATACTGATTAAGAGTACAAATTTGTTCAAAAGATATATTGTTTAATCCAACAGTCAAATTATTAAACGAAATGTTTTCAATCAATTTAAACCACGTTCCTTTAAGTTTTACCGCATTATTTTTTTAGCCTATGTTTTTATTGTCTAGGATTTTATCTTTTGTTATACGCATTTTCGACCTTCATTTCCTATGGAAAACATTAAGCACGAATTGTTTTCCATCGGAAATGAACCATACATTCAGTAGTGAAATCCTATAATGTTTTAATTGTTTTTGTGCCTAACTTAATAACTTCAAGATTGTTTTCATCATCTTTAACATAATATATACCCTCAAACAATTCAGGGTCATCAACTTCTATCTCAGGATGTTTCAAAACATATTCTAATACTGCTCGTTCTGTTTCAGGATTCGATTTAGGATTCTTCCAATAAAACAATATCATAGCTTGTGTTTGTTTATCGTTCATTTATTCCCCCGTATTATATCATAAGCTATAATGATTATACTCGTTCCTATAATAACGTAAGCTGATATGCTGCTTAATGCTGGATAGCTTTTGAACAATGTTATTAAAACAATCACTACACAACCAACTAATAAAACAAAGTCCACAACAAAGTTATTCAATATCCCAAACAATATCTCATTAAAACGTTCCATATTGCTTAAATAGTTTAATCAATTCTTAATATGTATAGGGTATTGCTATTAAAATGTGCCTATATATTAAATAATACAATCATTTCACCTTTGCCACATTATGTATGCGTCTAATATATAATTTTAATGGAATTTGTGATAATTTCCAGCATATTATAATCTTATCCTTTTAGCTACACGATTAGCTATCAATGTATCTAGGTCTGTTATTGCTATATATGTTTTGATTCCGACATTTTTTGATGCAAGTTTTCCTTCACGCATCCATTTACTTATTACTTGTTTGCTTACGTGTGCCCTCTCTGCCGCCTCTGATGGTAGCATCATCCCTTCTGTTTCTCCTTCTATATCTATATTTGTTGCCATTATCTTATCTGCATTCTGTTCTTTACGTTTCAAGTATGCCTTCCATAATCTTCCATTATAGTCTGGGTATCGCATTATAAAATCTGGTGCATAATTAGTTAATCGCTTTATACTCTTTGTCTTATTATCTTTCTCCCATCGTTCAAGTATGTCTGTAAAGTGTGGGTTTTGTGGGCTATTAGCATAATAATAAGCTACTCCGGGATGTTTTAGGATAAATACCCCCCTTACCCTATCCTCCCGGAAATAGTATCCTAAGTGCATCGGATTAGTAAATGCTATAAATCCCATAAACAATCTAAACCTTATTATAGTCAATTTTTGTTTAAACTCTCTTGATTCTTTTCCACTCATCCTATCTGATGATAATTCTGAGGCTTCATCCATGGCTAAGAATGCTTCCCTTTGTGTTTCGTGCATACGTTTCTCAAAATCTTTTATATTCATTGTAATATTCTCAATAGGTGTTTCAATAAACTTATCAGGTGATAATTCTTTAATGACTGCATCATAACAATCGGCTGCATGAAGTATTAATGTACTCTTGCCCCCACCTTCTGCTGAACATACTAAGTACCAACTATCCTCTCCAGGCTTTCCATGCTTCCATCGAGCTTTTATTCGTGATTGGAACATAGCATTCAATATTCTAAGGTCATTGAATACTTTAACCTTATGAATGCCTAATGAATCATGAAAGCTCAAATACTTATCCGGTAAAACAATGTCTAATTTTGTCACCTGTTCATCTTCGCCACGGCTAATTCCATTACTTCCTGCCATCCATGGCATAAATAATGTATTTTTGTTTTAGTGTCCGTGATTATTATCTCATTTTTCAATATCTCACCCTATTATATTTCGGTTTTATTGTTGTATGGAAATGGTGTTGGTATAATCCGTCTTGTTTTATAAAATAATATCTTTGTCCTTTTTCGTCTAAGAATATTTTGAATCCTTCATGACTATTTTGATATTTTAATCCACCATTATTTAATTCTTTAATTGTTCTACCCTCACTTAATAGTTTTTCTAAGCTCATTTTCCCTCCAATTTAGGCAATCAACACAATAAACATTATTTGTGCTAGTATAAAACTTGTTTCCACACAATTCGCAACGTCTTAGCATTTCTTTTTTGTCCTGATTTGTTCTACGATTATCCATGCTAAACAATATATTATTATGTCAAAGGATAGCCATGTCATTATCATAAATTCTGTATCGTATAATGTTTGGTATGTCATATTATCGTAGGTCTTGTTGCTCGTATTATTCATTTTTTCCTCGTAGATAATTCCATGAATTGTTTTTCTAATGATTGCATCTTTTCTAATAATTGTTGTTTTGTGGCTATATACCCTATTTTATCCTCGTTTTCATGATATAAATAGTATCTATAAATCCAATATAATATTATTAATTCTGCAAAAACAATTATTGCATATAATAATAAGTCATTCATTTCAAATACCTCGTGATTATTGGTTCATGGTTTATGAAGCACGTGCATACTTGTTTATATTCATCATAATAGTAGCTATCATATATTTGTTCTCCACATATATTGTTGCTGCATTCTTTTTCATTATTGATTACATTCATTCCAATACTGGTAATCCATACACCAAATATTGTTTCTAAAACAAATAATGATATAAAAACAATAGCTAATGTTTTCCATCCTGTTTTTTCCATTTAGACCATCTCCTTATAATGTTTTGATTGTTTTATGTTCTTTTTTTATTTCTGATAAGAATTTTTTATCTAATTGATAGAATGTTGTATTATATTTCCTAAATTCTGTGAGTATTTTAAACTTTTTTAATGATGTCATTCGTTGCATGAATCGCTGTTCTGAACATATATGATTTTTTAGGCATAAATAATTGTATAATCTATCCCTATTAATGATATTATTGTTTTGGAATATGTATCGTAATATTGTTTTATCAATATCGTGTTCTAATCCGAAGAAGTATGCCATTATCGTACTATCTTCCTGCTTGGTTGTTAGGTCTGAATGTTTTATTACCATTTTATCATCTCCATATTAATCTTTTCTACCTTTTGCCCTATCTTTATCAAATTGTTCTAAAACATTATCTATTTCATTACGTAACCTGACTAGCTTATTGACTAAATATTTAATATCAGCGTGTTTATTGATTATCCTGGTCTGCAAGTGCTTAATCAATTTTTCATTATCCATTGTATTCAAAACCTCACTTTTAATATTCATGAGAACCCCCAAATATTACATGCTGCAATTAATGAATTATATTGTGGACAATAAAATATTTTAAGACTAATACTCCATAAAATAATTAGTATCATAATTATTAATGCTACTTGCATCTTATGGGTTTTAATCCATTCCCATAATGTAGGCATTTCTGGATTAAGAGTAGTCATTAAACCACCCAGTAATATTTTCTATCTGATGCATACCCGAACAGTTAATCCGTACACCATTCTGAAAACAGTCCTCGGACATTATGCTAGTTCCACGAGTAGTTTTAAAAGAACACCATAAGAAATTACAATCAACTTCATCAGCATTAAAGAATGCTATACCTAGAATTGTAGCCTCAAATAATACTGCAATAATAAGTATTACAATAAATACTTTAGCATATCCGTCTAGTATAGGACTAGTATCTTCAGGCATTAATACACCTTCGCTAATGCTTGATAGCATTACTATTGATGCCATAGCCACAGACCATGTGGGCAATATCCACTTTATGAATATGATTACTTGACTTTGATAACTTATTACATAATATACTTATATCAGCATTTTGTGCATTTCCTTTCTGAATTTTTCTTAATGTTTTTACTATATCTTCTACACGAACCCATTTATATTCTAATGTTTTATTATCATTGTATGTAAGCATTATCTCTTTTGTTGTTTTGATTTCCATTTTTATTCTGTTGCCTCTCTTGCTACCATCTTTGTCCTCCTAATATCCTTCTGGATATTGTTTATTAAATTCTATTGCTTGTTTTATTATGTATTCCATTGTTTTTGCTGATTGTTCAGTATCATTATTTGTTTCTTCCATTAATCTAATTATTTGTTCTCTGCCCTGCTCTGATAAGTTATCGTATAATCGTAGAATAAGTTTTTTATAAAATGTTTTTTTATCAATTTCTTGTTCCATAAATGTTTTATAATCATAAGTTATATATAAACTTTCCTATTATTATTAGTTATGCCAGTATATATTTTCCATAACCACAATACATTTAAATACTTTAATATATTGTTATATTATTAGACGATGATTTTAATGGAATGGCGACATAATCCCTCAAGAGATTGTTATTGCAAAACTAGAAAATGTTTAACTTGTGGCATAATTTATGTTATTAATCCATCAAGCACAAACTATCATGAAACCAAAAAATGTGATAGAATGATTAAGGTATAATATTCCGTCTGTATTTGTTTGTTTGTTGGGTGCTGGGCATCACTAAAAACTGCCCCTCCAAATCATTAAAGAGGTTTAACATGAGTTATGCTCGAAAGTGTATTCTACCGGTGGGGCTATCCTTCATCTTCCACGGTATTCTAGCCCCATCGTTTTATTATAGGGTGATGTTATGTTATTAAATTGTTCTGCCGCTTTTGAGTATGTTAAAAAGCTTTTACGTGCTAAGGGATATGCTATTAGGATGTTGAGCTATAAATCTAATGGTAGGCATCTAATAATAGAAGGAATTGATTCTAAGGAACATTATCAATACTTTTATTGCATATATAAGCACGAATTCATTCACTCTTTTAATGAATTATTTCCAGAATTTGTATCAAAACATACTGAATATGCTGGTTATGCTGAAAGTATTAATATAGAATATTTAGAATATGCTAGGGTGCGTGAGGCTATTTTATTATATATTTATCCTGATTGTAAGGTGTATTCTATTGATAGTAATTTCTTAAACAATTTTGTTATTGAGCATGGATTACTAAGGGAGCAAACAAAACAGAACGAGTATGATGTTGCTTATGGTAATGGATTGACCGAAGTAGTTCATGAGAAAGTAAATATGTTTCCAATAAAACTATTAAATAGATATAATTAGAAAATATACCATGGAAAATATAGATTGCAGAAAAGAATGGAAAACCTTTGAAAAATTCAGATATTGTACGATTCACAACGAAAAATTTGGACTAGCCGATTTGTGCCCAAAAGGACAAAAAGTGATGTCCGAAAAATCCTCGACAATTCCTCGACAATTAAGCACAAATCCTCGAGGGGTGGGGGTATCGGATTTGGGTGTCGAAAACCCTAAAAGCAATATTCTGCCTCATAAAAGGATTTATGAGAGATTTCATTCTTATTCTGTTAAGTTTAGGTCGAGCACTTCCTTAGATTTGCTTAATAATGGTAGATTATGCTTAGAATTGCGTAATAATCCTTTTTATCGCTTGGATTACCCTGATGCTATTGTTAAGGTTTTTCCTAAGAGTTTGTTGATTACTTTGCGTGTGTCTAATGATATTAAGGGGTTGGATGTTAGGGCTGCTGAGAAGGTTGCTGTTGGTTTGATTAATAAGGTTTTGGCTAGTTTGCCTGATTTGATTGTTGTTGAGAAGGGGCAGGTTGTTTCTTTGCATAATGCTTTTGTTAATCATCCTATTGCTAAGTATAATGTTAAGGTGTGTGTTGATGGTGTTATTAGGCTTGTTTCTGATAATTCTAATGGGCGTTTAGAGTTTGAGGCTGTTTCTCCTATTCATGCCGTTTCTGATTCAGAAATTCTTGAGGTATGGAATAAGGATTTGATTACTAAGGAGCATTATAAACCTTCTGAGATTAAATCTATTGTTGATACTATATTGGGTGTTCAGGTACGTTATGCTGAACAGATTGAGAAACATTTAGTTGTTTTGACTAAGATGTCTGATTCTCTTGATAAAATGAATAAGTTTTTTGATTCTCAAAAGGCGTTTAAGGGTTTTGTGTTTGATGACTCACACTCACCTCTTTCCCCAAACACGCCTGAGTTTGTGGTTGATGCTTGGCGTAATACCATCTCTACGCCTAGCATCTCCACTAAATATTTTGGATTAAAAAGATTAATTGATAGGGATGTTTTATGATGAAGGTTCGTGATGGTGTCGGTATTGTTTTATGTATTATTGTTTTATTGATTAGCCTTTTTTTCTTATTTGGTTGTTCTAGTAAGGATGCTAAGCTTGAGATTTTGAAGGTTAGGGCGTGTCAACTTGCTTGTTTGAATGCTAATATGTCTTTTGCTGTTGATGGCATGAATGATTATTCTCAGAATGATACTTCTGTGAGTATTCAATGTAAGTGTATTGCTTACTTGGAGGTACAAAAATGAATCAAGAAAATTTTGATACTAGCTATTGGGATAAGTTTCTTGCTTGGTGTGTGAGGTATTTATGAATGATTTGGATACTTTAATTATTGATTTAGCTAAAAAGTATGATAAGCCTTTAAGGGATGTTTTGATGCGTTATGATAAAGAATATGTTGTTTTAGAACAATTATATCCTAAGGCTGATGAGCTTTTTAAGGAACGTGCTGCCCTTCAATCTATTGAACAATTTTATAAATTTTCCCCTAGTCATAATAAGATTTTTAGAAATTTTTGAAGGTGATTATTTATGGATATTCATGAACAGAATGTTTTTAATGATAAGATTGTTTTTAATGGATACTTTGTTGAAAAGATAGCTAATGAGCATCTTTTCTGGTGTGATGGGATGTATTGGTGGGTGAATTATTTGGATTGCAAAGACTTGAAATGTTTTAATCATTGTGATAAGTTTGCTGAGGTTAAGAATGCGTGATGAGGGTAGTAAATATTTTATTGTTTTAAATTATATGCGTACTCACGGTTCTGGACGTATTGCCGAAATTAGTGTTGGTGTCGGATTCTCTAAATCTATTGTTAGTTATTATTTAACGTGCTTATGTAATGATGGGGCTATTTCTCATGAAATTGGCGACTTATGGGTCTTTTTAGGTTAATATTTATATATAAGTTGCCTTATTAATATGTTTTATGTTGCGAGGTGTTTTTTAAAATGAATAAGAAAGGTCAAGTTGGAATGATTGTTGCACTTGTAGTCGGCTTAGTAGTCGCTGTTATCTTGATGATAGGTGTGTTGATTCCTATAACAAGTACAGTAGTTACTAATCAGGCGTTTACTGGAGTAAATGCTACGATAGCAAATAATCTTACTACATTCATCCTGTTGGGTGTTTTAGTATTGATTGCTGGTATTGCTATCTACGGATTTGCTGGTAGAAGGTAAAATTCACGATAAGAAACTTTGTGAAATAATTTGCGTGTATAGGCGAGTATTCGTTTGAAATACACTAATTTTTTTTTATTTTTTTTCTTTTTCTCAACAATTTTTTATTAAAAACGTAAAGTTTATATAGTTAATGTTTTATGGAGTATTTTATGGACGTTACTCTATTGTTTGTTTTATTGTTTTTTTCTTTGTCTATTCTATTTTTAGGCTTTTTTAAGAAACAGTCTGTTCTTATAATATTTTCTGGTATTGCGTTTTTCTTGATTGGTATTTTATTGTTTGGCTACGGTATCTCTTTTGTTTCTGGTAGTGTTGATTCTTATAATTATGTTTGTTCTCAATCTCTGGATTTATCTTGTGAATTAGGTAATTCTACGTCTATTGGTAGCTTATCTACTGTTGATTCTATTAGTTATTTGCATGATGATTTAATTATTGGTTGGGGAATATTTTTTATGTTGTTTGCTATTTTTTTATGGATTGTTTCTGCTATTAATTTAATGAGTGGTAAAGGTAATTCTTTTGATTTTGATGATGATGTAGATTCTGGTGAAGAATAAGTTTTTTAGGGGGTTATTTTGGTTTTAGGTTTGGGTAAGTCTAAGGAGGAGAAACAGTTTGATAGGGAGATGACTGTTCAAGAACCTTATCAAGAATCTTCTGATGCTTCTATGGCTGCTGATATGCAGATGGAGAAGCCTAATTATCCTTCTACGATGATTCCTGAGGATTTTTATCAATATAAGCGTTTTATTAACTTGCCTGAATCTCAGGCTAAACATCCTGGACGTATTGATAAGGATGTGGTGTTTGCTAATCTTTCTGGTTCTAAACCTAATATTGCTGAATTAGAGTATCAAGTGGGTACTATTAAATTGTTTGAGTCTGAATTTGGTATTTGGAAGGATGTTTATTTGCGTGATGCTGATGGTAATATGGTTTTTGAGGATGTTGAGCAAGAGGATGGTTCTATTAAGTCTGTGCCTTTTGCTAGAAAAATGTTTGTTTTTGATGAAACTTTTAGGGATTCTTTGGATTATCTTGAGGCTACTTTCAAGTTTGGTGTTGTCGCTTCTAGGGCTTTGGGTGGTTCTGAACGTGCTGCCAATTTGGATGTTTCTACTAATACTAGAATTTCTAAGGAGTTTTCTCGTAAGAAGGAGCAGACTAATAAGACTTGGGGGGCTGGGTTATAATGGCAAGTATGAATATGTTATATATTGAATTGATTGTTGGGGCTATTTCTTTTGTTGCGTTGGTTGCTATACTTATTTTTCATGGTTCGTTGATTTGGTTGCAGACTCGTGTTACGTTGCTTGGTAAGAAAGGTTTTGCTCAAATACGTCATGTGAGGGAGGATAAGGTTGAAAAATATTATTATTTGCGTGTGCGTGATGAACATTATGATTTTAATAAAGGTATTTATATTGCTCATAAGGACGCTTATACTAAGACGCATAGTGTTTTGAATCGTTTCGATTATGGTTTGTTGAAGGATAAGCGTGATGGTAAGGTTAAGGATACTCAGGGGCATATTATTGATTTATCTCCTGAGGAGGCTGAAATACTTAAATTCTTGGACGGTATTAAAAATAATAAGGTGATGGATATTAGTACATTATCTTGGGGTATTCCTACTATCACTTATTTTGGTAATGACCCTAATCCGCATAACTTTTCTGATAGGAAGAAGATGTATGATGCTAAAAATATTGCTGCCATGATTAAACGTATTATTATGACTAAGGAATGGAAGCTTGTGCGTATTGTTTTAATCTTATGTGCTATTAGTATAGTGTTATGGGTTGGTTATGCTGTGCTTACTTATGGTGCGTATGGTGTGTCTAATAAGAATATGGCATCATGCACGGCGTTACTTAATGAGTCGCAGCAGCGTTGGATGGACTTGGCTAATCGTACTGCTGAACAAGTGTATCAAGTGAGGCTTTCACAAAATCAATCTAATGTTGTGCGTATAGGGTAATATTTATATATTACCTAATAGGAGTATGTTTTTATGGTAAAGAAGTTTCATAATCATAATAGTAAAGGTAACTTCCGTTTCTTGTTGGGGGTTTTTGATATTGAGTCTAATGAACAAATATTTTTTGGTAAAAATCTTGATATGAATGCTTTTGATTTATCTGTGAAGAATATTAAGAAAAAGCTTAAATAAATATATTAAGGGGGATTGGTTGTTATGGGTGAATTGCTTGATAGGGTACATTTACAAAAGGCTGCGTTGGCTAAGGTTCTTGAATTGAATAAGAAGTCTAATGATGAATTAGATATTATATTGACTGAAATCCGTGATGAGTTAGAAATTCCTGATGATACTTGGATTACTATTAGTACGGCTTTTAGTATTATCACAACCCGTAAGGTTGCTGGTCAATTAGGTGTTAAACTTGGCTAATTTATCTTCTTTAATGTATCAAACTATGGATGTTAATGTTAAACGTGCTGTGTTTGCTGCTTTTGCTTTATTAACAATACTTTGTGTTTTGTTTTTGTTTTCTCGTATTGTTTTATACATTTTTGCTTTTTTATGTTTTATTGGTTTTGCTTACTTAGGTTATGACTTGTTTTTGAAAAAATTGGTGAGTAAATGAAGCCTTTTTCTCAAATGTCTAGGCAAGAATTGGATGTTGCTGTTGACCAACGTAAGGCGTTGCCTGATATGATTCTTAAACGTATAATTTTTGATGCCCAGAATGAGATGAATGATTTTGAGAAGAAATTGTCTAAGTCTAGATTGCAAAATAATGGTTTTGTTAATCCTAATGATGTGATTAATTTGCGTGTCGCTATCGGTAAATTGTTTAGGCTTATTGGTGAAATGTGTAAGGATGTTAAGGTTTTATCTTTTGATGGTGTGCCTAGAATCTTTCGCCGGAATGTTTTAATTAATGATTATGATTTATGTTTTGTTTTATTGCATGGTGAACCTTTGGATATTCATACTATACTACATCTTTGTTCTTATATGAATTATTGTTTGCATAAGCTTAATTTGACTAATTTATTGATTGATAATCAGGGTTCTGAAGAATCTATTGATACTTATTGAGGTTAATATTTATATATTAGTGTGTGTGTTGTTTAATTTATTGAGGATTTATGTCTGATGCTGCTAAACCTGCTACTGCTCCTGAATTGAAACAGGGTTTTAGTACGTCCACGAATATTCTTTCACCAAATTATAATCCTCCTGCTCCTGTTTATTCTCCTGGCGGCGTATCATCTGCTACTTCTGGTTTTAATCAGGGTAATGAGGCTGGTCAGGGTAGTAATTTTATTGGAATTTCTTATGGTGGTCATTCTGAGAATATTGTTAGTGGTGGTCATTCTAAGAATATTGTTAGAAATGCTAGTGGTGGAGTTTCTAGTGGCGGGGGTGCTAATCCCCCTACACCCCCGCCTATTCCTGAAAAAGTTCCTACTTATGAATCTAATCTTAAACAAACTCAACAATATGTTAATGAACAAGCTTATCAAAAATTTCAATTAGAACGTGCTCAATGGTCTGGTGATTCTGGTGGTAAATATCCTGGCGAATTTGATTCCTGGATTAAGCAACATCCTGAATATTCTAATACTTATATTAATGATAAAGGCTATGGTATAAGTATTGCCCCTAGTATTGTTAATGATGCTGCTAGTAAGAATATGAGTATTGCCCCGTCTATTGTTGCTAGTAATCAGGCTAAGATTGCTGGTTTAAATCAGCAAAAACTTTTTGAGCAACAAATTAATCCCATAGGTAATAATGGTAATACTATGAATGCTAATACTTATGGAAACTTTGTTTTACCTATTTCTAATAATCCTCCCGCATTCTTAAACTCTAATATGACTGTTGTTTCTAATATTGGTTTAGGCGGATATAATCCTGGTGAACAATTTATGTATCCTAGGCAAAAGAATCTTTCTGAAACTATTGATATTCCATTAGGTAATGTTTATAATGGTATTTTTCCTAAAACTTATGCTACGTGGAATGCTAATACTGATAAGTCTGTTACTACACAATTAGAGAGTTCTATTGGTACTCACTTATTCCCTTTGGAACAAGAAAAGTATGCTGCTGCTGGTTCTGGGGGTGCTATGGGTGCGTCTTTCACTTATGCTGCTGCGAGTTTCTTTGCCGGTGCGGTGCTTGACCCTGCGAAGTTTTTGATTAAGCAGGGAGAATTATTTGTTATGGGAAATCCGTTATCTGATGTTATTGCTGGGGCAAAGTATGCTATTAATTATCCTGTGTTGTATGGTTCTGAAGTTATTGCTTCTGCTGGTGCTAATCCTGCACGTTTTGTTGGTCAACTTTATGGTTTTAAACAATTATTTGATGTTGGTGGTAAGGTATTGAAGCCTATTACTATTCCTTTAAAAAATTCTGCTTTAAAATGGTTTAGCGAACAATTAGAAGGTTATAAAGCTATTGGAGATATATCTTTTGGTGGTGGTTCGTATAAAGGAATTAGTATTCTTGATGCTAATAGTGATTTCTCTTATGGTTATTCTGTGAATGATTTTCTTAAAGAGTTAGAGGGTCAAAATGTTGCCGTTACTCACGCTACTAATAAATTACAGCCCGGAATGTTTGTTAATGATGAATTAGTTATTAAGTCGAGTATTAAATTGGATGAGTTTGGCAATCCTATCATGAGTGATTTGGGCGGTGTTGGAGGTCATCGTTTAGCTAATCTTGAGGGTAATATGTATTTTGCTCCTGAATCTTCTGCTCCTAATATTGTTTATGCTAATACTAATTTTTATTTAAAGACTGCTCAGGGCAATATGATGCTTATTAATCGTGTTGGTTATGTTATTGAACCGGGTATTGCTCAAGCTTATACCGGATATTTATGGGGTACTGCGTATAGTAATGTAGAGTTTTCTTTTTTTAAGCCTCGTAATAATATATTCTTTGGTATTGGTGAAGTGGGTAAATCTCTTGGTGGCGGGTCGGAATTATTAGAGAGTATTAGATTAAATACTGTTTCTAAGGGCGGTAAATTGTTTGTTTCTCCTGAAAATATTTGGGGTGTGAGCAAAGAATATCAGCTTGTTGGGATTGCTGAAAAGACTAAGCTTGTGATGAAAAATCGTGAACCAGATACTATTTTGGAGTTTTATAAAATGGGTTCTAAGGGTGCTCAAAAGTTTAATTTAAATGTTCCCGTGATTGAGGGTATGGATATTTCTAAAGCTGTTTCTACTAATCGGGTTGATTTATTTGCTAAGGAGGTCGGTTTTATGTCTGGTGAGGAAGGTTTTACTTTATTAAAACAGCCTTTATCAAAACCTTTCAAGAATCCTACTAATACTTTTACTAAATGGTGGAATGATATTAGTCCTGATTATCAATTACGTAAAGTTTATACTCAGGAAGTTTTATTTAAGGAAAATGTTTTATCGCCTGTTTTTAAGGATTCTCAGGGTAATCTTCTTGAATTGAAGGATATTATTAATAAGGACACTATCACGTTATATCATGGTACTGATGTTGCTTCTGCTGAATCTATTTTGGCTGAGGGTTTTAATAAAAAAAGTTATTTTACTACTGATGCTAGTCAAGCCTTAGATTATGTTCCGGAAGGACGTGCTAGTGTTGTTTTAAGGGTTAATGTTGATAAGAATGTTTTTAATAATATGCGTCAAGTTGGTACTACTAAATATCAGTCTTCTCAAATTATTACTCCAAAAAATAAGCCTATTGTTGTCAATAATCTTATTGATACTAATGTTATTCAAGATAATGCGTTATTAAGATTATCTGGTCGTAATGAGGCTAATTTTGGTATTTCTAGTCCTGATAAATTGTTTGGTGAATCTAATATTGTTTCTAGTAAATCTTTATCTACTTCTACTAGATTTGTTTCTGCTTCGGATATTTTTGGTGCTGTTGCTCCTGGAATATTTTTTAGTAATTTAAGTTCTAATAAGTCTGCATCTTCATCTCTTGGATTGTTTTCTTCTAATGCTTTTGTTCCTTCTTCTAATAATTCTTCTTCTACTCCTATTAATTCTTTTTCTAAAATCTTTGCTTCTTCTTCACCTAATTTGTTATCTTCTAATAGTTTTGGGTCTAATATTTCATCTTCTAATATATTATCCTCTAAAACTATTTCATCAACTTCATCAGGTAGTATCCCTTCTTATGCTCCATCTTATAATCCTATTTCTTCTTCCGGTTCTTCTACTTCCGGTTCTGGTATGCCTCCTTTTACTTCGCCTTCCTTATTGCGTATGCCTAGAGAGTATTCAAGAAAAAAGCGTATTAATGTCAAGTCTAGGAAGTATAAGATTGGTTTTGGTTCTGGTGACTTGTTTGTTTTGCCTGACCTTCAAGCTGTTGAATTGACTGAACGTAAGATTTATTCTCGTACTGGAATGTTTGGTAAGGCTGTTGCTCCTAAATTGACTCCTCGTTTGGCTGAGGAGTCTTTAATGATTTTTAAGGGTTATTCTATGCCGGGATTTATTCCTAGTAGGCAGATGCAGGTTAAGAATTTTAGGAATCCACGTTCTCGTGGTTTTGGAGGATTATGAAGATGAAACGTTTTGATAAGTTTGGTCAGTTGTCTATGGTTAATATCATTTTTTTTGTGATTACAGCTTTTGTTTTAGCTTTATGTTCTGGTATTATCTCTAGCTTCTTAGCTCAGGCTGTTATTGATTATAATTATACTGGAATTACTGCTTTAATTATTTCAGCTATTGTTCCTATGATGTGGCTTGGCTTACTCGTTACATTGTTTATGTTTATTGCTCCGGTGCGTCCTGGTCAATTTTGATGATGTTTGCCCTGATAATACAATAGTTATAGTTAGTATGGCTAATTTGTTTTTTGGCTTATGAAGGTGCAAATCCTTCTCAGGGCTTGGATTAAATTATGGTAAAATCTTATATTGAAAGGGAAAGTTTGCAAGATACTGGAATTAAGAGAAAATCTTATAAACTTAGTTTTTGGAATTGGCTTATTATTGTCGGATTATTATTGATAATAGCATCTTTTTTTGTTAGTGCTGAAACTAAGGATTGGACAGGCACAAACTTGGATGGAACGACATACACTAATTATGCAGGATTAGTCTATTATGCCAAAGCAGATGCTGTTGTCAATAATGTTTCACAATTCACAGGTGCCAATGCAACAGAATGTTATTTATATAATGGTTCTTTGCAGATGGAAAAAAACGCAAGTTTTGTTGGAACAATTTGCAACATAAATTATTCAGTAACAAACGGAAACACTTATTACATTTTTGCAGGAAGTAGGAACCAAATATATAAACTTTATTATTCAACACTAACAGCAGTTTATTCAGGAACATTATTCAATATTAGCAACAAATTCTGGTATTGTACAACTAATGGTAATGGGTGTTCTGCGAGTGGTGCTGCTTGGACTGTTGCCTATGCAATTAATAATATTACGGTGAATTATCCTGAAAATGCGTCACCCAGTATTCCGGCTATTAATATTACTGTGGATTATCCTCCTAATAATACTGTATTCAATTATTCTACTGCATTATTTAATGTTTCTACGAATAATAATGCTTCTTCTTGCAATATTACTATTAATAATACTTTATATAATATGATTAATCAGACCGGGGTTAAATGGTATTATAATGAGTCGGGATTAGTTAATGGTACTTATCCTTATTATTTTTCTTGCAACGATAATGCGTCAATAGCTTATAGTGGTAATTATACTTTTTTAGTGAATATTCCTGCACCACCTAATAGTATTAATTTTAGTTATCAAGTTCCTGCGAATTTGACTACGCTTATTCTTATTGACCGAGAGTTGAATGTTACTTATAATTATTCTATTACCGCATTCAATATCTCTAGCCCCACAATTAATATTTCTTTGAATAATAGTGCTGGATGGTTCATTAATGGTACTCAAACAATGTCTTTTTCTGAGAATTGGTCTGGTAATTTTAATAATTTTTCTTACTCTTTTATTTTGGACGATGATGATATTTATCCTGGTATTTTTAATTTGCCTAATGAATTGATGGAAACCACTACGCATGATGTTACTATTTTAGCTACTCAAACTGATGCTGTAAGGATTAATTTCTTAAATATTTCTACCACTACCACGTACAACATTTTTGAGGTCATGGCTAATACTACTGGCACTATGAGTGTTTGGTATTGTAATAGCTCGTACATTTCTGGTACTTTCACTACTAACGGTAATTGTACACAATTTGCTACCCTTAATTCTACCGGATTTAATCATACTGAAAGCATTTATTCTAGTTATCAACTTAGCTATTTTCCCGTAGTTAATGGAATGATTTCTACTGTTGGTGTAACGTCTAATGGTTCTTTTATTGTTCGTGGTAATAATGGTGTTGCTGTGGGTAATGTTTTTAGTATTAATGTGTCTAGTAGGGCTGTTTCTATGCAAACTACTGCTAATACTGGTACTTTATGGACTAATCAACCTAATAAGACTGTTGATGCTCACCTCCATCAATATTTTGGTAATGAGTCTTTAATATTTTTTGCTTGTGGTACTAATACCAGTAATGGGGTGTTTTGTTCTAGTCCTCGAACAAACTATTTTAATATTAGCATTATTCCACCTTCTAGTCCTAGTATTATTACCCCTTACGCTTCTCAACCCGTGTATCAATACTTGAATATTTCTTGGATTCCTAGCATAACATCAAGCAATACTACTTTTATTAGTTCTTATACTATTATGTTATACCGCCATAAACAATCCGATATAGCACCTACTTTTAATCAAACAATTATTGTTTTAGATACTAATAACACCTTTTTTACTCCTAATGATGCGATTAGTATGAATGGAACACTTATTAAAAATGTTACTGTTATGACTTGGTTTAGTGGTACTGGTGATAGAAAGGGGAAAGCCTGGGCTGTATTCAATTATACTGATGGAACAACTTATTCTACGGGTTATATTTGCGATACGACTACTCCTTCTTTGAGAACATTTTCTAACTTTTATACTAATAAGTATGTTAATAATGTTAATATCTTTAACACTTTCGATTCTGCTCCCGCCGTATGTGCTGGGGGTAATGTTGGTACGTATTATGCTGCGAATTTGAGTGTTTATAGTTTTAATTTTTCTCCTTCTTTTTATTGGAATAGTTTTTTGAATAATCTTGCTCCTACTAATTATTCTATTAATATTATTGCTCAATCAAGTTCTGGTAATACTGGTCAAGCGTTTTCTGATGATTTCCTTTTATTATCTAATACTGTTTTGAATTTGACTCCTTTCAATAATGTTACTCTTGCCAATATTGGTGTACCTTTTGATGCTATCGTGACTGATACTAATACTGCTGAAACTTATAATTTTTCTACTAATTTGTCTATTATGAGCTTATATCTTGTGCGTAATCATAATTATTCTATTATATTATCTGCTGGGGGCTATGTTGATAAAACCTTTGATTATAATACTCCCACATCCATTTATACTACTTATTCTATTGGAATGTTTGCATCTAATAGTGTCTATTATACTGTGGTTGATGAATTGTCTGGTTTAGCTATTAATCGTTCTGCCCTTATTTTAATGTATAATGATTTTAGTTTCTTTAATGCTACTACTGATGGTGGTAACGTGACTAATAGTGTGTTTATTGGTAATATTACCTCTGGACTTTATACTGTTCAAGTGTCTTGTTCTGGGTATGCTGACAAATTTTATTATTTAACTATTAGCAACACTACTACTATGTCTTTGGTTGCTCGTTTATTGAATAGTTCTTTAACTACTGTTATTGGTGCTAATGTTAAAACAATCACTTATCAGGCTATTCCTGATGCCTTAATTACTGTGCAACGCCAATATTTTGGCGGGTCTTTTGCTACTGTGGTTCAGGGGTTGACTGATATTAATGGTTTTACTACGTTAAATGTTCAGGTGAGTAATTCTTATAGGATTATCATTTCTGCTCCTGGCTATTCTATTAAACAATTTGACCAAATATTTTATGCTGCTAATAGTCCTTATACTTTTATCTTATCAGGTACTTCCGTGACTCCTTTTACTAATTATCTTGAGGGCGTGAATTATTTGATTACTCCACAATCTACTATTATCAATAATGTCACGCCAGGGATTTTGCGGGTGGGAAATAATTATTTAGTGAATTTTTCTATTAATGCCTTTAATGCTACGTTTACTGTGGAGTATGTTGCTGTGCAAACCCCTAGTATTTTGGTTAATGTGTCTGGTAGTCCTGGCGGTGGTCAAGCTCAATCTCAGGCTACTTTTGCTGATAATTATTCTGGTACGTATAATGTTACTTATTATTTGTCTGTTGATGGTTATCCTTTAATTATTATACCGTATAATTATTGGATTGATTTTAGGCATCCTTCTAGTATTAATATTAATGATGCCTTACATAGGGCTAATACTGATATTGCTAATGTTGGTTGGCTTAGTATTTTAGGTGTTTTTATTGTTTTAGTGGGTGTTATATTGATTACTAGCCTAGGGGGTTCTCCTGTTGTTGGTTCAATGGTTGGTGTGGTGATTACCATATTTTTGAGTGTTGTCGGTTGGTTTAATCCCGTATTTACTGGCTTTTTGGTTGTGATTAATTTATTGATGATGTATTTAAATAGACAATATTGAGGTGATTATTATGAAGAAGAAAAGGCGTTATGTGCGTAAATCTAATGTTGTTGGGCAGGTTGTTGAGGGTGTTGTTGCTATTGAATTATTGAGGTTGTTGAGGTAATCGAATGGGTTTTTTCCAAAGGGCTTTATTGTTGTACTTTTGTTTAGCTGTTGCTATCTGTTTTGCTATGCCTAGCGTGATTTTTGGTGGTCAGGCTCAGGGTAATACTGTTTTATCTTGGTTTAATATTGAATGTTCTGGTAGTTGCTTGTCTAGTAATGATATTTCTTATAATAATGGTTCTATATCACAATTTAGTGACGTTTCTAACTCTACTGCTTCTGGTACTTTCGGTTCTCCTAGTAGTCCTACTGCTTCTCAGGGTATCTTAGGTTTTATTGACCCTATTTTTCAAGTTTTTAATTGGGTTATTCTTATTTTTAGGATTATATTTTCTCCGATTATTTTAATGTCTAGTGCTGCTATGGTTGGTGCTCCTGTCGCTTTCATGTTTGTTTTAGGTATTCCGTTAGTATTCCTATTTATTGTTGGCTTAATTATTTGGATTAGGAGTGGTTTCCCATGAATGTTTTTGATTCATTATTAAGGAATCATAAGCTTAAAACTACTATTAAGTATGTTAAAAATAAGAGATTATTTCCTATAAATAGTATTAGAGTAGATGGTATGTTGGCTAAGTATAATGCCAGGTCGAATATTATTTATGTTAATAAGAATATGTATGGAAATTTTTCCGATAAGGCGATATTGCATGAGATAGGTCATGCTGTTGATAATAAGTATAAAAAACTATATTTTATTAAAAAGAATAATGATATTAGGGGTATTGGCGAAGCTGAACAATTTGCTGAAAACTTCCGTTTAAAGCATGAGAAGAGGTTGCGAAGATGACGTATGATATTTTTACTCAATTAGAGAATTCTTTGTTTGGTTTTAGTGGTTCTATGGCTATTGTTGCATTATGTATTTTTGCTTTCTTTGTTATCGCTTTCATGTTTTTAGGTCTTGATTTTAAGTGGGGTTTAATGTTTTCTGCTCCCGCCCTTTTTGGCATGGCACAAATGAATTGGTTTGGTAATTTAGGTACTTGGATTAGTACGTCTGTATGGATTTTGGTTGTTGGATTAGGTATTTTCTTGCTTTGGACGTGGTTGAGTGACCGATGAAATTTATTATATATCCTATAATATTTTGTTTCTGTTTTAGTTTTGTTTTTGCTAGTACGTTGCTTGACTTAAATTTTGATAATAATTATCTTGATAGTTCTCCTGCTAATTCTTTATTAGTTTTTTATGGTGATAATTGTACTTTTGTTCCTGGACATAATGGTTCTGCGTGTAAAGGTCGTCCGGGTGAACCTGATTGGTTTGGTGATGCTTATATGGAATATTATAATCCTTTATTTGTTTTAGATAATTTGACTATTTGTTTTTGGGCTAATGCCCGTTATGATGAGGGTAGTGAGGGCTATTTTGATTTTGTTATGAATGAGAATGGTGCGGGTTATTATGAGATTCAATTATATAAGACTGTTTTAATTAATGGTTCTAATGAAACAGATGCTAATATGGCTGGTTGTGGTGATTCTGGTTGTTGGTCTTATTCGAGTAATGTTTATTCTTTGGTTAATGATTCCTTATGGCATTATTGGTGTTATGTTTTTGCTAATCCTCCCATGTTGTATATGGATGGTATTTCTAGGGGTTTTCCTAATAATAATTCCGGTATTATTAATCCTTATTCTACTGAAGGATATATTCAAGTTTATGTTGATAGGAATATGACTGTTGATGATTTATTGGTTTATGATACTGTACGTTCTCAGCCTGATATTGAGCAAAGTTTTAATGGTTCTTCTAATAATTCTATTACTAATTCTACTACTGCATCTGTTGATATTTGTTCTATTCATTATGTTTCATATTTTTTGAATAGTGTATTTCCTGTGATGCTTGTGTTGGCTTGGCTTGTTTTTATGTTTATGCAAGTTTTTAATGGTAATATTAGAGGGATTATTCAGGGTATTTTTGCCTTAGTGTTTTTAATTTTATTATCTACTAGCTTATTATTCCCTTTTTTTAGGTCTTTTGGTTGTTGAGGTTAATATTTATATATTAGTTGCTTAATGAAATAGTTAAAGGTGATTTTTATGAATAAATGGCTTTTTGTTTTAGTGTTTGTTTTATCTTTAGGTTTGGTTTCTGCTGCTACTACTCCTAGTAGTTGTACTTATACTACGGCTACTGGTGGTGCTGACTTTTTTGGTGTGAATACTGCCTCGGTAAATACTACCGCCGTTTCTGATAGTGTCTTGATTGGTAGCTTTTCTGCTTTTACTCCTAGACTTAATTTTACTCGTAACGTGACTGATGTTTTATTGGGTGGTAATACTACTGTGGTTAGTTATTTTAATTGGTTGACTCCGGTCAATTTTAGTTCTACTTTGGTATTGCATAATAATAGTGAATTGATTGGTGCTGCTAATTATTCTTTGACTAATCCATCAGGAAATTTGTGGGCTATTGTTTGGGTTAATGCTAATTATAAGGATAAGAATATTACTGCTAATTTTAATAGAACATTTATTAAGAATGTTGATGATGTTGTTGTTTCTCCTGGCAGCATTTATTTGGGTGCTAATACTGCTAGTTTTATTACTCAAAGTACTCCTGCCGAGTATGGTGTGGCTAAAACTTTTGAATTATCTATGGAGCAGGGGCAGTATGCAAATAATTCTAATTGGGCTGTTGAATGGTCTGAAACTACTCGTAGTAATTGTTTGAGTTGTACGAGTGGTGTTGATGGTACTTTATTTACTGTGATTGTTACCATATTCATTATTGGCATTCTTGTTTTTGTGGCTTATAGCATGATTAATGGTGCGTTAAGTACAGAGCTTGTTGTTGGTGCTGTTATTGCTGTTATTTTGATGCTTGTGGCTATGAGCATTATTAATAGCACAATCCATGCGGTTTGCTTATAAAGGATGTGTTTTTATGGCTGTTAAGGTTTTGCCTAAGCGTTTAGACGCAAACTATTGGGGTTTAAACCCTTTCGCTGCTAAGGCGTTGCATATTAAGGTTCATGGTAAAAAGTCTGATATTTGGCTTAATCCTTCGCTTAGGGGCAGGGCTAGGCGTAAAACCATTGTCCATGAACGGATTGAGGCGTATTTAATGAGTAAAAAGCATGAAAAGTATGCCGAAGCTGACCATGTGGCTAGATGTTTTGAAAAAAATGTAAGGTGAAAAAAAAATGAAAAAGCCTCATGGAGAATATTCTCGATTCAAAGAGAGAAATGGTCATAGACACACTCTAAAACAGCTTCATAGAAGACAACGTGTTCTTAAAAAGAGTGCTATTAAACAAAATATGTTAGATATGTTCACTTTTAGATTTGGTAATAGACGTAAATCAAAGACTGATATTGATGAAATGGATAGATATTTTGATATTATAAAAAGGTGATTTATTATGGAACATTTTGGTTATCGAACAAAAGAATCTCGTAATCGTGCTGCTAGAAGATATAGAAAAAAAGGGTATTACGTTTTTGGTTCTGGGAGAAGTCCTGTGAATGGTTATGGATTTTATGCTAGGAGAAAGAGGTGATTTATTATGACTAATAATATGTTGGTAAGGGGAAGAAAAAATGAATGATTTGTTTGCTCCTAAGAGGCAATTTCGTGCTAAATACTTTTTTGAGAACGATTTTGCTCCTCGTGAAATGCAGATTCATGCTAGTTCTCGTGATGAAGCTCATAATATTTTTCATCAGGGAATATTACTTGAACGTGGTAAGAGGGTTCAAAAATTGAAACATTTTGAAATACACCAGATAGTCTGGGGAGAAGAATAAAAATGGTCTATGGTATTTTTCGTAAACACGCAAAACCTAATAGTAAAAACTCTTGGGCTATTCCGTATCAATCTGGTTTTAAAAGGAAATCAAAAGCAAAATCTTATCTTAAAAAGATGAGGGCAAAAGGTGTTCGTGGATATAAAGTTGTTAATCTGAGGTGATTGAAAATGATTAAAAGATTAAGGTCTGAAAGGATTAAGAGTAAGAATATGTACCAGGATTTTTCTAGAGATAGATTAATAGATAGAGATGATAATAGATACTAAAAGGTGATTGTGATGAAGAAGAAGTTTAAGCATTTAGAAAAGTTTATGCTACATTGTCCATTATGTAATATGCCTAATGGAGAGCATGATTTTGATAAACATTATTAGAAAAGGTGATTGGAATGGCATTAAAATCTCGTTTTGTTCGTGTACCAAAAGGTACTAAATGGTTGCGTGTTGTTGCTAGGAAAGGTACAAAATTGCATTTACAATTTAAGAAAAAAAAGTACAGTTGAGGTGATTGATTATGAAGGTTAAGAAAAGAAAATATCACTTATATATGTGGGATGATGGTGTTAGAAGGAGAAAAAAGCCTACTTATGAATTTGAGGATTCTGGGTTTGGAGGATTATTATGATTGAGTCTAAGCGTTGGCGTGATAAGCGTAATGGGTCTATTGTTACTCAATTTGATATTTTTGATATTAATTTTATGGAGGAGGTTAAGGATGATAGACCTAATGCTTGGGGTTTAACCTCATCAGAACAGAAGGCTGCTGATAAGCGTTGGGGTAGTGTTCGTAAGCAGCAAAGAATGTTTAGGAGGCGATGAGTATGAAGGGCTTATGTGTTAGTTGTTATCAGCATAAGACTTTAAAACGTAAAGGATTATGTCTAGCGTGTGCTAGGGATATGGGGTACTAAAATGGCTAGGTTGACTATTCATGGTTCTAAAAAATATATTGCTTTCATGTACTCTCATCTTAGAAAGGAACATCCGAAAACTAAGACTCGCATGAAAAAATATTCTTGACTTAAATCTTTGATTTTAAGGTTTTAAGTGCGTTTTTTACGGATTTTCTGCAATTTTCATGTTTTAATTCTCGTTTTTAATGGTTTTAACTAAAAGTATTATTAGTATTATTATTAATGATTTGGTTCTTTTTGTTTTTGTTTTGTTTTTGTTTTAACGTTTTTTTGATAGAATTAGTAAAAGTATTAGTAAAAGTATTATTAGTATTATTATTTCTCATTATTTACTCCCTCGCTTATTAGTTTTCCTCCCATTATATTTGTATCGTATATATGATATTCGTCTGATTCAATAGCTAATTCTCTTACTGACTTATTTATTGTTTCTGTATGTTCTAGGATATATTCGTTAGGTACTATTCGATGTTTTATTATTGCCCTTATTACTGCTTGTTTTGCTGCATTCTCTGGTGTTTTTTGTGTACCATATAATATTACTTTATATCCTAATTTCTTGTATAATCTTATTCCTGCTTTCGCTTTTTCTGTATTTTTTAATGTTGCATCTAATATTATGTTTTTGTGTTGGCGTAATGCAGTATTTTTTGCTTCATCAAACATATCTCCTGCTTCTTCATGTGTAGTGTTTGCATTGGTTTTATGATATTCTGGTAATTTTTCTTGCATATCATCTGCATTTAAATATACATATTTTGTTTGGTCAATTTTTGATAATATTACCTCGGTTTTTCCTGATGCTGTTGTTCCGCCGATTAATATTATTGTCGGCTGCTCTCCTGCTGGTACTTCTGTTCCTGGCTTATCCACCCATTTACTTTCTATTTCCTCATGGAGTTTTTGTCTTTCTGGGGTGTATTGTTTTGTTTCTTTATTATAATGTCTGCTTTTTGTATCTCCTAGGCGTTCTTCTATCCTATCTTGTGCGTGTTTTATGTGTTTGATTTTTACTCCTTCAATTTCTGCTGAATATAATATCCTATTAAGTTTTATTAATGTCACTAATTGTTTTCGTTTTTCTTGTGGTATGCTTGTGCTTATATCTTTTTCTCTTATTGCTTTTTTATGATGTCCTCCTTTGCCTATATATTTTACGTGTCTTGAATATACTCCTTTGCCTATTCTCTTGCTTTCTTGAATATATAAATAATCGTGTCCTCGTATAGTTTTTGTTCTTATAAAACTCATTTTATGTATCCTTTTTTCTTATAATAATCGAACATCTCGTCTGGTACACTCATCGCTTTATCGTCTATATAGTCTTTCATTTTTGCATACTTTACTGATGCTTTATGGTCTAGTTCTAGTAATGCTTGGTCTTCTTCTTCTATGCTTTGAGGGTTTGCTTTCTCTTCTGCTATAACTTTTTGTATTTCTTCGTCTAATTCTTTTGCGTAGTCTTCTTGTTGTTCTTTTATTGTTTTCATTACCATCAATTCTCCGTAGTGCCTAAGTATTTAAATGTTATGTATTTTGCTCAATTATCACAATAACCTTCTTGCCAATAAACCTTTTATTGCTTTTAATCACCGCACCATTTCCACTCTTAAATACTGTTGCTCGATATATAAATTCAGGATAAACATCTATATTATCCTTTATATGAATCCTTATTGGTTCGCTTTTGCTCATCGTATCACCTTTTTTAAATAATATCTTATTTTTTCATCACCAAATTTGTCTTCCATATACTTTTTATACTCTACCGCTTCTGCATGGTCACTAAAACAATCTACTACTGTTTCTATGTCTGTTTCTAGGTCTATCTTTTTTATTTCATAAGTTATTATTGCTGAGGTAATTTTTCCTAATGGCTTCTTATACTCGCTTGATGCTATGGCGAATGCTTTTTCTCTGCTCATATTTTGTGTTCTCATTAAATGATTTGCTCTCGTACTCATCCATGTTCCCCTATCATGTAATTTATTGCGTGTTTCTTGAGTAAAATGTTTATGTTTCTTGTTTAGTTTCAGTTTTGTTGCTTGTACCCTTATAGTTTCCCATGTCCTTTCTGGTATTGCATCTATTATCTGTTTTTTTGTTGCATTATGCCATAAACTTTTTAGTATCTTCTTTTCTGCCCGAGTCCATCTATGACGTGTTTGATAACTATCTTTGAGCATTTTATCTTTTATTACACACTTCCTTTTCTTAATTGCTCCGATGGTTCTTTGGGTGAGGATTTTTGCTATCCCCTTAAATCCTGTTTTAGGATATTCTTCTATTATTATTTTATCCTCTTCTGGTGTCCATGCCCCAGGATATTTTATATGTTTTGGATAATTCTTGTGTTGTTTAATAAAAACAATCTTATCTTCCTGTTTTGGTTCTGTTGTTAGGTAATGTCCTGATGCTGCTTTCTCTTCTTTTGTTCCTTCACAAATTATTCCATCATCATCAATCCATGTGATTGTTTTTGTTTTGTTTTTCAAATCC
>Ga0315276_10000643_pt1 | contig 30136 bp, 21 predicted proteins | sample YL17G05_0_MG_FD_204542 | JGI IMG/M metagenome (GOLD analysis project Ga0315276, IMG submission 204542) | Sediment microbial communities from Yellowstone Lake, YNP, Wyoming, USA - YL17G05_0 | ecosystem: Environmental > Aquatic > Freshwater > Lake > Sediment | place: USA: Wyoming | collected... | reverse complement strand
GCTTCGGATATGGTCGAGGACCTGGGCACTTACTTCACCACCAACGGCGGCCACCCGGAGTACCTGTGTATAGTTGGTACATTCGACACCATGCCTTACGGCACAGAGGTGTACTGGGGTGGAGGTATGGTTGGTGTTGGAGACGCGCTCATTTCCAACGTAGATGATGATGTGTTCGTTGAGTTGGCTACCGGGCGTATCGTGGCGCTCGATGTGGTATTTGGCACCTTGCAGGCAACACGCTCGAGCACTTATAACGACCTTGTTAATGACAATTGGAAAAAGAAGATTGTGTTAATGGGCGGCGGAGCACTGAACATGCTGAGACATGCCAGTAGATATCTCCAGAACGTCGGTTTCGACGCGCCGTACGAACTGGACAGGCACTTTAACGAAGGCGAGCAGGTGTACATGCAGAACCGCTCGGTAATCTCCCATTCGTGGCACTCATGCTGTTACGGTTGGGGCTGGGGACCGGGATATGGCGTACCTGAGCCAAACCTGGACGAATATCTTCTGGCGCCTTCTATTGCTGAAAGCGGCGGATGCATGACCGCATCAATTCACTCTCGCACCTCCCCTTGGCAGTATATGGTTTCATTGCAGATAATGCGCAGGGGTGCGATTTGTCATGTTGGCTGTACAGCGACCGCTTCAAGCTGGTATGAAACGCCCAGGGCCGCTTTTTGGATTGGTATAGCTGCCGGCGACACACTCGGACAGGCCTGGAAAAAGGGCCAGATTGCAAAAGAATATTGTGTCCAGGCAAACATAGTTGATGATGAATCCCCAATAGCCCTGTTCGGTGACCCGGCAGTAAAAATTACTATTCCGTCGAGTCCCACACAGACGCCGGCTCATGTTGATGTTGACGGCACCACACTTACCGCGGTTGCACCGACATTCACTCTCGGCACCTATGATGATCCAGAGAACCCAGACAACATATACACTTATTATGGACCGGGAACCTATCCGGAATACTCGGACCCGGCTGCCAATTACCTGGCCTCATATACGACCGGCACCGAAGGCACGATCACAAACATGACCCAGACTACTTCGTGTCCCGGAACCCTCGGTTGGCCCGACTCGGACGCCTGGTACATCGACGAACATCAGGACGGCACTCGAAGTGTTTATTGGCGTGTGCGTTTCCTCGAATGGGCTGGTACGTATGATTCCACCATCGTCAATCAGTTAAGCTCCATCGAATACGAGGTGAGCATAACTGTCGGAGATGATACCTATCCGCCGACGCCTAATCCTGCTACGTTTGCCTCGGCTCCAGCCGCGGTAAGCGACACAGAGATTACGATGACGGCGACTACAGGCTCCGATATTTCTAGGCCGGTCAAGTACTACTTCGATGAGACTTCCGGTAATCCCGGCGGAACAGACAGCGGCTGGGTAACCAACTCTGTCTATAACGACACGGGACTGGATCCTGACACGCAGTACACCTACACGGTACAGATGCATGACAGCCTTCTTAATACCGGCACTGCATCGGCTCCGGCCAATGCAACAACTGCGAGTAGCACAGTCACAGTGCCCAACGGCAATTTTGAAACGATTTACAAACCGAACTCAACTACGATCACCGCGACCATAGCAGATTGGACGCAGGGCGTAGGACCAAATTGCCCCATAGATAACGGACTGTACACCTTCTCAGATCAAACCACCGGCACCCTGGCAGATATCCCCGGTTGGCTCGGATACGACAGAGATGGCTGGATCGCTTGGGGCGGCACGTATGGACGGAACCAGACCACTGGAAATCTTCAGGGGTCCGTTTCAACCGGAAACAACCATACTCCGGGCGGGGCGAATTGCTACCTGGTCAACGGCGCCGATTATGGCAATCCGGCCGGTGGCCTGATCGTCTCGGCGGCCTCTCTCGGCAACATCGCCAGCGGCGCAACCTATAAGCTTTCGATGTACGCCAATGGCGCCGCGACTCCTGTAGTGCTCAATCTGTTGGCAAACGGAACAGCACTGACGCCAAGTTCCTCGGTGTGGCCGACTTTGAGCGGCACACACCAGTTATTCTCCAGGACCTATAACGCTGCGGACATTACCAGCTACGTTGGTCAGGCTATAACGATTGTATGTGGCATCGACCGCGACGCCGCAGGCACTCAGACCCACATGGACGACGTATCGCTTACATACTACGTCAGCGAGGACACTGACCCGCCGACACCCAATCCTGCAACGTTTGCCTCGGCTCCCGCCGCGGTAAGCAGTAGCCAGATTACGATGACGGCGACTACAGGCTCCGACGCGACCGGCCCGGTTCAATACTACTTCGATGAGACTTCCGGCAATCCCGGCGGAACTGACAGCGGATGGGTAACCAACCCTGTCTATAACGATACGGGACTCTCCGCCAGTACTCAGTACACCTACACGGTGCAGATGCGTGACTCTGTTACGCCTACGCCAAACGTAGGCGCCGCATCGAGCCCGGCCAGTGCGACAACACAGGCTTTGCCGGCTCCTACATTTGTTGCGGCCGGCGCTGTTAAATCCGGCACGGGGGCCATATCCCCGGCACTTCCCTCCGGTAGAGCTACCAACGACATTTTGTTACTGTTTGTTGAGACAGCCAATCAGGCGGTATCGATTTCCAATCAAAATGGCGGAACGTGGGCGGCGGTAGCCAGTTCGCCGCAGGGAACGGGAACAGGCGGCGGGACAACCGCAACCCGGCTGACGGTCTTCTGGTCTCGATATAATGGCACTCAGGGCGCTCCAACGGTTTCCGACTCGGGCAATCATCAGTTGGCCCGGATGGTTGCCATTCGCGGCGCTGTGTCCTCCGGCGACCCGTGGAATGTTACGGCGGGCGGTGTTGAAGCGACTTCCGACACCAGTGCTTCAATCCCAGGCGCGACGACAACCGTTGCTAGCACGCTTGTTGTTGTAGCGACTGCGGGAAGTTTGCCGGATGCTTCCGGCACGGCACAATTCTCGGCTTGGACAAACGCTAACCTGACCAGCCTGACCGAACGTACCGACAATTCTGTAAATGCAGGTAATGGCGGCTCGCTCGGCATTGCGACAGGTGTCAAGGCGACTGCCGGGGCTTATGGCAACACGGCTGTGACCCATGCCAATTCAGCGGTTAAAGGCATGATCAGTATTGCGATTAAGCCGTAACAAACAAGTGTTCATATTGCGGACGGCTGGCTGTAAAAGGCCAGCCGTCCTTTCGAAAACCTGTGGATCGACGGATGTCCTTATTACCGTTGAATGAATAAGGTTAACATTCGCAGTTTTTTTTAACCCAATTTTCACTCAACAGGGCCTGTTACGCGAAAATGGATTTTTACATAACTTCGCTAAATGTTCCGCTAACGTATAAAATTGTCGATGCTGGCTCAAAAGGCCCTGTTCTAACGTTGCATATAAGTAATACACAAGAAAAAGTGCGAAATCGCACAATAAGGTGAGTTGTTTAAAAATATCAGGCAACCATTGACCTGATTAGAAATGTTCTCAAGCGGGGCGACCACATCGGCCGCCCCGCTTTCTTGTGCGCCAACAAATAACCAAACCCAGCCAACAAACAACCAGGCCCCGACCATGCCCGCCATCTCCTCTGGTAGGGTGGACTCTTAGCCCACGCGGACTTTTACGTGCCATTCCCGCGTTGGGTGGCACCTTCAAACTTGTTTGGAGGTGTTTTTTATCGCGTGTAGGGTGGTGCTCTTAGCCCACGCGGACCTTTGCGTGTCACCCGCGCACTCCTTTTCTGTCATTCCTGCGCAGACAGGAATCTATCTTCCGACCGCGTAGCGGTCGAATATGCATAGCCGCGGGTGTAGGCCGCCAGGCCGAAACCCGTGGAACAACATCACCCCAACAATTTTCCGCCGGGTAGTGCGGGCCATGCCCGCGTCTTCTCCATCATTGCAAAGCCACGCAGCCGCAAAGCACGACCGCACTTTGCGTAACATTTTCCCAAGAAAAACCGAGGAACAAGACGAACTCTTCAATCTGCTGGACTACGCCTACATCGGCGCAAGATACGACCCCAACTACAAAATCACAAAAAAACAATTAACCCAACTCGCCCCCTGCGTCAAAAAACTACACCAACTAACAGAAAAAATCTGCAAACAAAAGATCAAATCCTTCTTGTAGGGTGAACTCTTAGCCCACGCCCACTTTTGCGCAGCGACGCGGCAATCTCTCCCATATTTAGCCCCCAAATTTTATTCGGCGGATTTCTTCTCTGTCACCCCCGCCATCGCCGATCTCCCAATTGGCAGCCTCTCAAGAACCATGTAAGGCTTCAATATTAATAGCCGCGCACCTTCTAACACCAAATATACCAAAAAAAGTGCAAAATTATTCCGCAATTCACTTGACATCTTAAACCTTCCACACTACAAAATAGCCAAAGTGCCCCCTCGCCGCACCGGCCACGGCAAGGCAAACTTTACAACACCATTGGCGAACTTTCGAAAAAAACCGGCTCGAATACCCCGCCATAGCAGTAAATAACGCTGGCAGAGCACAAGCCGACAATACGGTGATAATTATTTTAGAAATGATATAATTGTTGTTCAGCATGAATAAAAAATAGTGATGTCGGTAATATGTTAAAGGATCATTAAGTATGGAAAATATTCTAAATTCCCCAAATATGCAAAATCTGGCTACAATGGTTGAGGAAGCAATGAGATCAACAAAGGAAGGAGTTAAGTATTTTGTCGAACCAGCTCCAGGTACTTTGGGCAGGGCAACTAACAAGCGCCATCACATTGTGTTTGGCCGCCGTGGATCTGGCAAGAGCAGCTTGCTTATAAAAGCTGGAGCTGACTTAACGATAAGCCGCCGGCCGATAGCACATGTTGATTTGGAAACCTTCAAAAGTCACAGTTATCCCGATGTGTTGCTTAGTGTGTTAATTGCAACTTTCCGTGAATTCCATAATTGGATAAATACTGCAGCTATTCATCCAGCCACCAAAACAAGTTTCTGGAAAAAGATGTTCGGAGCAGCCCCAAGTTGCGCATCATATAATAAAGAGGCTTGTGCTTCGCTTTCCGAAAGACTTGGCAAACAGATTACAGAACTTGAAAAACAACTTCATTCACCGGATGAAACAAAAACACAAAAGATCTCACAAGAAAAACACGAGGATCAACAGAGCGGAGAGGCTCAAGGAGGTGTTTCTTCTCCTGTTGTAAGAGCGAAAGCTAAGGTCGCGGCAAGTGAAGCCAATCAACAAACAGAGGAGCTTAGAGAAAGTTTCAAACGCTCAAAAATAGACTTTCTGCATCGGAATATCTTAAATTATCAAATGATATTCAGCGACATGGCCAAACTATCAAATGGGGATTCCTACCTTTTTTTGGACGATCTATACCACATAAAGCGACAGGACCAGCCAAACGTCGTTGATTATTTTCATAGGGTAGCGAAAGGGCAGCGTCTATGGCTGAAGATTGGAACTATACGACATAGATCAAGTTGGTATGTTCATGGCGATCCGCCTACTGGGATTAAGCTTGGTGATGATGCCGATTCCATTGATTTGGACCTTACTTTAGAAAAATACGATTTGGCCAGAGAATTTTTGACGAAGATACTAACTAACTTTGCGAAAGAAGCGAACCTTCAACCAATAAGCGTGTTCCTAACTGATGGGGTTGTGGACCGGCTTGTTCTCGCCAGCGGAGGGGTAGCACGAGACTTCTTGTCCGTTTTTAGAAAATCTATAGATATTGCGCGAGAGCGAAGAGGAGGAGGACGTGCAAATAAACGTATTGGTGTGGAAGACGTTAATATGGCAGCAGGTGAGCATGACACTTCTAAACGTGAGGAATTCAAACTAGATTCCTCTGAAGATGCCCAAAGGCTTGATTCACAATTTACGAAAATTCGAGATTTCTGTTTGGAAAATGCCAAGTGTAATTGTTTCTTGATGGACAAGGATGCCAAAGGGGACGAAACTAATTCGATTCACGAACTTGTTGATCTGAAACTACTCCACCTAGTGCGTTCAAGAGTAACTGTCAGTGGCCGCAAAGGCAAGATATATGAGGCTTATATGCTTGATGTAAGCCAGTATGCTGGTGCACGCAAGCGGAGGGGGCTCAACATTGTTGAATTTTGGAAAAAAGAATCCAAGGATCAATTGAGACGGGCGACTATGATTTATAATCCTGTTCAAGACTCGAACCAATTTGGAATATAGAGAACTTAACATACCACAGTAAGTACAACCCGGACCATGCCCCCATTTATTCTTAAATCTAATCGCTAGACTTCTTATCCAAAAAGCCATAGTATTTTAACGTGTCCATATATTTTGTATCATATCTTCTATTAGCTGAAATATGAATATCTTTAAATAAAACATAAAGCAATCGAATAACGATAATGAGATAAACAGCGCCAGTTGCTATAAGAATTGAATCCTCCCACTTGACAAAGTCAAACACTTTGAAGCCAAAAGATATCACTAAAAGAATCAGTAATGGTATAAAGGCAATTACGCCTCCACCAAGTATACAACATATAAAATTCCAACCTAGGAAACGTATCTTACCAAAGACACCCAACAGAAACCATTCGTTAATATCTTTGCTTCTGTCTATTACACTTTTGCAAGAGGGACAAATTTCAAATGGTTCACCAAATTCCAAAGATATCCCTCTTTCCCACGGTTGTAAGGTGAATCCACAATCAGAACAATTTTTCTTAATGTATATCCCCATATCTGATTTCCTTTACTTCATTTCTTCCGTAAATTAAAGCTATCCCTTCCCGCTCATGTCCCTATTTTCCAATCTGATCTGTCAGATCCATCAAATCCGTCCCATCCGTGTCCTATTTTTCTTCTTACCGTCTTCGCGTGATTCCTTCCCATCCCAACACAGCCCATCTCGACTATAACCCAAAACTACCACGGCCCGTCCATAATGTCAACCAAAATCCTTACCCCCCTTCCAACTCACCCACCTTTCGCACCCTTCCAAACTCCTCATCCCCCCTTCCAACTTTTCTTTCTTCTCCTGTCTCAAAATCCAAAATTCATAATTTCCCTACCCCCCAACTGGTCCGCCCTCTTTCCTTTTGTCTTCTGACCCTGACTCCTGACCCCTGACCCCCGACCCCCGACCCCTCTTTCCTTCCTTGACCCCCGACCTCTGTCTTCTGATTTTTCCCCCCTAGTGCCTAGTGCCTGTTGCCTATTGCCTTCTTTCGCTATCTTACCCATCTTAACATCAAAACTCATCAAAACATAGTACAAACATGGTGCAAACATAGTACAAAGTAGGTACAAACATAGTGCAAACCGGGTACAAACCACATCACTTTGCATCAGAATTCATCCAAATTCCGCCGAATTTCGCGGTTTTTTCTTACCCATCTTACCTAATCGTTATAATCGTTACGCAAAAATAAGCACTTACATCAATTCCAACAACGTAAAATAAGCACTTACAGCAATTCCCCAATACGTAAAATAAGCACTTACATCAATATCATTTGTCACTTGCATTCACCCTTTGTCTCACGTCTCTCGCCACTCATCCTTTGTCATTTCTCATCCATATCTTCGTCTTTTATCCGGACATCTGGTCTTTGGGAACACCTTGTTTTTCCTCTTGACAAAACTGTCTTTATGTGTAATAATATTATGTAAGTTATTTATATACAATAGATAATGGCAGCATACCATGGCCCGCGTTAAGTCCCCACAGTTGCGACAGTTGCTTTTGCAAGCCAAATTTGCCCCAGAAAGTAAACGCCTTGCTCAGATCGACGCTTGCGAAGCCCTTATCAGGCTGATTCAGCCCAACAGACGCTATCCATTCGAATTTATCTGCTTTCACCTCACCGGCTATCGACCATACCCCAGCACAGTCGTCGATTCTGATAACTCCTTGGCTTACAACGACTTACTGATAGATATACCCGCCTATGCCGTCCAGCTCAGTAAAACACTGCAAATCCACGCAACTTCTTTAACCCAAAAGGTTTATACCACCCAATCCCTCGCCCGTCGCTTCCGTGTCTGCCCAAAAACCATTACCCGCTGGCGACGCAACGGCTTAATGGGCCGATACCTGGTTTTTGCCGATGGCCGTTTACGTCTGGGATTCCCTGCTTCCAGCGTCGATTATTACATCAGGAAAAATCGTCGTAAAGTATTGCAGAGTAAGAACTTCTCTCAAATATCCGATGCCGAACGACAGGGCATCCTGCATCGCCTTGCTCGTTGGGCTAGGCGTTGTCCCAATCACCGCCAGGAAGCCATCCATCGCACCGCCCGGCGGTTCGGCCGATCGGTCGAGTCAGTCCGTTCTTTGCTAAGCCAAGCAGAAACAAACAGTTATGCCGATATCGATATTCAATTTGCCCGTCGGCCCTATTCCATCGAACCGCAACAATGCCGTGAAATATTCGACCTGCATCAGCAGGGCGTTGCGGTAGCGGACCTTATGAAGCAATTCGGCCGCAGCAAGTCCAACATCTACAGAGCCATAAACCTCGCTCAGGTTACGCAACTGCTTGATACGACAATAGCTTATTACATTCCCAGCGATGAGTTTAACGGCCGTGGCTCTAAGGACTATATTCTGCATCCTGACCCGGAACTATTTAACGCGGATACCGCCAATGGTTGGGATCGCGGCTCACCGCCAAAACTGAAACATAAAGGCCCGATAGAATCGCTAACTGCTTATGTACAAGATATATACAGAACCGGCCTGCTCGATGCCAGACAGGAAAAGTTCCTGTTTCGCAAATATAACTATTTGAAATTCCTTGCCGCCCAGTGCCAGCAGCATTTGGACCGCGGTAATCCATCGGGGCGTCTGATCCGTCAGATACGCTTGTATCTACTTCAGGCACAGGAAGTTAAGGACCGCCTGATCCGCAGCAATCTTCGCCTGGTCGTCAGTGTCGCCCGTCGGCACACGCGAAATGACGCGGAAATGCTCGAGTTGATCAGTGAGGGCAACCTGGTTCTTATCAACGCTGTCGAAAAGTTTGATTTTACTCGCGGCACCAAGTTATCCACCTACGTAACCTGGTCTATCGTAAAGAGATACGCGACTTTACGGGCCACGCAGAGCAGAAAACCTGTTTATCAGGCCGGCGAAGATATGCTGGAAGTTGCCCAGGATTTGCGTCTGGAAGACAGCCGGATCCTGGCCGTCGAGTCGGCCCGCAAAAGCCTCGATCAGGTTATGAGCGAGACCCTCGATCAGCGTGAACGAACCATCGTACGTGAACACTACGGCCTAATCAGACAAACCGAAATCTCCGGCCAGCGTAACCCCAGGAGTCTCAGTCAGATAGCCAAGCTAATTGGTTTGAGCAAGGAACGCGTCCGCCAGATAGAGCTATTCGCTCTGCAAAAACTCCGCCGCGTATTAACGCGGGAACAATTCGATCTGCTAACCGGATAACGCACAAAAAAGGCCGATCCAACCGGACCGTCCCGGATCACGCAGTTTCCTGATGTCCGTAAAGCCTTTGAGCATCGCTTCCTGAGCGATATCCTCGGCATCATGGACACTGCCGAGCATACCCAGGCATACTATGAAGACACGTTCATAGTGTCTGCGGACAAGAACCGCCCGCGCATCCCTATCGCCTGCCGCAGCGGCAGCCACCAGATTTTCATCGCAGCGTTCGTTCAATAGAAGCTCCTGTATCCGCTACTATTATAATGACAAACAAGAGGCGACGGATTTACAAAAAAAACCGTTTTTTCATTATAAAATTTGTCAATTTCTTGTTCTCTACGGAGTTATATATGCTGCGTATGAGCTTGCAACTTTGCTTTTTCGTAACTCATTTAGCTGCAATGTAATATGAAAGTCGTCATCTTGATTGTCCATACCCGTTGGGTATAATAGTGTCATGGCTGATAAAACCGGTGTGTTAGTGGCGATGAGTGGCGGGGTCGATAGCAGTGTGGCCGCGGCTCTGCTCCAGCGGGCCGGCTATGATGTGACAGGAGTTTTTATGTGTCTGGGCCAGGCTCAAAGCCCCGATCGTCCGCATCCGGGTTGCTGCTCACCACAGGACGCCCGCGACGCCAAAGAAGTAGCAGCCCTGCTGGGCATCAGATTTCACGTGCTCGACTTCCGGAACGAGCTGGAAGAGATTATCGATTATTTCGTGGATGAATATCGCCGCGGACGAACGCCCAATCCTTGCATAATGTGCAACACTCGATTGAAATTCGGTAAGCTCATCGAATACGCCGATATGATAGGAGCCGACTACGTCGCCACCGGACATTACGGGCGGATAGAAACTATCGGTGGACAAAAACGTTTATGCCGCGGGGTCGATAACTCCAAGGACCAGTCTTATGCGCTGTTCGGTATCGCCCGGGATAAGCTGAGCCGTATTTTACTGCCGTTAGGCGAGCATTCCAAAGGCCATGTGCGTACACTGGCCGGCCAAATGAATCTGCCCGTACATGACAAAGATGAATCGCAGGAGATATGTTTTGTAGCGGATGACGACTATGCACGGCTGGTAGCCGAGCGGGCGCCCGAACTGTGCAGGGCAGGCGAGGTTGTCGATACGACCGGCAAAGTACTCGGCAAACATCAGGGCGTGTATCGTTATACGATAGGCCAGCGTCGCGGACTGGGAATAGCAATGGGCGCCCCGGCATACGTGATTAGCCTTGATGAGGCGAGCAATACTGTTGTACTGGGCAGCCGTGAAGAGTTGATGTCCCGGCGGCTGTGGGCTGGCAAACTGAATTGGCTGGTCGATCCGATACCCACAGAACCCTTTTGGGCTGCCGTACAGATACGCTATAATCATCGTGGCGCACCCGGCAAGGTCACGCCAATAGTCAGCGATCAAGGTATATATGACCGGGTGGTGGTGGATTTCGATCAGCCGGTAACTGCCGTCACGCCTGGCCAGGCGGTAGTATTCTATGACGACCAGATAGTGTTAGGCGGAGGTTGGATTGAAAAAGGTGGTTGATGACAGTTGGCGTGGCAAGGCCCTGATAATTCAACCGGGAGCAATCGGCGATGGGATATTGACCCTTCCGCTGGCGAGAATGTTGCTGCGCCAAGGCAGAATGAAACATGTCGATATAATGGGCCACCGCGAAAAACTCGGATTCCTCCAAGGCAGAAGCGAGATAACCAAAATAGTCTCAATCGAAGGTGTCAGCCTGCACAAGCTTTTTGCCGACCACGAAACCTTCAATCTCAGCGAAGATGATCCGCTGATCGAAGTATTTTGCGATTATGAGTTGATCGTAACTTTCCTGACGGACGAGCAGCGTTATTTCGAGCGTAACCTGATTTTCACCACAGCCTCAATCCATCCTGTAGAAGTAGCCACGATTCAACTGCGACCGCCGGGGGACTACCCCGGCCATGTCGCCAACTTCTTCATGGAGCAATTCACAAAAGAACTGCCGCACTGGCTGGCGAATATATGGCCAGAATTTATGCAGGGAACGTTTATTCACAAAAAACCAGACGATACCGAAAAGGCCCATGCAATACTGAAAAACAGGCAAGTCGAACAGTCAGCCAAAATTGTCCTTATGCACCCGGGCAGTGGGGGCCGGGAAAAATGCTGGCCAATAGAAAATTTCCGCGATTTGGCTGAGCAACTGACACAACACGGATGCCAACCGGTCTTGCTATTGGGACCAGTGGAACTGGAGCGTTGGGATAGTTGCCTGATAGCTGAATTGGAGGAGCAACTGCCGATATTGCAAGAACTAACGCTGGAAGAGGTAACCACCGTGTTGAGTTGTTGCGATGCTTATGTTGGTAACGATACCGGCATAACGCATTTGGCCGGTGCGATGGGGCTGGCAACTGTGGTGATATTTGGGCCGACCAATGTGGCGAGCTGGCAACCTCTGGGAACTCATGTGCGAATCTGCGTAGAAGAAAAAACGTCCAATAACACGTGGACACCTGTCGAAAACGTGCTCAACCAGTTGAAAAACATGATCTGAAAGAAATTTTGCCAAAAAATGGTTGTATCATTAAACAATTTGGTTATCATAATCGTGCATGCGGGCGTAGCTCAGTGGTAGAGCGTCACGTTGCCAACGTGAATGTCGTGAGTTCAAGCCTCATCGCCCGCTTTTTTTGGGCCGGTGGACATCGGCGGATATTTTGGCATGTCCAGGCCTATTTTGTCTGAAGACATACACTGATTGCGGTTGAATTTTCCCGTTGGGCCGATAGATATGTCTATTGGGTAAAACACGGAGTTCCCGAAATTTCAGACCGATTCTGGTTCGAATATCTCCCCATATTGGAGCAAGGCCAATTATTTATAGTTTTATCTTAACAGTCTATTGACGGGTAATCCAGATATAGTATAGTGTTATCGTTGATTTTGGGCCATGTAAGGAGATGGCGTGGCCACTTTTTATGTTTCAGATGATCAGCAAAGGGCTGCTCCCGCTGGTAGCTTGCCGGAATGGTAAAATCATGCAATTAAAGAAGTTTTAACATAGGGGAAAAAGTAATGGCACAAAGCGAAAACAACGTCGAACAAAAGCAGGAAGAATTTGACTGCACGGTGACTGTGGAAGACAGTGGTGCGTGGAAAAAGAAGATCGCAGTACAGGTTCCGCGCAAACAGATCGACAAGGAACTGAACAATCAGTACAGCGAATTACGCAAAACCGCCGACATACCGGGGTTTCGCAAGGGCCATGCCCCGCGAAAGCTCTTCGAAAAGCGTTTCGGCCACGATGTAACGAACCAGGCGAAACTGCGTCTGTTGGCTCAAGCTTTTGAAAAAATAGACGAAGACCAGGATTTTGAGGTGCTGGGCGAGCCGGATTTCGACCCGGAAAAGATAGAACTGCCCGAATCCGGTGATCTGGACTTCGAGTACGAAATTGAAGTCAAACCTGAGTTTGAGATACCAACGCTGGAAGGGATCAGGATCGAAAAACAGGTTGTCAAGATCGATGAGAAACGTGTCAATGAGGCCCTGGAAGCACTGCGCCGCCGATATGGCAAGATGGAAGAGGTAGAGACGGCTCAGGCAGGCGACATGATACGTGCCGATGTAACCATGAAGGTCGAAGGCATAGAACAGAGCGAAACGGCCCAGGATCTACCCGTGCGAGTCGGCCCCACCGTTGTAATGGGAGTTTGGTTCGAGGATATGGCCAAGGTGCTCACCGGGGCCAAGCCCGGCGAGATCAAAACCGCCGCCGCAGAAGTGCCGGATACCTATGAAAAAGAAGAATACCGAGGCAAAAACGCTGAATTTACCATCGAAGTCAAGCTTATCAATCGCCTGATACCGGCCGAGATGAACAAAGAGTTTTTCGGGTCATTTGGTGTGGAAGACGAAGAGGCGCTAAGACGTGGCATCCAGGAAAGCCTGGAGGGCCAGGTTGATCGGGAAATGCGCACCCATTCGGTCCGGCAGATATATAAGTACCTGGAGGAAAATATCGAGTTCGAGCTTCCCGCAGGGGTAGCGGCACGATATTCCGACCGGATGCTCAGTCGGCGTTACTATGAGTTGTTGCAGCAGGGAGTATCGCAGGAACAGTTGGTGGAGAATATGGAAAAATTGCGGGCTTCCAGCAGTGAACAAGCCGCCCAAGAGCTGAAAATGAGCTTTATTATGGAGCGAGTGGCCGATAAACTGGAAATTGAAGTGAGTGAAATGGAAATTAACGGTTATATTGCCAATATGGCGGCGCAGCAGCGGCGGCGACCGGAACGCCTGCGTGATGAACTGGACCGGCAGGGCCGAAGTGGTATGCTAAAACACCAGATCAGGGAGGAAAAAGCCATTGATCGTATTTTAGAGATGGCTGATGTGGTGGACGCCCCGGCAGTGGAAGAAGAAGCGTCTAAGCCGAAAACCAGAAAAAAAGCCGCCGGAAAACCCGCGGAATCGACGGGAAAAACGAAGGAAAACGCTGTGGAAAACGCCGCCCACAAAAAAACCTCGCGAAAAGACGTCAAACGCAAGCCGCCTTCAGCCGATGATTAAACTATACGACAATACGGATACAACCCACGGGAAGTTTTACCGTTAAGGAATCGTTCATGGAAATATATCGACCCGAAATGATAAAACAGGCAACGCAATTGTCCGACCTCGGTAGTTATCAGCGTACCAGGGAAATGGGACTCAATGAAATGCTGCTGGAGAACCGGTGTGTCTTCATGGATATGCCGCTGGACCCATCCATGATAACCAATCAGGGCACAATCACCTCAGTAATAATCAAATCGCTGTTGTATCTGGACAACCTCAAGCGTGGCAGTGACATCCATTTATACATCAACTGTCCCGGAGGCAGTGTGGACGATACGATGGCGATTTACGATACTATGCAGTTTATCGTTTCCGATGTCTGCACATACTGTGTGGGCCATGCTGCCAGTGGCGGCGCGGTGATTTTGGCCGCCGGGACCAAAGGAAAACGTTACGCCCTGCCCCATTCGAAAATCATGCTGCATCAACCCTGGGGCGGAGTCAGCGGCCAGGCGGCGGATATTGAAATCCAGGCTAAGGAAATCATCAAAACCAGAAAAATGATTGACGAAGTTCTGGCCCTTCATACCGGCCAGCCTATCGAGAAGATCCGTCAGGAAACAGAGCGAGACCATCACATGACCGCAGAGGAAGCTAAAGAGTACGGCTTAGTTGACGAAGTACTACAGCCCCAGGGAGAAGAAGAAAAAGGGAAAAAAGGGGACGGTAAATGAGCAGATGGATCGGCAGCCGGGTAGATGGGCAGGTGATCGGACCTGCCAATAAGCAAACGGCTGGATTTCCACTTACCTGTTCATATACTCATCCACTATCAAATAAGCGAGAAGTGATATGACCAACTTGATACCTATGGTAATCGAAACAACCGGACGCGGAGAGCGAGCTTATGACATATATTCACGTCTGTTACGCGACCGCATTATTTTCCTGGGCGGTGAGGTGGACGATGAAACCGCCAACCTGGTTATCGCGCAAATGTTGTTTCTGAGCAATGAAGACACGAAAAGCGACATCCACCTTTACATCAATTCGCCAGGTGGATCGGTAACCGCGGGACTGGCGATTTACGACACTATGCGATTTCTGCGTTGTGACGTAAGCACTTACTGCGTGGGGCTGGCCGCGAGTATGGGTGCGGTACTGCTGTTGGGCGGAGCAAAAGGTAAACGCAACATCTTAACCAATTCCAGCGTCCTGTTGCATCAGCCCATGATTCGCGGACAAATCATCGGACCGGCGACCGACCTCCAAATAGAAGCCGAAGAAATGCTCCGTGTACGCACTCGTTTATATAATATTATTGCCGAACACACCGGCAAAGACCTGGATACCGTCGAAAAAGACTGTGACCGTAATTACTGGATGGATGCGCAGAAGTGCGTGGAATACGGTATAGCTGACAAAATCCTGGAAAAAATGCCGGAAACAAACTTGTCTGAAAAAAGCGATGACAAAATCCAATAAGGCTCGGTTATGCCCAACCAATCAGCAATAACCGTAGGGCTTTTGTTAGCCCTGACCGCAGGAGGATGCGGACTTATTGCCTCCTCAAAACCCACCGAGACTATTTCCAAAAAAGACCTCTTGATGCAGATAGAACAACTCCGGCAGGAGCTGACGGCAAAACAAAAGCAAAACGAAAAACTAAATGAACAATTGACCGCGTTACAGGGTTTTTCTGCCGATCGTTTGCAACGCCTGGTTCATCCGGTCGAAATCGCCTTTGGCCGGTTCACACGGGCTTATGACCAAAACGATGACGGCTTCGATGACGGGATGATTGTTTACCTGCTGCTGAGAGACATACAGGGCGATAAAATCAAGGCGACCGGTCAGGTAACTATCGAACTGTGGGACCTGGCCGAGCCTCAGGGCGGGCATCTCCTCCAGCAGTGGCAGTACGGCCTGGACGAACTGCCACAGCAATGGCTCAGCGGCTTCATGACGGACCATTACAAATTCGAGCTGACGTGGGAGAAACCTCCACGTTCTTCGAACCTCACCCTCAAGCTGAGATTCAAAGACGCCCTGACCGGTAAACTCTTCGAAATCCAGAAAATGATAACCGCTTCCGTTTTACCGGCGGCTGGCTGAAAGTTATGTGGATTCCTGGGATGGTACAAAATATAATCTATGGAATCACATAATTTTAACTAATTCTTTTTTGATTCTGTTCAGGCCTTCTTTCCATTTTTGTTCATCAGAACCGCCCAGCCAAAGACGAATATAGCCTTCCATGCCCAGTTGTACGCCTGGCACGAACAGGGTATTTTGATTTTTCAATGTTCTTTGGCATAGCTCAGTGCTTGGAATATCTGCGTTGTATTTCAGAAAACAGATCGGCGCTGCCTTAGGCTCTTTGAATGTGAAGAAATCGCCAAAAGAGACTACCCATTCTCTGAAGTATTTGATATTCTTTTGTAATATTTTTTGCGTACGCGAATATAATTTTTCGCGATTATCTTCTCTCACCGCTATACGGGCGATGTAATCGGAGAGTTTGTTCGGGCAAATGGTAATATAGTCATGCTGCGTCCAGCAATCATAGACAACCTGTTTCGGACCGATTATCCAGCCTATGCGGGCTCCCGGAATACCGTATGCCTTTGACAATCCGCTTGTCACTATTACTTTATCGCTCATTCCCCAAAAGCTTGTTGTTCGCTTACCATCCAGCTCGGCGCCTAAATACACTTCATCCGATATCAAATAAGTGTCTGTCTCTTCGCATCTTTTGACAATTCTCTCCATGGACTTTTTTGTCAGGACAGAACCGGTCGGATTGTTCGGATTGGAGATATAAACCAAGCGGGTATTTTTATTTACCGCTTTTTCAAATTCTTCCCAGTCCGGTTCCCAGTCTTTTTCCACCCGTAATAGAAACGTGTTTACCTTCGAGCAAAGGCTTTTGGGAGCTCCCCACATTTGCATATAATTCGGAACTTCAAAGGCAAACTCATCACCTGGCTGCAGTTGGCTCAAGGCCAAAAGATAATTCGCTTCGGATGTTCCATTGGTAACTTCTATGTTTTCGTGTTTGGCGCCGGGGTAAATCCTGGCTAACAGGTCTTTAAGCTCAGGCGTGCCGTCGCCTTGACTGTAACCCAGTGGCATATTCATTGCCGCATCCATATCAAAACCCATTTTCACCAAATCGTTGAGTGAAATAGGCATAATGCCGCTTTCTGACATATCGTACTCTACGAGATTTTCCCAGGTTGACTGCATTCTCTCCATTTCGAAGATATCCATTTTCATGTCTTGATTCTCCTTGTACTTGATTTCTAAAAATTAAAGTGATTAACAATTACTATTTAATGCCGCATACACAGCTTTTGCAATTTGAATATCCTGAACAGCAACACCGGTTAAATCCGCGACTGTTATCTGTTCATCGGACGAACGTTTCTTTGCTTTACCTTGTATCACATTACCGAGTTCACATATTTTATCTTTACCGATAACACCGGCTTCCAGGGCCTTAAAAATCTCTCCTCTGCGTTCGCACTGACTTATACTGTCTGCAACAACAATATCCGCTTTCGCCAAAACCTGTGAGTCCAATTCCTGTTTCACGGGAGTGTCAGACCCTATAGCGGTAATATGAGTACCCTTTTGAATTGCATCGGCCAAGATCAAAGGCGTTGTCGATGGCGTAGTAGTTACAATTAAATCACTACAGTTTGCTACTTCGTTTGCATCTAAACAAGTGGTTATTGAAAACCCTTGTTTTTCCATATCGCTTTTGTAACGCGCGAGTTCTTCATTGCTCACCCCCCAGACCATTACATCTTTGCAGGCAACAATTTTTGCCAAAAATGACAACTGCATCCGGGCCTGAAGTCCTGCCCCGATAATTCCGATTCGCCTAATACTATCTTTTGCCAAATGCCTTGCTGCCACCGCTCCCGCCGCCGCGGTTCGAACATTAGTCAAGTATCCCCTGTCATTTAACAAACAGAGCAGCTCGCCGGTTTTCTGATTGAAAATCAACATGAGTCCGTCACTGGAGGGAATTCCAAAATACTGATTCTTATAAAACCCCGATGCGATCTTAATCACATAATATTCATCGTTTTTTATATACCCGTATTTAATATGAACGTCACCGGGAGGGTCCGAAAAAATCATTTCGCCAACAGGCGGAACGACAACCTCTCCATTGGAATACGCAACAAACCCCTGCTCTATAATGCTGACAGTATCAACCTGTTGCAACGCAGTTTCAATTTGATTCAGTTCATAAACCTTAACCACTTTTTCACCACTTTTCACTTATCCGGACGAGGCTTCTTTTTCAGGGCCAACGTGTATATTTTTCGACCTTCATTCAGATATTTACGTTCGAAGTTAGACCCGACCCATTCGCCCGGATCAGCAGCCCCTGTGGGATAAAAATCAACCTGCTCGAACACCTCCGCAACGTCCGGATGACGCAATAACACCTCACTAATAATCTCGAAGTAATCGGCATGATCGGTTGCGACGCGTAATTGACCTTCCGCAGTCAAAACGCGAATCACCTGTAATATATTTGCCACGGTAAAAAATCGCCGTTTATGATGCCGTTTCTTAGGCCAGGGATCGGGAAAGTATATGTGAAACGTCTCGACCGACCCATCCGGCAAAAAATGTCCGATAAACTCACGAGCGTCAGCCCGCAGTATCCGAACATTATTCATCTGCCAGCGTCTCATACGGTCAACGCTGTAGCGATAATACTTATTGGCCCATTCGATACCCAGGAAATTTACCTCCGGCCGAAGCCTGGCCTCGTTCAGCAGAAAAGTACCTTTACCAGAGCCGACCTCTATCTGGACCGGCCCGACCCGAACGAATAGTTTCCCTAAGTCTATAAAAGGCAAATAGTTATCAAGGTTAACCGCAATGTTTTCATCGGTTATCGGCAAATTTGCTTCTCCTGCTTGTCAAATATCATTATCGAAAGCTATGATATTATACAGGTGGTTGTTCGTCAATGAATTTTGTACCGAGCCACAGTCTCAGCGCCAGGATTGGAAACCTTAAAGCCGACGCCGTGCCTTGACGATGTGAGATCAGCGTTTCTCTTACTTGGATGATGTTATGCCGGACTAAACCAGAAAAGGCAGGTCTGATAAATGGCAAAGTTATTACGACGAAGATTTCGCCATGTCCTGGTTGATGTTGATACCCAATACGATCTGATCTGCCAGGACAATCGGGACCACAGCGATTTGCTGCGTAATATACGTCGGCTCATTGCCTGGAGTCGGGTAAACCATGTTCCTGTCATTTCCACCGCCCTGGCCCACAGACCAGTCAGTTGTCCTGAGGTGTTATCCGATACGGGCATCTTTTGCATGGAAGGCAGTTCGGGCCAGAAGAAAATCCGTTATACGATACTGACATCAAACGTTCTGTTTGGGCCGGATAACCGTATGGATCTGCCCCGGCACATCCTGAGCGATTATCAACAGATAATCTTTGAAAAACGCTCTGAAGACCCGTTCCTGATGCCGCGTGCCGATCGGCTATTGTCTGAGTTGAGAGCGGATGAGTTTGTAGTTTTCGGTATCGGACTGGAAAACGCTATAAAGCATACAGTTTTAGGGCTGCTGCGCCGCGGAAAACGCGTACAATTGGTTTTCGACGCCATCGACCGGGGTAATAGTAATGTCGAAGTAGCCCTGAGAAAGCTGGAAGCCAAGGGTGCTAAGCTGGTCAAAACCGCTTCTATCGCTGGACGCAGCCGACTGTGTGGCAGAATCAGTCATCGCGGTCCATGGCACGCTTCTATGCTCATCAACGCTCGAATCGGTTAGCGAAACAGTTTTATATTCATAACAGTTGAAGTGCCCCGTTTTTTTATTATATTTATATCCTGAAAACCTTTACAATTGACGCTGGCGTTACAATTGGTTCTTCCAGGAATTACCGTACTCATTGGGTATAACAATGATAAAAACCAAAATCGTCGCCACTCTTGGACCTGCCTCGGACCGGGGTGAAACTATAAAAGCACTGATAGATAATGGCACCGACGTGTTTCGGCTGAACTTTTCCCATGGTTCGCTCGATAAACACGCGGCTTTGCTGGAGACAATCAACGGTATTCGTACTCAACACCGTCACGCCATCGCTGTCATGGGCGACCTGTGCGGTCCGAAAATTCGCACAGGCGGTATCGATCCGGAAGGTCAGATCCTCAATTCCGGCGACGAATTAGTTATCCAACCGGGCCTGGAAATGGGCACAGCCACTCATTTCGGCACCAACTATCCTTATCTTGCACGGGATGTAGAAATCGGCCATCGCGTACTTATCGACGACGGTCAAATCTCACTGAAGGTAACCGACAAAAAAAAGGAACAAATAATCTGCCATGTGCTTGTTGGCGGTCCGCTGCACAGTCACAAGGGGATCAACCTGCCCGACTCGAAGGTTTCCGCCGCGTCCATTACCGAACGCGACTGGCAGTGCGTCGAATGGGCGGTTGAACATCAGCTCGATTACCTGGCGATGAGTTTCGTACGTACCGCTGAGGAGATCGATCAACTCAAAAGCTATCTGCGTAAAGCCGGCTCGCCTGTCAAAGTGGTCTCAAAAATCGAAAAACCCGAAGCGCTCGACAATTTGGAAAGTATTATCCAGGCCAGTGACGCGGTTTTGGTTGCCCGCGGCGATCTGGGTGTCGAAATGGACCTGGCTCAGGTGCCGCTATACCAGAAACGCATTACTCAATTATGCCGCCGGCTCGGCAAACCTGTTATTGTTGCTACGCAGATGCTCCAGTCTATGATCGACGCCCCTGTCCCCACCCGTGCCGAGGTCTCCGACGTGGCCAACGCGATTATCGATTTCACCGATGCCGTCATGCTCTCGGGCGAGTCCGCAGTTGGCAAATATCCCATCGAAGCGGTCCGGACTATCGTACGAATCGCTCGTGTTACCGAAGCGTTTATGGACGAAAGCGACGTACCCCGCCCGAAAATCGAAACCGACAACGAACTGGCTGTCACCGCCAGCGTCTCTCGTAGCGTCGCGCAACTCATTGACGACCTTGATGCCAGGCTGGTAGTCGCCTGGTCGCAGAACGGTTCCACCGCCCGCATACTGAGCAAGGCCCGCATAGACGTTCCCATTATCGCTTTCAGTTCGGACGAATTGGCCTGCCGTCAGATGAGTATGAACTACGGCGTCACACCGATCTGCAGACCGATTCCCGCGGACATCAGGGAATTTGCCGATCTGGTGGACAAGACAATCATCGAAAACAACTGGGCCGGGGTTGCCGACCAGATCATATTACTGCCCGGCCGGCCGCTGACCCGCCCCGCCCCCGACTACGCCATGATGATCCACACGATCAACTCCGATTAATTTTGTGTTGCCACCCATATAAAATTATGATAGAATTCCCCGGCCAAATAGAGGTTTATTTATGGAACTCAATGATTTATTAGCCGATAAGCGTGACGAAATACGGCATATTGCCTCCAAACACGGTGCATATAATGTTCGTGTCTTTGGGTCTGTTGCCCGTGGCAGTGCCAAATCAGACAGTGACATCGACTTTCTGGTTGACTTGCAGGCTGGTCGCAGCTTATTTGACCTGGGCGGTCTGTTGATGGATTTACGGTCTTTGATGAATCGTGATGTTGATGTGGTCACCGAAGCCGGTCTGCGGCCCCGAATCCGCAACCGCATCCTCAAGGAAGCCGTTCCACTATGAAAGACGATAGGGAACGTTTATTTGACATTATCGAAGCGATCGATCTCATCGAAAAATATGCAGTTCAAGGTGAAGAAGCATTTGCGAACGATGAGTTGATTCGTAATTGGATGGTCCGGCATCTTCAAATTCTGGGTGAAGCTGCTGCTCGGATTTCCGGGGATTTTCAGAACCGATATTCAGAAATCCCCTGGTCCAAAATTATCGGCATGCGAAACATTCTCGTCCATGACTATTTTGCCATAGATATCGAAGTCGTTTGGTCTGTCGTTGAAAAGGAACTGCCGAGGCTAAAAAGCCAAATTCAGAATATACTTGACCGATAGCTTCCTTCCGGAATCAAGCTGGGATATTATTTCTTGACGTGATAATAATTTGCAGTACAATAAGTGTATGTACATGTACTTGTATTGTAGTAGGAGATTGACAAAATGGCGACCAAAACGATAACCATCGACATGGAAGCGTATAACAGGCTCAAGGCTCTTCGCCGTGAAAACGAATCTTTCAGCCAAACTATCAAGAGAGTAACCCCTAAACCATTTGATCTTGAATGCTTTTTGAAACGAATCGAGGCGAATCCCATGAGCAAAAAGGCTTACGATGCGATTGCCGAAACAGTAAAGAATCGCCGCAGACCTTCCAGACGGAGAATATAATGGCCTGCCTCGATACGACAATTTTAATCGATTTGACCGGCAAAGGTGGTGCCAGAAGAAAAAAAGCCGCAGAATCAAAACTGCAGGAACTCATCGATAGAGATGAACATATCGTAACCACCCGTTTTAATATCGCGGAATTATACGTCGGCATTGAACTGTCTAACGATCCCAGAGCGGAAGCGAACACAATAAACGAATTCCTGGTTAGTTTCGAGATACTGGATTTTAGTGATCTCGCTGCATACTTATATGGTCAGATAACCGCCCGGCAGAGAAAGACAGGACGACCTTCCGGTGACATGGATGTTCTCATTGCCTCGACCGCCTTAGCCCATGGACATAGTCTTATTACCCGCGACGCCGAGCACTTTCAAAACATCCCGGAACTAAAGGTGGAAAAATACTAAAAAAAGAAACAACAGCATGGGCAACCCGCCCCGCCCCCGACTACGCCATAACTCATAACCAAACTGTAGGAGTCATAGAAATGTTATCTGGAAAATCTCGGCTGATGATTATCGTCAGTGGTATTTTATTGGCTGGGACCGTAGCCGCCGCGGAAGTGAAAACCCTCTCCAATGGGCTTGTAAAGATTCGCATTGATGGAAATACAGGCGCCTATGATCTGATCGATCTCGAACGTGATGAAACGTTTGTGAAAAACGCCCAGGTCAGCTTTACCACGGTTCCGTACCGACAACTCAGTGATGTTAAGGAAGGCGACAGCGAATCGGCAGGCGACGGGCATGAATACAGTAGCGGTGACGGTAAAAACCGCATAGAAGCAGGGGAATATTCAGGTGCTTTCGGAAAAGGAGATGCGTTGACGCTCATCAGCACCTTTGCGGATGATGCATGGCTGCAGGTACAGTTTGTCCTCTATCCCGATAGGACTTTTATCGATATTGGCTGGGAATTTTGTAATATGGGCGGTCATCCGGTACGGCTGCGTCGTGTGAATGTACTGCGAACAAATCAGGTTTTTCCCGCCGGCAATCCCGGCAAGCTAAAAATGGTTAACGGGGACAGTGGCTGGAAAATGAACATGGTCCACCAGGGTAAAAAGGTAACGGCTGAAAACAATATGCTTTATTTTCTCGCCGATGAGAACCGGCCGCGATCCCTCGTGTTGGGCGGCCTGATTTACGCCGATTATCGTACATTTATCGAAAGCGACCATACCAAAAATCAAGGGGCCGACCTTTATGCCGATGACCCGGTAGGCCGGCGTATCGATCCGGGCCAAATCTATAAACCAATAGATCGTTTCTACGTCGATGGTTTGACCGACAACCCCTTCGAGGCGCTCGAAGCTTACGCTCAGGTATTTCAAAAGGCCGGGAATATTCATATCAATGCCTATACCTTTCCCTCTGTTTGTATGTGGTTTCTTGCGGTGAAACATTTCGGCGGCGATACCGGCTCGGTCAACGACACCCCCGGAGCGGTGCTGGAGATGGACAACATCGTCAAAAGTGGTTTCCTGAAATATTCACCGGTTGCTGTTCGTCTTGTCCCCGATTGCTATGAGCAAAATAACGAACAGGGCTGGTGGGATGACAGGCATTGGCAGATGTATGGCCGCAAGGAACGGTGCATTGTCGAAGGCGGACACTACAAAACGCCTTATGAGACGACCCAAAAATGGGGCCATGCGATTCAGCAACGCGGCGGTATTCCTTTTACCTACTTCGAACCAGGTGTCCGCTCAGAAGACTATGCCGAGGCTTTTCCCGGGCACATGTTGTTTAACGAAGTTCACCGCTATATCTTGAACAAAAAAGGACAGCGAGAAAAGGAAGGGCATGAAATTCGGGGGAAAATTTACGGCGCCATGGTTCAGGAAAGCTATGATTACACCGACCCGGATTTCAAACGCCACATGAAAGAAGTTTACGCGAACCTTCTAAAGGGAGGCGTCAAAGGCGTCTTCTATGATTATCCCGATCGCGCCTTCCCCGCACGTGGTGGAATGGAGGACCGTTACTCCACGGCCACCGCGGCCTACCGAACCGTCTTCCAGATAGCTCGTGACGGACTGGCCCCGGACTGCTATCTGCAGGAACGGCTTGGAATAGGCTCTGACGCTACGTTGGGGTTGGTTGACTCGGTTCGTACCGCCGGCGATACCAATGTGATCAGCCCGAATAACCTCACAAAGGTCGCGCTCCGCTGGTATAAAAATCGACGTCTGGTCAACTATGATATGGACGGCAAGGCACTCATGCGCTACGGCGGCAAGCAGCAATTTGAAATCACCGCCAGGCAGCGCCGCGCAATCCTTACGATCAGCTATGCGACAACCGGCCGACTTTTACTGACGGAGAGCTTTCGCCTGTTTTCACCGGAGATACTCCACGACCTGAGCCGTGCCTTCCCATTCCATAATACCCCGCTGTCCGCACGACCACTGGACGCGTTTATCAGCGAGTCTCCATCGGTGTTCGATTTTGCCATTTCAAAAAATTGGCATCAGCTTGTTCTTTATAATAATAGCGAAACGGCTCGTCATTTCAACATGCCGATCAGCGGTAATACAGCCTTTGGCTCACTTGGCCTGGCGGCCGATCAGGACTACTATCTATATGACTTTTGGAACGACCGTTTTGCCGGACGCTTCAGCGGCAGTGGCTCTATCGAACAATTTGTAGAGCTTGGCGAAGCACGTATGCTTTCGGTACATGCTGTCGAGTCCGGTCCCCAATGGATTTCAACAGACCGCCACCTGATGCAGGGTTACGTTGATCTCGTAAAGAAACCCCAGTGGGATGCGTCGGATAAAACGTTGTGTGCGACTTCGGAAATTATCGGGAATGAGCCTTACGTTCTCGTCATCGCTCTCAATGGCTATATACCCCTGGAAGTCGAAGCCGAAGGCGCTAAGGCCATTATTTCCGTACGCCCGGACAATACAAACCTGGCTGAATTGACTATCAAACGCGATACCAATGGCCACGTTCCCTGGCGCATAAACTTCACCCGCCCGGATTAGCCGCTGCAGATCGCTTCAACTTCTTCAATGGTCTTGGGGATAGGCTTGCCCAGTATGCGGCAACCGTCTTTGACCACCAGTACATCATCTTCCAGCCTGATGCCGCCGAAATCTCTGTATTTTTCCACCGCGCCATAATTGATAAATTGCGACAGTTTGTTTTCAGCTTTCCATTGATCGATCAATTGTGGAATAAAATAAAGACCCGGCTCCACCGTCATCACATGACCCACCTCCAGTGCCTTACCCATCCGCAACGAACATATTCCAAACTGTGGATTTCTTTTGATCGTGTCGGTATAGCCGACATATTGTTCGCCCAGGTCTTCCATGTCATGTACATCCAGTCCCATCATGTGTCCCAGACCACATTGGAAAAACAGGGCATGTGCCCCGGCGTGTACCGCCTCATCCACATCTCCTTTCATAAGTCCAAGCTCTTTGAGCCTTTCGGCCAGCACTTTACCGGCCAGCACATGAACATCCCTGAACTCCACCCCAGGCGCCATCGCCGCCATCGCTTTTTCCTGGGCCTCCAGAACAATATTATAGACCTCCTTTTGCCGATCTGTGAATTTGCCGCTGACGGGAATGGTCCTGGTAATATCACTGGCATAGTGCAGCGGTGATTCCGCTCCCGAATCATGCACGATAATATCTCCAGCCTGCATGATCTCGTCATGATAATGGTTATGCAGCGTCTCTCCGTGAATGGAGAAGATAATCGGAAAAGATATTCTTCCTCCCCTGGCCAGTGCCATTCCTTCGATGGCCCCGGCTACTTCCATCTCCCAGACACCCGGCTTCGACATCTTCATCGACTCGGTGTGCATCTGGTAAGAAATATCAAGTGCCGCCTCGATCCGTTCGACCTCTTTTTGTGTTTTAATCGACCGCTGCGCCGCCACCGCCTTTATCAGCTTTACGGAAACATAGTCCCCAATAACCGATGGATGTATGCCCAACAGTTGTTGAATCTTCAGGACATCTTCCGGCCGGCTCTGCGGCAGAAAATGAATCTTCCGGCCCTGACTGACGGCCCTTTTGAGCACGCCTTCCAGCTTGTCCAGTGGCGCGGTTTTTTTAACACCGATTTCACGGCTGCGCTGGCTGATAGGCGGCTGAGGTTTCATCCAGATCATGTCATTGACCGTCAAATCATTGCCAAAGATGGTCACTTCGTCCTCATTTATGTCAATAACCGATGCCAAACTGGGAAAGTCCAACCCAAAAAAGTACAAAAATGAGCTGTTTTGCCGGAAAAGATACGGATTGTCGGGATAATTCATCGGGCTTTCTTCGTTACCCAAAAACAAAATCAGCCCATCTCCCACCTGTTCTATTAACCGCTTTCTTCTTTCGATATATACATTCGCAGAAAACATTCTTTACTCCTATTTATGTTAAGCTAACCTTCTATTCTCACGGCAGTTGCCTGTTTGTACCAAGGCTAACAAATACTCACTGCTGTTACAACACGAAAAATTGCCTTGCCCAGATCGCCAGTCAAGGGCAGGAAAACTGCCGGAAATCATCGGCCGTCGGCATAGGCCCCGGCGTCAATCCTGCTGTTTTGCAGCAGTTCCCGGTAAATCTCGACAAGCCTGTCGTTTAGTTTGTCACTGTCGAAATTGGCTTCGACGTGAGCTCGTCCGGCTCGGCCAAGTTCGAGCCGGGTTTCAGGATGCTCAATCAAATAACTGAGCTTTTCCGCCAGGGCCTCGACATTTCGCGGAGGCACTAAAATTCCACTCTTGCCCTCCGACACACTCTCGGGAATACCTCCGACTTGCGTTGCAATGACCACGATACCTGCGGCCTGAGCTTCCAGCAGGACCATTCCCTGCGCTTCTTCAGCTCCGTCAGATGCGACAACTCCGGCAAGAATAAAAATGTGAGCCTTGGCGTATAGCTCGATAATCTCCTCTTCCGTCTGAGCGCCCAGAAACCGAACCTGACCGGCGATCCCCAGTTGCCCGGCAAGGTTTTCCATGTCCATGCGCAAAGGACCATCACCTGCTATCAGATACTGAATATTGGGATGTGCCGGTAATACCCGGGCCACGGCCCTGATCGAATATTCAATTCCCTTGACCTCAACCAGTCGGCCAACCGTCAATATAATTATGGGTTGCTTTTTGTCTATTCGTTTGGGCGAGAAAGCGATTTTACGCGTGTTAACGCCGATGGGCAGTTTTATCAACTTGTCGGCATGGGCGCCTAACGACCTGACACGTTTCCACATAAAGTCGGAACTGACCGTGCATAAATCAGCGTTCTGGAAAACGTCTTTTAAGTAATCATTGCCGAGAACGCCAGGCAAAACATTAACGTCCCAGCCGTGAAAAGTCGTAATCAGTTTTCCCTCAATAGCACCGAGTTTTCGCATCAGGGACCATAACAGCCCGTTAGGCCCAAAATGGCAGTGGATGATATCATACGGACCTTTGCCGCCATGCGACGCAATCTCGTAGAACAAACGCAGTGAGCTGGCGCTCCTGCCATACTCAAAAGCGTTCAGCGAGCGAAACAATGCCCCAGGGTTGTCATAACGAAAAACCCTCGTTATCAATAGTCCCAGGGCTTTCAGAACACGTAAAAAACGATTCTCCGGCATTCGTATTCTGTAAGCGGTTCTTTCGAGAAGGTTATATGCAGCTATATCAGAGTGGATTTTAGATGTCTCGCCGGGTTGCTGAGCAAAAATATCGACCGTGTGACCGCGATCTATCAAACCTGATATTTGGTTCAGAATAAACGTATCGCAGCAGACGGGAAACACGTCTATGACAAAGGCTATCCGCATACTTTCACTCTTTATAACTGGATTGAACCGTATAAGAATTTATATCTAACTTATGTTGTCTCAACGAGTTAACGTAATAGGAGTTATGAGGTGGGTTGACGGTGTGGATTCAACCGTGGATGGCATGAAATTTTTTACGCAGGTGTTCGTAAAGTGCCGTTCCAAGGACCTGGCGCAGGCGAAAACACAGGTGAGGATAACACAGCAAGCTCATGGGGTTCGCCAGGCAGGCTTTGAACAGCAGTCGGCGGGCCTGGCCAGTACAGCCGAGCTGGTACTGGCCAATCGCCTCCTCGACATCCTGGCGGGTGTTGTAGATATGCAGGCAAATCGCGGTCCAGATGGTTTTAGAGAGGTTTTTTTTGCGTAGATGTCTCAAAAGAACCCGCTTTCTCTCTTTGCGAAAAGGTCCGTAGCCATGTCCTGTTTTCGACTCGTCGTAGCTTCGGAAGCAGGCGATGTCCCGCTCTAAATGGTGAATGGCAAAGCGTTCGACGGCCTTTAGGAAAAAGTCATAATCCATTGCGTAGTGGAGAGTTATGTCGAGCGGGCCGCACTGCTCGAAGACCTCCCGTCGAAAGATGGTGCCGGGCTGAAAAATGCCTGTTCCGTTGTGCCAGGGGTGAAATAGTCGCCATTTGGTCATGGTTGGGGCGGTGCGGAAGGTGATATTGTCGTGTTCGTCCACAAATACAGTGTTTCCAGATAGTAAGGAGACATGCGGGTTGGCCTGGAAAAGCTCGCAGACCGCCTGGAGCGCTCCTGGGACATAGTAGTCGTCTGAATTGATCCAGGCGATCACATTGCCACAACTCATTGCGAAGCCTTTGTTTATGGCATCGGATTGCCCCCGGTCCGGTTGGGAAATCCACTTGAGATGTGGATATTCTTTGAGTATGGAAATTGTTTCGTCGGTTGATCCGCCGTCGATGATGATATGCTCTATATTGTGGAGGTTCTGCTCCAGGACACTATCTATTGTGTGTCGAATGAAGCGGCCCTGATTAAATGAAGGTGTTATGACACTAACTGATAACGAGTTTTTCATGTTCCGGCTGACTCTTATATCAATGGAAACTGTTTGTGGTGTTCGATAACCTTTTGGTATCACTGGAGATACGCATTTGTCTGCCCAGGTTTTGTGAATGTGGATTTTTACGCAGTCAAGTCAGGTATCGAGACTCCGTCCCTGTGAGGTTTCGCGGAGGTGTCAATGTAACCTCTTGAATTGCAGACAGTTACGTAGTTTCATGTGGTATAGCGGTGGCTGAATCTGCTGCTGACTTACCAAGGTTATCGACGTAATTGGCGATTATCCGCCGATTATATCGATTTTTTTCGACCAGAAGGCCTTACCCAGTTGAATTTCGCGAGACCGGCGGGGGGGAGAATTGATGTAAGTGCTTATTTTGGGTGGTGGGGAATTTGTTGTAAGTGCTTATTTTACGTTGGTGGAATTGATGTAAGTGCTTATTTTTGCGTAACGATTATAACGATTAGGTAAGATGGGTAAGAAAAAACCGCAAAATTCGGCGAAATTTGGATGAATTCTGATGAAAAGTGATGTGGTTTGTACTATGTTTGTACTATGTTTGCACTATGTTTGCACTATGTTTGTACTATGTTTGCACCCACTTCTTAACAGAAGTGGGTGAGTAAATGGGTAGATGAGTAAATGAGTAGATGAGGGGAAGAAAGAGGGCGGACCGGTGGGGGGGGTTGAGATTTTGTTGACATTTTGGGCTGGCCGTGGTCGGGGGTCGGGGGGCGGAAGAAGGCACTAGGCACGAGGCACTAGGCACTAGTAAGAGAGAAGAAGAAGAAACTATGAAAGCCAGGCCTCCCAAGGTTTAGTTATAGCGGATACAATGTTCCGTGGACGAGCTGACCAATGTGGTCGCTCAATAACTTATATCAACCTCATAAGGAGACCTGGCAGT
>Ga0315276_10000642_pt1 | contig 30139 bp, 18 predicted proteins | sample YL17G05_0_MG_FD_204542 | JGI IMG/M metagenome (GOLD analysis project Ga0315276, IMG submission 204542) | Sediment microbial communities from Yellowstone Lake, YNP, Wyoming, USA - YL17G05_0 | ecosystem: Environmental > Aquatic > Freshwater > Lake > Sediment | place: USA: Wyoming | collected... | reverse complement strand
CGGGAACGTTTGATAAGATCAAACAACTTGATAGTTTTGGTGTTGAAATCTTTAATAAAGATGATCATAATATTGTAGTCTGGACTCCTGGAAAAATGAACACTGGTTTACCTTTTGCCAATTTAGTTGGTGTGTACAGTAATAATCCCGAAGTCAATGATGAAATAAGATATAGAATTAGTAATTCTCAATTAAAATCCAATTCATTTAGCATTTTTTGGAATATTATGACGGGCAAGGTTGATATAGACACAACATTTCCTTTAGTTTATGCTGCATTGTTTAATTTTGATGATGATGATGATAGTATTGTGAGTATGTTCATTTTAAATGTATACATTAAGAGATGTCGCCAGTGTATAATTCTTAAATCAAATGTAAATGATGATGATACCATGATTTTCCTTCCATATATAGATCGTGGTGGTAATGAGAATCGTAATCAAATTCTAATAACACAAATACAAACACAAACACGTCTGAAAATAAGTTGTGGTGCAGTAAGTATAAACAAGGATGTTTTCAACATTACCAAAAAAATACACTTTTATCAGAGGGAATATATTGTTGTTTCATCATCGACTCGTAGTGTTAAACATTTAAAAGCCATACAAAACAAAATCGACGAATTGCGTATGTCATTAAATAATAATATACCACAACAAAATGGGTTAAAAAACGTAAATCCTCGAATAGAAAATAACATGTTATGGATTGGGTTAAAAGAACAATGTGTCGATGACACAACAGGACGTGTTGAACGAAAAATTCTTTCATGTTCTATTATTCAGTACTTGGACACAGATGTTGAACCAGTCTTAAAAGATGTAATTTTGCCAGTGACATTTCTATCCGGCGATTTTATTGAAAAAATAAAAATCGATATAAATGACCCAGAAATAGTAATAGTATTTGGAAAGTTTACAGCGACAATTCAGGAGAGAATTGATGAAACAAAAGTCAAAACAATTCAGAATGTCATGGTTATATATACAAATTTGGGAACTAAATATAATAATAATAAAAATTATGGTAACATACAATCATATTCGCTTACATATGATAATTTCCAGTCGCTTACAATTAACAATTTGCCTGAATTTCGGGGGTATTATTCTTGTGTTGACGGACTTGTTGTGGCTTCTTATAGTGGCGGAACTATGCAACAAAATATGGGTACATTATTGGTAACAAAAAGTGAAGCGGAAAAAACACCCGTTGTAATCGGATTTCATGGACACAAGATAACGGGATTAACAATTGATGAACAATACAACAATGAAAGTGACATATGGTCTAGCATACTTTGTTACGATTACAAGATGTCTGCGGATACAATAGAATATCAATGGAATGCGAGTACAAGTACGGGGACAGAAGTAATTGACAAAGGTTTGTTCAATCCTCTTTCGTTCAATGCGTTTAAAACCACGTTTAATGATGATGTTGTTGTTTCTTTTAGTGGTTTTGCACCAAATTATGATTATATAACCAATCAACAAATAATTACTGAATTATTCAATGGCGAGTTTGTATTGGTTTCATCAAAGCAATCCAGACCGATGACGAGTGCTTTGTCTAAGCTGCATGTGTTGAACACGTGGGGAATTGATTTAAGTGATGATTCTACGCCATTTTACAAGCGTATAAAAGAACTAAGCGAAGGAGAGGGGGTGGTGAATATGAAAATATACGAAATGTATATAAATAAAGTGGTGGATAGCATTATTGGAAGTGCAAAAAAATATTATGAAGATAAAATAAAAAATTCGCTTTATGATGAAGACAATGGTGTAAATACTAGTTCGACTCCGGTTGTAAAGGGTGGAGGAAGAAGAGAAGATGCTGCGGCGATGATTGTTGCAAAACAGGTTGAATTGGAAGAGATGAAAAAGCTACAAAGATACAACAAAAACAAGGAAAGTCGAGAAATAAAATCAACAATTGAAATTCGCGTACCGGATATAATGATGAGCGACGCATATTTAGATGCACTTTCAGACGAAGATAAAGATAAGGCTAGGAAATATTTTTTTGATGCATTGTACAAATATTCCAAAAAGGTGGAAGAAATAGCCAGTAATCAAGAAAGTGAAAATAATTCAAAAGTGAATAAAGAAGGGGGGGATATTGTAATAAACGACATCTACAAAGTTGTATTATGTTTATCAAACCTGCAAAAATATAATTTTAATAAAATGTATGACAAAAAAAAAATTGTGGACAAAGGTATAACTTCAGTATTGAGTTTGTCACCAGATTTATATGATTATGATTTGGACGATGTGGAAGATGGAATAAAAAATGTAATTTTAGTGAATGAGTGGAACGACAGAGGATTTATTGGAGACTATGGTGCATTTTCCCGAGACACTTTAACCCCAAATCAAACGATAGTTTCAAAGACGATGACTCCAGCGGTAAATCAAGTTGTAGAATTTATTCCCAAAATTGCGAATTCATCATTTTTATTGAACCCGTTTATAACATATGGGTCATTTGATTCGAGTCGATGGACGGGAATAAACTCGCTTTACGATAAAGAGGCGGTTGGTGTTCAGGTTGGGGGTACGTACGAAGAAGATCAATTGCGCATGTATCAGCAGCAATTGAGAAGAGAACGAGAACAGCAACAGTTTCAAAATGCGTATGGTTTGTCATCGCGATACGAAGAGCGATACGATCCGCGATACGATCCGCGATACGAACAGCGATACGAACAGCGATACGAGGATGAACGTAGACAAGTACTTGAAAAAACAAACATTTCATCATCAGAGTTGACAGAAGATAGAGCAAAAATGGTGCGACCAAATCCTCTATTGAAAAGAGTAGTGCTTTGGTTATACGATTTTAGAGAAGGTAAAATGCTAATGTTGAGATCGGTAGGACCCACCAGTATTATGTTGTCGTTGCCCACGCAAAAAAAAATTACTGGCGCGGAGAATGCAAGTGGGGATGCCCTTTTGAAAGAATTGTGCAGAAAGTATTTTCAAACAGAAGCGGTTTTAAAAAGATGGACACTTCAACATGCATATATTTATGCTTCAAGTGGAACTGGCATATTTATATATAATGCCAAGACGAATGATTTACCAAAAGAAACAATGAAAATGGTGTATGTTTCAATGAACGCCATTTATAAGGTAGCAACGGCAACATCAATAAAAGAATCGAAAAATGACGGGAAAGAAATATCTATAATTGATAGTGACAAGCCTATTATTGTTGAAATATTCAAGGTTGTAAAGTTGATAAGTGGCGGGATTATATCTACGACATCAAAAGAATTCAATGAAGTTCTGGCTAGGCTGCGTAGCAAAACGGTTCCGCCGCATCTATGGTCTATTATATCTGTGACGAAACGAACAAAAATCATTGAAGCCAATATCAATTTTCTCATCAAGTTATTTTTTTCACCGAATAATTTATTTTTTTTAAGAGGAAACTATCCATATTATATTTATTCTAGTCAAAGGAGTTGTAAGACTTTCAATATGATAAAACAGGAGACATATGATGATGACAGTTATTTGACGTGCTTGAAGTTGTTTTTACAAACAGAGACGGATTTCAAGAACAAGAATAAGGATAGCGCGAATAATTTTCGGGTGGGTTGTGCTGTGAAAAAGAAATTAATTACCGATAATTTTTCAGCCGTTTGGGATAATTTTTGGGGAGACCTTATTGAATCGGAAGAAGAAAGCAAACTTGATGAACAGCTTGCAGAAGATGTGGGTGAAAAAGGGACAGAAGAAGGTAAAAAAAGCGAAGGCGACGGTGAAGGCGACGGTGAAGGCGAAGGTGAAGAAGGTGAAGGCGAAGGTGAAGAAGGTGAAGGCGATAAAGAGTCGCCAACAATATGTTTACAATTGGCAACGCAAAGCGGTGTTGCGGTGTATGGTTTAGCGAGTTCCCGTAAAGTTTCAACTTACTTTCCAATTAATTATAATGATGTATATTATAACATTCGTGCAAATGAACAGTACAGGTTCAATAATGAATTTTTTTATGATTTACATTTAGATTTAGATCGTGATAATTTTATCGAGGAGGAGGGGGAGGATGATAGATATTTAGGATTCGTATGCATGGCATATTATAAAAATAAAAATAAAAATAACCCTCTTTTATTTTTGGGAGACATTCGGGGGAGAGTACATAAATTGGAATTGAATACGCACAAGTTGACAAAATTTATTGAAACGAATGAAGATGGAAGTGTGATGTGTATGGATATTTTAGATGTGGAAGGACAAGTTGGTTATATGTTGGTTGGTGGAAAATTTACAGAAATAACTACTTTTAAGGATGTCAATGTTGAAGTGCAAAGTGTTGAAACAGCATTGCCTGTAGTGCTTATCAATTTAAGTACGTATGAGATTATACTACTATACGATTCTCTTGGTCTTCCTCCTACTACTACTGCTACTACTGATGATGCTACTGTAGAAAAAGTCTGCATATGTAAAACTAAAAAGGTAGTTAGAGCAAAAGGGGGGGCACTAAATGAAGATGTTGAAGGGTATATTGCAGTAATTGGAGGTACATTTGAAATGGATATACCAAATTATTATTCTGCTGCTCCTCCTGCTGCTCCTGTAGAAAAAATAGAAAATATCGGATGTGTATTGATTAGAAAAAATCTGAATAATATGGAAGCGCGATTGGTTGCAGTTGATAGTAAAGTCGCGACGAACCCAGCATCAAGAAGTGGAATTACGAATAATAATAGTGTAGATGATTTTAAATTGACATCAATTATATGTCAAGAAAATGAAGAAAATGATAAAGTTGATAAAACTAAAACTGTATTTTTTATAGGTGGTCGTTTTGATACTTGTCAGGCCGTTGACTATGTGGCATATAAAGCGGCAAAAGCAGCAGGACCAGCAGGACCAGCAGGACCAGCATATGTTGACACTATTGATTGTAATGGAATCATAAAACTGACACTTGAATGCGAATATGATAAAGATGACACCGTAAGTAAATACAACCAAGCAAGTGTGATTGAACGGATTGTCGTGAATACTCCCAGAGATTGTGCGGGCGAAATTATTAAAGCATCACTTCAATATGGAATAATAAATTCAAAAAAGTATTTATTTTGTTTGACAGAGTTTTTTCATGATACGTACAACAGTGTCACTGTTGTGTTGAATGTATATGATATAGGGTCAAAGTCAAATATTTTACAGATGAAAATGCCGGAACCAATTCCGGAAATTGAAAAAGAAAATTATGTGCATCAAACATTATTGCTGACGAAAGATGATAAACAGAGTGTATTAATTATGAGTTTTACACAACAAAATGAGTTTCTCAGCTATACGTATACATGCAACGTAAGCAGTTTAAATAAAGGTGCGGCGGCACCCCGTATTATTGCAGCTGCAAGTAATGAAATTAATTATATTGACAAAACTAATGTTATTACGGATATGTTTTATCACAAAGATACTGGTGAAGTATTTATTGCACACATGGGTCCGCGTGTAACCTCAGAATATCCGCTAACTGTCCGTTCCAATTACCAAGAAATAGGCGAATGGAAACTGAAGAGTGCATCAACAGAAGATGCTAGTGAATTAGATAAATTCAATAAATTTATGGACAAAGTATTTGAAATAAGAAAAATATTTGAATTGAATCCTTCTATGATTTTATTTCTTCAAGATGTAGATTTTCGAGATTATGATGGCATTGACTCAAAAATAAGTAAAACAAGGCTAAATAAAATGAGACAAGATTTAATTGCTGCTCTTGATCATTATAGTGTCTATTTAACTCTGCGTTATATTGACGACAACATAATTAATATGGATTCGCCGTGTAATAACATTGATAAAAAGATTAAAAATATTATGAATTTTGTAGATGCATTTAAGAATCCAGGTGTAGAATTAAATTTGGATTATGATCATGATGAGGATAATACAGAAAAAAAAATGTATAATTTTGTAAATGACCTTTTATTCATGTTAGTATACGCTGGGTGTAATGATTTGGCTGAATTAATTTGCAATGATTATGTAAATTTAGTTATTGCTCCTGCTCCTCCTCCTCCAAGAAGAGCGGTGCCGGCATCAACATGGAAATCGCGATTTGGCGCGGTTCTTTCTAGAAACAAACCAATCAAAGAATTAATTGATAACATTGGAAAGAAAGGAAAGTCAAATTTAACACCTGATACACTTTATAATTTTAAAATATGTAGTGACCCAATTACACATACAGGTGTTTCATATTTGGAATATAATTATAATCAAAATTTAAACTCTACTATTACATCAAAGAATCAAAATAATCTTAAAAAAAGAATTTATGAATCTGAAAAGGATTCATTTTTTTCTTCAAATGGACAGTTTCATATAAATAACACTACAGATAATCTAGGAACTACAATGGAACAAATTAAATTTTGCAGTTTTTATAAATTCAAGAGACTACGTACTGCTAGGGAGGAGGGTGATCCTGTTGAATTTGGAAACATTGGAAATGAGGATTTATATACGGTCTATGTGAGTGTGGATATTGAGGGCGATGATGGTATAAAGATAAAGAGTAGTCAAGTATTTGACTTTTTAAATATAATTCGAGAAAATTTTATGAGTTTTGATATAGGGACGACACCAAATTTAGACATAGGAATTAGCGGTCGAATAAAACGAATTATGTTTGGTGGTGATTTTGGTTGTAATTTATTGAACGATGTGGAAGTATGCAAAAAATTTAAATCGAAACAAATGAAAATATATACAACGATGGGAAATAGTGTGATAGATGGTAGTGATGGTAATACGAATCAAATATTTATGATTGATGTTGATTTAGAACAGGCGGTGCAAGTTGGTGGTGGTAATAACAATAATCAAAAGCGCATTTGTATAGGAGAGCGCATTGAAGAAAATCATCGAGTTTTAAGCAATAAAAGAAAAACGCGCCGCAAACTCCCGTTGATGTTGTCGTCGTCATAGAAGCGGTGGAATCACAATACAATAATTTAATTCGTATTTAATTCGTATTTTATTTAGATGAAAAGTATTTTATTAGATAAGAGAGGCAGGTAACAGTCTAATAAAATATGAGCAACAACGAAACCGATAAAGGCACAGTTACGGTTGTAACAGCGTATTATTGTATAAAGTCAAAACATGAACCGAAACAGTATCATGCGTGGATAAATAATTTACTGTTGCGCGTTGGTCGGGCTTGTAAGATGGTAATTTTCACGTCTCCGGATTTGGTTGAATACATGAATGCCGTGTGTAAAAAGAATGTTTTGGGTGCATCTTTTACGGTGATAAGTATGGAAATAAAGGAGTTCAAGTTATTGAAACGGTATCCGCTGAAAATGTGGGTTCAACAATATGCGATGGACCCGCAAAAATCGTGCGGTCGAACAATAGAGTGTTACTTGATATGGAATTCCAAGTTGATGTTTGTGAAGGAGGCAATGAAGCGGAATGTATATGGCAGCGACAAGTATGTTTGGGTAGACATTGGCAGCTGTAGGGCACCAGGCGATTCAATGTCAAATGAATCGAATGAGTTGGAACACTTTCCGAGATATGAAAATGTGTCGAATGATGACAAGGTTGACATTGTGTTATTGCGCCCATACGCTGCAGAAGAAATGAATCAGGTGATTTTTTACAACACCGTGCATTTGAGTGGTGCAATGTTTGGAGGAAATACAAGGGCAATAAATCGGTTGTATGAACTATTTTACAAGGCGCTAGACGTATATTTATGCGGGAACTGTTTTGCGGGGTGTGACCAGCAAGTTTTGTCAACATGTTGTGTGCATAATCCGGAAATATTCAACCTGATTATTCCAGACAGTAAAAAAGGTGATGTATGGTTTTACTTGTATCATCATTGGAGTTGAGAGTTGAGTTGCGTGTTGTTTACACCTTTTCTCATTTAAAACGCCCATTTTATAGGGCATTCTCATATAAAATGGGCGTTTTAAATGAGAAAAGGTGTAAAAGATGTTTGTATGTAAAATATTATTTTTGGTATTGTTGCATTTATATAATGTATATATATATATATATAAATAATAATGGGATATCGCACAATAAAATATAAAACCAAAACAAAAAAACGTAATTATAAAAATAATAATAAAAATAATAAAAATAATAAAAATAAAAATAAAAACAAAAATAATAAAAACAAAAATAATAAAAATAATAAAAATAAAACAAAAAAAATACATGGTGGAGTTTTTAGAGAGTTACGTTCAACATCATCATCAACATTTTTAACAAACTTTCAAGATTTTATAAACATGGTGCACTCAAATAGTGAGTTAAACAATGCGACAATGTTGATGGGTGTTAATTACAAATGCGCAAATGATTTGAACAGAAACATTGAGGGTGAGTTGCATCCGGACTTTTGTTGGGCTGAACATCTGGATGATTCTGAGTGCAGGGATGTCCAAATGAATCAATGGTACCAATTGTATTTTCCATTCCAAATTGATTACATTGAAACATCTGATGATGGTGAAGGTTTGGTTGTAAGAGAATGCACACAAGATATTCAATTGGAAAAACTTGAATCATATTTTCAACGTAACACATTGAATAAATTCAAAAGAATTATATTTGATGCATCCACTGTTAAATTTTTAGACAGAATTGCTCCATCATTTATCGCTTATTTATATTATTACTTTTTAGAAGTAAATGGAGAGTTATACTTCAACTTTAGATCCTTTACTACGTTGACAGGTTTTGAAATTAATCAGTGTGCTGAAATATCAAAAATGAATGAAGTACACAGAATTGTCAGTTCATTAACACCAGCCGATGAACGATTTGGAAAAAAATTTATAATTCGTAAATTCAAAGGAATAATAGATAAAGGTGGTAAATTTTCTCATGTTTTTGATGTTAATCAGAGTATTATTAATGATAATAATATAGCGTATTTCAAAAAGTTACAAGGTTCACGTGTTGAACAGTTTCCTTCAAGTGAACGCGAAGAAGATACAGATGATGGTGAGAAAAAAATATTTCATCAAGAGACATATCCAATAAAAATAACAAATCATTCAATTGGTTATTATTTGAAAATAACCAAAAATAAACAAACAGAAATTGATATAGAAGTGCTTTTGTCAATTTACAATGACCAAATACGCGATAGTGGTTTCCATTTGATGCAACTTGTTTTAATGCAATCATTTGAAGACTCGTATAAATTGAATTGCGTGTTTGTTTAAAAAAACTAAAAATAAAAAAACATTAGTGATTTTTTATTTTTATTTCAAAGTGTTACACAAGTGCCGTGTCGCTACCAGTCACCAAACCAGTCATCAGAGTCATAATCAGTGCGGGCATTAGGATTTTCTTCAAACATGAACTGAAATCGTTTCATGTTTTTCAAGTAAGCTGGTGACACGTACCAACGAATTGGGGCTTTTTTTCCGAGTGTTTTCAAGTCTTTGACATTGCAGATGCCGGTTTGTCCACGTTCGACTCCATGAACTTCATATTTCGGCGTTTTTTTTATGCCATAATGGGCTAACGCAGAGGCAGAACCCGACAGACCGCATAAGTCGTCAGGGCGTGGGCGTGGCACAATTGTTTTACCTGGCCACATGTTTGCATTTGTGGACATGGTCCAGAGCGCTTTTTCAGCAGGGTACTCTTGATTAACTTTCCACTTCCAATCGCTGAAATGGCTGCTCCATTGTAGTTCAGCCGCTGCATTGTAAACTTTCTCAAAGTCTTCCACGTTTCTGCATCTGCATAGTTCATCAGCCCGGTTATGTAATAACATTGCCAGGAAATCCGCGAACGTCTCTGTCATTTGTGCCGAGTTCCATGGAATCAGGTATCCGTAGTCGGATGGGAGAACGAATTGAGGGCAACGTTCTAAAGTGCTCCGCTCTTGATCCACTTGAATGTACGACTTGTAAATCTTTCTGAACCCTGCGGCTTCTTCTTCTTTTGTCATGTCGGTCATATTTGGAACAACGTGCCAGCGTTTTTCCGTTCTCCATTTTTCCATTGCCTGATGATGAATTTCTTGAGAATACTTGCAATCTTGCTTGTACTCGTTATCATACCATTTCCTTTTATCGTCTTCATCTTTGAAGATGGGAACAACAGTTGGAGTGTCAGGTCGAGACACGGTTTTGTATTCTGGTCGAGAATTCTCGGTGCGTGATGATGGTTGTTGTGTGGCGTGTTGTGTGGCGTGTGCAGTGGTGGTGGTGGTGGTGGGTTCTTGTTCTTCTTCTTGTGGTTTATGTGCAGGTGATGGTGGTGATGATGTTATTTCTTTTTCTTTTACAGGGGGGGCAGCAGCACCACCACCGCCATTGACACCATTTTTTTTGGTTTGAATTTTTGGTGGGAGTAGAACGAATATGTCGCCTTGTTGTTGTTGTTGTTGAGCAGTTGAGGCAGGAGCAGTTGATGAGGCAGCAGCAGGAGTTTTTTTTACCATTTCAGCCCAAGATAATTTCATCGAAGTATTGTGTTGTGTTGCTTTGTTGCTTTGTCCGAGAACTGATAACTTTTAAAATAAAGAAAAAAAAATCAATTTATATTTTTTAAATAAATTTTTTTTTCAATAAATATAAATAAAATTTAAAATAAAAATTAATCAGAACAAATGGATTCGAGCACATTCAAATCGAGGTGTGGCATTTCAGTGTGACATTCCCAAAAGAATTTGCAAAACGACCAATTCACGCAATGGTTGGTGGTATAAAGGGAGTCGGGGTCGCACCGTTTCAAAAGTTTATCCACGATTTTGGGCGGAAGCAGATGGAGGCTCGGGCGCGGAAGCACGTAACAAAGTTGAACGACGTCGCGAATGGGATCGGGTTCTTTGACCTCTAGGAAATTGTAACACTTGGAATCGGGAATAAATTGAAGCAAGTCTTTCAACAGCGGCGGGTAGTGATAGTTGTAAGACCATCGCCAGTCAACGCACCCGCTTGAGTAATATTTAAAGGTCCATTCCATACCTTCGAGGTAATTTGTGCATATTTTCTTGCATTCGGATGCTGTCATTTTGATATGAAATAATGTTTCATAGTAGCGGCGTTCCCAGTTACTTGTGAATGGGTTGATTTGTTTTTCCTTGTCTCGATATCTGATGGGGCACATGTTTAGTTCGTCGATGCTGGATGGCAGTTCATCGTTTGACCATTCGCTAACAATGTCTGATATTTCGGCTTTTGTTGAATTGTTATTGTTATGGAGGAGTTGTTGTTGTTGCAAGCGGTCGCGTTTTTTATATTCTTGACGAAAGAGGTGGTCTTCATTATTTGCCAGATGTTCAACGAATAATTTGTAGTTGGTCCAATGGATGGATACAAGGGAACCTATGGCGCCCGTCTGACCCCTCCCTTCAAATATGGGCAAGGGGTCAGAGGGGACAGCATGTCCCTTGAAACAAATAAGGTATTCGCCTGGATTACATCCGATTGTTTTGCGGTAAGCTTCAAGGAGCGTGTCAATTCCGGTGGTTCGGATGTTGACCGCTGGAAAGTGGGGCATGAAGTCATTTCCGAGCATGAAACAGATAAAAATGTAGTCAAACATTCTGCATTTTTCATTTTGAAATTCTATTTTTTCGCTGACTTGTCCGGAGTGGTCGTGCATGCAATTCATGTATTTGATGATGGACTGCGCGAGTTCGGGAATGTCGACAAAGTATTGGCACGTTTCGTCGAGGGTTCTATCGACCGATTTTAAAAATTCGGGTGTTTCGCGGTACAAGAAGATGCGTTCAGATATGTGCAAATGATTGAGACAAAGCATAATGAGGTCGGCATCGAGTCCATAAATGATGGTGGTTTGATTTTTGTGCGCATCGGGAAAATTGCGAATGTGTTGGAAAATTTTATGTTCGCCTTCGCCTGATTCGCAGCTGGAAGAAACGATGACTTTGGGATTGGATTTGAAATGCGCGGTAACGAGCGTGTGAAGTTTATTCATAAATGTGGTTCCGGGTGTAATGGAGCTAGTATTCCAGACTGCAGATGTGTCTGGATTTTGATTTACTGCATTCATATTTTTATTTGCATTTTTATTAGATTTGGTTGCATTATTTTTATCGATGCGTTTTTGCAAATCGCCAGTGAGCCAAGATTTGTAGCGACGTTCGCGCTGTTGGTTTAGTTTTGCGACAGGTGCAACGCCGTCAAATGCAATAATAATTTTTTCTCTAGGTTGAAACATGTCAATATAAGTTTGAATTTTATTGCAAACGGCAAGAATAATTTCGGCTTCATAGACGTCAATATTTTTTGTTCCGAGTATAGTTTCGTATACGGCATTGTAAATGATGCCATTGCAGTCTGCATAAAAATTATCAATATTGGGTCCGAGCAAGGCGATTTTTTTAAGAATGGATGGGTGGCGTTTAACAATGTGTAAAAAGTAAGAAGGTATTCCCATGTTGTGTTGTGTGTTATCTCTCTTGAATTATGTAGTGTAGTGGCGGCTTATATATGTATTTTGCGCAAGCTTTAATAACTTTATGTATATAACTTATGCGCAGAAACGTAAATAAATACAATATAAAATATAAAATAATATATACATTATAAATAAATAAAATTCGAACATTTTTTTAGAAAAATATAAAGAAAAACTGAAAAATAATGAAACCTAAGAATTTTAAAATAAAAAATGATTTATGTGAACATTATTCTCCGGTAAAAGCGCCAACAACAAGTGTTGCAGTTACAACCGCCGAAGCGTCGTGCATGTTTTTACAAATAGAAAAATTGAGAGAAATGATTCAGAGGACAATTCTTGCACAACATCAGTACAAACTTGTTGATATTTTGAGCGCGAATGACATTAATCTTTCAGTACAGTATTTAGAAAAAATATATCAAAATTTGGATGGAATAGAGGCGGGATTGCATAGTGCTTCGGGAAAGACCATGTTGGAATTAAAGTATGAAATAAAGTTGGTTATGAGTGAACTGTCGTCGATATTTAGAAACTATGGCACTCATTCTATTAGCGACTTGCTTGAAGTTACGGTTGGAAGTGAGTATGTAAAAAGTGCATCGGCATCATCGGCATCATCGGCATCATCGGCATCATCGGCATCATCGGCATCATCGGCATCATCGGCATCAGCGGCATCAGCGGCATCAGCGGCATCATCGGCATCATCGACATCAGCAGGAATAGAATGGGACCATAAAAAATATGAAGTATTGATGATGTATTTTCATCCAACATATTTTAAAATATTGCCGTGGAAAAACGAGAAGAAGAGTGCAACAAGTGAAAAGTTGATACAAAAAAATCGAATAGTGGAAGATTTTTTAATTGTAGAAAAGTCGACAAATTTAGATTGTTTTGATTTGGCAAGGACGAACAAGAATTTTACGAGTCGGGTGTTTGGAATAAAGGTTTCGGTGCATAATTACATTGAACAAAAGACATTAATAATCAACGGACTGGTGGACAATGTGTTGTTGGATTGCATTCCGTGCGAACATGTCGTAAGTAGGATTTCGAATTTGTGGAAGAATGTGCCAAATGACCCGGAGTTTATGGCGGAGTCATTTACAAAGTATATAAAGTCGCTATCATTAAAGGACCTTTTAGTATTTTCAAATGACGAGTTATATTCCAAATACTTATCCAACATTAGCGTGATTCAGCTGATAAAACAGAAGCAAACGTCGCAAATTGTCAAGGAGTTTATAAGCACGGATTTATTTTCTCAGCGGACCATGCTTGTTCAGCTTTTGTTGAAATCGAACGAGCACGAATACAAGTATTTGTCGTATTTATTGTATGACATGTTATCGAATGAAATAAATCCGCAAGTGGAGTCGAATGAGCAGACCGCGTTGTTTAACAGTTTGCCCTGGAATATGAAGTTATATTTCAAGGATGCGATGAAGCAGACGGTTTCATACACGAATGCGATCTCCAAGTATGATGCTGGTAACATTCCGTTGGAGCAGCAAATTTGCTTGCTAAAAACGACGGATGCGGTTAAAGAAAAGGCAATGATAAAACTTCGGGAGATTAAATCCAAGTCGGATGACACGACAACAAAGGCTCGTCAGTATTTGGACGGGCTATTGAAGATACCGTTTGGCACATTTTCGAGAGAAAAAATATTGGACGAGATGGCGACAGTAAAGCAAATATATTTGCAAATGTGCGAGAGAGGAGCAGGAGCAATCGATGATAATGATGATGAAGACGGAGTAAAAATAAAAATGGAAAAAATGACAGCAACAACAGTAACAACAGCATTAGAAATCAAAAATACTTGTATAAAAATAAATAATAACATTGATGAAATTGGATTAAAGTATTTGAATAAATTCATTATTAGTTTGTTAAGCAATCATAAAAAAGATGTCTTGTTGACCATATTGAATAAAGTAACAACGTTTATCAAAAAGCACAAGTTGCGAGTTGTAATAACTGCGGGGAAGACTGTGGATAATATAAGAGAGACTATTAAATGTTGTATTACCCACATATTCGATGCAGCATTCCTTACATTAAAAACAGAAAAATGTGGTGCTGACTGTGGTGATTGTGGCATTGATTGCGATAATTTTTTGAAAGAATTGATTGGCGAGCATTGTTTAGAGGGGAAATGCGGATTATCGCCGATATCGTTGATGCGCGGAATAATAACCGACAAGATAAAAATAGAAAAAATAATGAATGGTGTGGGCGATTATGTAACGGCCGTTTCTGAAACGCTGGATTCGGCGGTTCATGGACATGTTCAAGCGAAGCGTCAAATTGAGCGCATAGTAGGTCAGTGGATTAGCGGTGAATCGACGGGTTATTGCTTTGGGTTTGAAGGCCCACCCGGCATTGGAAAAACGAGTTTGGCGAAATACGGGTTGGCGAATTGTTTAAAGAATGAAAACGGTGAAAGTCGACCGTTTGCGTTTATAGCAATGGGCGGTTCGAGTAATGGCAGCACATTAGAAGGGCATAATTATACATATGTCGGTTCAATGTGGGGTAAGATTGTGGATATATTGATGGATAAAAAATGTATGAACCCGATAATATTTATTGATGAGCTGGATAAGATAAGCAACACGGAACATGGTCGCGAAATTGTGGGTATATTAACGCATTTGATTGACTCGACTCAAAATGATTGTTTTCAAGACAAGTATTTCAACGGGATTGATTTGGATTTATCGAAAACGCTTTTTATATTTTCATACAATGACGCTGGTGCAGTTGATAAAATATTGTTGGATAGAATTCATCGAATTAAATTTAAGCACATCTCTCTAGATGAGAAACTGGTGATTTGTAAAAAATATTTGCTTCCGGAGCTTTACAAGAAGATGGGTTTGGAGAATGGCGTTGTCTCGATGTCTGAAGCCAATCTAATATTTATTATTGAAAAATATACGTGCGAGCCTGGTGTGAGGAAATTAAAAGAGTTGTTATTTGAGATAATTGGAGAGATTAACCTTGAATGCATTAAAATGAAAACAAAAAGTAATAATGATTCCATCTCTCTTCCTGTTGTAATAACAAATGAAGAAATAAAGATGAAGTATTTGCGCGAGCGACATGAAGTTCGCGTTCAGCAGATTAGCGCGTATTCAAAGGTGGGTATAATTAATGGCTTGTGGGCGAATGCGGTGGGTCGTGGCGGGATAATACCGATTGAGGCGCATTTTTTTCCGTGCGACCGTTTTTTTGATTTGAAATTGACGGGAATGCAGGGTGACGTTATGAAGGAGAGCATGAATGTTGCGAAAACGCTGGCGTGGTCATTATTAACAGAGGATGAAATGACGCGTAATTTGGAAATGTTTACGAAGACGAAGATGCAGGGCATTCACATTCATTGTCCGGAAGGTGCCACACCGAAGGACGGCCCATCCGCCGGAACGGCGATAACGTGTGTTTTGTACAGTTTATTGACGAATAAAAAAATAGATAATCATATAGCAATAACGGGTGAGATTAATTTGCAGGGACACGTTACGGCAATTGGCGGGTTGGACTTGAAAATAATGGGTGGGATAAATGGAGGTGTAACAACCTTCATTTTTCCTAAAGATAACAAGAAAGATTATGATGAATTCATGGAAAAGAATGGGACAAAAGAAGAAATAAAGTCAATTGTATTTATTCAGGTGTCGTCGATACAAGAAGTGTTGGGTATGATTTTTTGTTGAGGTTTTTTAATAATTTAACAATCAATGGTTAGTGACTGCGGTTGCTTCTGCCTCGACCTTTGCGTTGGCTTTTGCTTTTGCTGTGGCTGTGACTTTTGCTGTGGCTGTGACTTTTGCTGTGGCTGTGACTTTTGCTGTGGCTTTTGCTGTGGCTTTTGCTGTGGCTTTTGCTGTGGCTTTTTCTGCGACCTCCAACAACGACAGAGGGAGGAGGAGCTGGAGCTCCTGTGCCTGTGCCTGTGGTTTTAGAGGCGGATGCTTCTTCTGTTGATAATGTTGAACCCATTTTTTATAGTGTTATATATTGTATAAATATTATAAATATTATAAATATTATAAATTAATATAAATTATTATAAATTAATATAATTTACTGTAAATAATAAATAAATGTACTAAATATTAATAAAAATAAAAACGCATTTTATTAATATTTTATAATTATGTATATCTGAAATTGTTATCTCTTAGACTATTTAATATTACCATGTATTCACAATGATTTCCTTCTATTTTATCAGGATGATATTTCAAACTTAACTTGTGGTAACATTGAGACATTGTTATATTTTGAGTTTGCTTTAAATTTCTATAATCTTTCATTATTTCGTCTGTAATAATCTTCTCTCTATCTATTTTTAATTTTTTATTTTTAATATATTCATCATTTGCGATTTTTTCGGCTTTTTGACGCTCTTCCATTTTTGTTCTTATTTGTTCTGCTTCTTTTTGGAATTGTTCCATCTTTCTTCTTATTTGTTCGGCTTCTTTTTGGCGTTTTTCCATATTTGTTCTTAGTCGTTCTTCTATTTCTTTTGCTTTAGTATCAGCTTGTAGTTGTCGTAAAACTCGTTTTTCTTCAATTATCCTGACCTTTTCATATTTTTGTTCTTCTTTCAATCTTTTATTTTTTTGTTTTGCATCATTTGCATCATTTGCATCATTTGCATCATTTGCATCATTAGTTTGAAATAAAGGCTCATGTTGTTTAGTTTTATTATTCAAATACTTTTGAATTTTATCTTTTTCAAGGGATGTTGTATTTTCTTTATTGAGTAGTCGCTGTGCCTCTCTAATTTTCTTTTCCTTTCTTCTATCTTCATGATTATTTATTTCGTGCAAACCTTTGAACATTTTGTTATTTTTGTATTTTGGTGATGGTATGATATTGTTATTATGTACGGTACGGTACGACTGTAACTTCAATTTTGTTATAAATAAATATATATTATTCATAACAAAATAAATTGTTATTAAATCCATCATCGAAAAAAGATTGGAAAAGAAATATTGGAAAAAAATAATAACAATGTTTTATAATTTGGCACTTTTTAAAACATTGCATCTCTATTGAGATTTATTTTTTTATTTTTTCATGGTGTCAAATGCATTCATGTCTTCTTCAGATTTCCCCGCGCAGAAACATGGACGAGATTTCGGGTGTTGACGTGTCAAACCCGGCAAGGTTGAGCGTTTTCCTGTCGGTTGGGTCCACGATGGTGAAGCAGTTTCCGGTCATTCCGATGACAATCAGTTTCGTCTCTGTTCCCATCAATTGTCGGTACCTCACGAGCGCTGACTGTGGGTGTTCATTGGGCGCGTAGGTTTCGTTGTCGGTGAGAACAATGAATGCATCAAACTTGAGGTTGTTTTTGATTGCGTGCAAGATGGGAAGAACACAGTCAGTGGAGCTGAAAGCCATTCCATTTGTAGCGGCGAGTCCCTCATCAATTGTCATTCCGCGTCGCAACTGGTTTCGCGAGGAAGGTCCGCTCATGTCAGTCAATCCAGCAGAGAATCCGACAACACTGACATTTTTTTCGGTTTCAAGGTAGAGGAGCGCCATTGCAATGGATGCATCGCGACAAGTGAGGACTTTTGAACCGAGAACCGCCGAGCTCATGCTTCCGCTGACATCGACTGCAACCATGATGGATTGACCAGTTGGAGTGATGGTGCCGTACGACAACCGGAACAGCTGGGTGAATGCATTCGAGATGAAGGAGTTTGGAACCCATGAAAGAGAGCCGAGATCACCGTGTCCGTTCTTGTACACTTTTGATGCAACGAGGACTTTGATGGGGTGAATGCGTGCCTTCAGAATTGCTGTCTGGTCGCTCATGCGTGCGACGATTTCCTTGTACTTGTCGCCGGCAACTCCATTCTGTGTCATCTTCCCCAAATTTCGCAAAAGAGCTTCCAGAGGCATTGTTTCAAGCAGTGTTGCCCAGATTTCCCTGCTTCCAAAGAGGACGGTTGGAATGTGTTCGCGAACAAGACGCCCGGAGCGGATGAGAGCACACGCAAGTGCGACATTTTTCGATTCCCCTGCTTCATGTACTGCATGCAAGTGTTTGAGGAGTTGTGCAACTTGTTGAAGTTGCGTGAGCTGGTGATGGTGTCTCTTTCCACTCTTCTTTGTAGCGCCGCCCTCTTCGTCATCGTCGGAATCTTCGACTGCTGCAACTGTTGCAACGGGGGCTGGTGTAGGTTTAGCAGCAGCAGCAGCAGCAGAAGGCATGACGGATGTTACGGCGGCGACGAATCCTCCAACGAGTGATTTGGCTGCAGTGGCAGGGGCAGAGGCAGGAGCAGGAGCAGCGGTGAATTGGGCGAGCGTTTTCTGGGTTGGGATGGGCGGAGTTTCAATGGAGTTCAACTTTGCAAGGAATTCCTCTTTTGTGAGCGCTTTGAATGGATTGGGAAGAATGAGTTTTCCGCTTGCTTTCAAGGTGGCAAGTGTTTTTTCAGAAGGAACCTTTGCTTTGCGGGCATTTTTCATCATCACGTAGTCAAACATGAGACGTGCGCCGTCGTCTGCGAGGGTCATCGGGTCAATGTGAATCATGCGAATGATGTCGGCGTGAGTCCATCCTTCACGATTTTGGTACTTGGTCATCTGAAATGCAAGGTCGCGTCCATTTCGTGAAGTGTAGTAGTGCGAGATTGCTCTGCGAAACCCGGCGCCCCATCCCTTTCCCTTGTTCTCGGGTTTCGACATGGACAGGTCGCGAACAAACCCGGCGAGCATGAACATGTGAGTGGGAATGCGGACACACTCCTTCATTGTGTCAAATGCGATTTGTTTTTCAGCAGGTGTCTTTGCAAAGACGATTGCGGCGGCAAGCGAAAGCAGGACCGGCTCTTGTTTTGGGGCGCGTCCGCCGACTGAAACGGCTTTCAAAAGGGCGCAAAGTTGCACGAATTGAGTGGCGTCAGGATCACGAATCATTTTGAGAACAGAAAGTGCACATTCGAGATTGACATCAGAAGATTGTCTGTAGTAGTTGCCCATGTCTTTTGCGCCGCCCAGAACGAGATAGCGGTTGACGTGTTCGAGCGTTGGTAGTTTCCAGACATACCCGCCGGCGTCGTTCAACACCTGGTTGATGTCGTATTTGCAAGTTTGAGGGATTGACGCCCTATTTTGAGGCTGGTGAGCGACCATGGCGGCCGAACCGACAGCAGATTTTGATTTGGATTTCTTCTTACCTTTTCCTTTATTTCCTCCAGCGGATGCGGATGCAGCTTTAGCAGAGGGCATATTGTTGTGATTGATTGATTGTACTTGGTTGGGAACATGCAAAACTTATTTATAAAATATAAAAATTCAATTTATATTTTTATTGAAATTAAATATTTGAAATAAAAAAGAAATAAAAAAAAAAGAAATAAAAAAAAACAAAACAAATAAATAAAAAAACAAATATTGTAAATAGATAAATAGAATGGAACTATATTATAATTGTCCACATTGCAATGATATTATTATAGTATATACAAATGAAATCAACTGCGGTATATTTAGACATGCTGTTTTCAAATCAAATCTTCAACAAATTAATCCTCATGAAACAAAGGAACTTTGTGATAAATATATTGCCGATAATGTTGTTTATGGGTGTGCCAAACCATTTGAAGTTATAAAAAAAAATGATGACTATGTAATCCAGATTTGTGATTACATTTGATTATTACCATCAGTATTACCAGCAGCAGTAGCTTTGGCAGCAGCGGCAGCTTCGGCAGCAGCAGTAGCTTTAGCAGCAGCAGTAGCTTTGGCAGCAGCAGTAGCTTTGGCAGCAGCAGCAGCGGCAGCTTCGGCAGCAGCAGTAGCTTTGGCAGCAGCGGCAGCTTCGGGATTTTCAAAGAGATCGTCGTCGTCAGAATTGTCAAAGATATCTTCTGATGGTGTTGGCGTTTTCACTGAAACCTCGTATATATTATTTTTATCATTTTCAAATGCATTATTTACAGAAGTCGCAAATTTGGTTGCTTCATCAACTGATGATATGCTTGATGATGATTCAACAACTTTTCTTAAATTTTTCATTTTGGTATAAAATACATTTCCCACACTTTCCGTATTATTTAATTTGCTTTTCATATATAATCGCGCATTTTCTGCCGCATCAACAAAGTTTTTATCACATACAAAGGTGTTTTTTGAATTTTTTGCAACGCATGTGGTGTGTGATTTTAGAGCCTGCATCAATGGAATAACAAACGCCGCCTCCATCATGGAATGAAAGCTACTGTCATCGAGCACCTTTTCTTGCAACTTCTTCAAGTCAACCATTTTACCACTAACTAATAATTGCACTATAACTGTCGTGTAGGTAATTGAAAATGAAGCAGAAAGAGCAGCAACATGCAACGCAAGATATGCAACGGATTCATTTAATTCTCCAACAAACTCGGGCGCACTGAATGTTATGACTTGTCTCGCGGATGTTACTATGCTGCTTTTTTGGATGTTTGTTTTGATTTTTGTCCAGAGGGTTATTTTTGGAGGATCGTTCAAATCATCGCCATCTTGTGCATTGTTGACCGTATTAATTACTGAATTTGCTTCATTATTAAACCTCTGCTTAAGTTGTTTCAAATCAGACAAATTTCTTTTAATCTCATCGTAATCAGTATTGGTGGTTGGGTCCAACAACTCTTCAAATTTATTAATAATTGTATTCATTGCAATATCAACATCGCGTGTGTCTATTGGGAACCCGTACGTTTCGGCAATATGCATAGAAACACTCACAATACTGCTCAATTTTTGCAAGACCAAATACAATTCGTCCATCACGAGAATCAATCCTTTGTATGCCTTTTTTTTTGCTTTTATGACAAACCATGCAGCTGTAATCACTGCAATTCCGACTAGTATTGCGCCACCTGATGCCAATCCAATAGATGTGCTTGCAATTCCTGTAACTACTGTCAACACCTTTGGATCTGTTAATTTCTCTAAAACTATTGTGGACAACGTAACACCAGCAGCAACTAATATGGATTTTTTAAGGTGTGTTGATGAGAGCGAGGTAGCGGGTTTGGTTGATTTTTCAAGTAGAAGTGGTGGTTGCGATTCTGCTACAACTTCCCGATCATAAATTGCGGCTTGCGTTGCGGTGGGGGGGGGTTGGATATTGGTTTTTGGTTTAAAAAAATCAAAAAATCCTCCTCCTTTCATTTTCCGTGTTTTTTTGTATTTTGACCCATTTTTTGCAGCTTTTGAATTTTTAGTAAATATATTTGATTTTTTATATTTTTTTGTGATCATATAATTTAGATGAACTTTAAATATAGTATTAAAATATTACTAAATAAGTAAATAACAACTATTATATATATATATATTAATATATTAAATGATATAAAAATATAAGTTAATATTAATACACATTTAAATACATATTCATTAAATGCAAGCTTTTGATTTTGACTATTGTGACACGTATGAATCATACGGGAGTAGTGGAGTAATTTTGGAAAATAATGGAGTTAGAATGTTTACGTGCGGCGAGTGTAGAGGACAAAAAACATTTGTAAAAAAAAGTGTGAATGATTCAAAGTTTAGATGCGAGAGTTGCATTCAAACCCAGAATCAGAATGAGGTTCAAGCGCAGATGATGTCTTATTTGCCCAATTCGTTAATTTTGGAGATGCCGACATCAACGACGACGACGGCTGAAACAACGCCACAGTTTTCATGGAGGTGGCTTCAATTCTTCACTTAGGGGTGAGGTATTCTTAGCGGCGACGCCACAGCATTCCATATTTGGTTGCGATTTTTTGGCGAAGTAATGCAACAGGTTGTCCTGTAATTCTTGCGCGGTTTGCATCGGATTTTTTTCGCATTGCAACTGCGTCTATTTTGTTGCAATCATCATCATCATTGTTATCAAGTTGGACAAGATTGGCACTGGTGGCATCATCATTTTGGTCCAAGTCGTCGTCATCGCCAGTTGGTGGTGGTGGAAGCAATTCGCATTTTTTGCCGATTTCGCAATTCCAGAATCCGAATACTTCTTTGGTGATTGGGTCAATGCATGCATTGTCGGCGGAACGAAGGAAACAGTGACGATTTTCAATGAAGAAGCGACAGCATTTTGGAGGCGGTGCAATGTAATCGCCGCAAGGTGTATAAATGATGGAAACGGGAGGTGCAAAGTCATGTAAATGATAACATGTGTCAACACTTTCAACACGTTGTTGTTCTTGTTTTGGTTGTTCTTGTTTTGGTTGTTCTTGTTTTGGTTGTTGTTTTATTGTGATTTTGATTTTTTTTGTTCGAGGAGACATGGGCGCAGGAGGTGGTGCGGGTACAAGAGACACGGGGGGCGCAGCAGCAGCAGCAGCAGACATAGATGCAGAAGTTTTTTTTGCAACTGTAATTTTGATTTTTTTTTTTTCAAGAGGAGGAAGAGCAGCAACAGCAGCAACAGGAGAAGCAGGAAGAGCAATAACTTCGGATTTTGCAATTGCGGCAGGAGATTTGGGTTTGTGATGCTGTGGGCCATAAATTTGAGACAATATTGAGAATGATGCAAGAGGTCGACGATGCATTGTCCAGATTGGTAAATAAATGTAATCCTGAAAAAAAAGAATATAAAAAAATAAAAATCAATTTATATTTTTTCCATTATTATTATTAGGAATATTTGAATAATAATAATATAAAGTATAATTATAATATTATTATATTAGCAATCAAATTAAAAACGAAATGAATCCAACCGATAAGATGGCGATGCCACTGATGCCGCCAAAAACAGTAGCACCAGCAGAAACTACACGAATTGTGGAATATACTGGAGGTCGCGACGTGTTTATGGAATTATTGAAAACAAATCCAGGAGTTTTTATCTTCAAATTTGGTGCAGAGTGGTGCGGTCCTTGCAAAAAGATAAAAAAGTTTGTAGATAAAGTGTCGCTTGTTCTTCCGACAAATATCATGTATATATTCAGCGTGGATGTGGACGAGTGTTTTGATTTGTATGCATACTTGAAGCAAAAGAAGATGGTGTCGGGCATTCCGGTAATGCTTGCATACAAAACGGGGAATATTACGTATGCGCCCGATGCATCAGTATCAGGAACAGACGAGACACAATTGAAACATTTTTTTGACACGTGTTTAAAAATGATGTCTTGAGTACGTTGATTACGTTGCTTGCTTATTTGCTTATTGTAATATTTCGCCATTTTTATAAACATTGCATTTGAATTTTTGGTTGGAAGGGCGGGAGCAAACTTCGGCATTTGCAGGTGCATTGTAAAAAAGGAACGAGGGTTTATTTGCCATGAGAATAGATGTTGAAAGAATGGCCATGCCGGCGCCAATGAGCGAGCTGAGAACAATTGCGTACATGTTTGTGCATTGACCATTCAACATGGTTACACAGTCAATGACATAAAATATGAGAACAACTATTAAAATGCTGTAGTTCATTGAGTTGTAAAACATTGGAACGGCTAGATAAATGAAAATGAAAGAAAGAATGGCGCTATTAATGGATGAATTTGCGAATGACGAACCGGGAATGTTGATAATTCTGCATATTGGGTCCATGTTTAATGAATCGGAGGCTTTCTCTCCAAATGTTGAAAAACAAATAAAGTACACAATGATGAGAACGAATAAGGAAGCAATGTATATAATCCCCTTCATGTCAGAGTTTGAAATGCTGAGCATGACTAAAAATGCGGACAATATGAATGAACCCGATATAGAAATAATTTTAAACATGTTTGATAAAGACAAGTCGATTGGCATTTTATTTGTATTTTTTGTTTACTACTACTATTATATATATATTATTTAAAAATTTAATATATATAAAAATAAAGCCACTAAATAACAAATAAATTCAAAATTCAAAATATAAATAACCGTGTATGTTCGATTGTGAGATTATGGATTAAATTTTGAAGCATTTTGAATTATCCATTTTTTCAAAGATGTTACTGCGTTTGATTTATAAAATGAGTTGATCATGAGTTTTACATTATGGTCGGATTTTGACATATTAATAAAAAAGTTGGAAATTACATTTCTTGTGACTGCTTTATTATATTTGGTAATGTATTCTTGCATAGTAAATTCCTTTTTTTTGGTTCTAGCGTTTACTTTATTATGAAAATTTAAAAAGTAGGTGCATAGTTCTTTTTTGTTTGTTATTTTTGATTTATCTAAATTTCTTGTTTCTTGTTGAGCGTGTTCTGTACATTCGGGGCACGGAAGGTTGGCGCTAATAAGAACAAAAAAGTCGAGAAGTGAATTTTTAACCTCGTTAAATTTATCGTTTTTTAATTTGAATGCGAGTGTGTGAAACAGATACCATATTGCTGGACCCCAAACACTTTTTGCGACCATGTTGTTATAAACCGGTATGATTAAATATTAAATATATTATATTATATTTATATTATGTTAATTAAATAAAATAAATATAAAATAAGAATGAAATAAGAATGAAATAAATATAAAATAAGAATGAAATAAGAATGAAATAAGAATGAAATAAGAATGAAATAAGAATGAAATAAGAATGAAATAAGAATGAAATAAGAATGAAATAAGAATGAAATAAGAATATAAAATAAGAATGAAATAAGAATGAAATAAGAATGAAATAAGAATGAAATAAGAATGAAATAAGAATGAAATAAGAATGAAATAAGAATGAAATAAGAATGAAATAAGAATGAAATAAGAAAATGTTGATATGCTAAATTAAATAGTTAGTATGTGCAAGGTTGTAAAAAAATAATATACAATAAGAGTTTAAACCCATCTTAATAATTTTATTATTGTATAAAATTATTAAGCGTGTTAAAATGGACAATTCAAACTTGAATTACAAGATAGTTCCTAAAAAATATTATGTTATTGAAGGAGAGGATGAAGTCGAAGGGCAAAGTTGTGAAAATGAATTTTTCAACAAATTGAAGTGCATGAGCAATGGTCAATGTATTAGAGACGACAGCATTAACGATGCTGATACTGACAACAATTGTTTGCTAACAAAAGAGGCATTAAATGACATTCATGTGACTTTAAATTGTGGTCATAAATTCAATTATATTCCATTGTACAAGGAGGTGGTGATTCAAAAAACGTCGGCAGGCATGACTACAAATGGGTACTATAATTCGTGCACACTACGTTTAAATGAAATGAAATGTCCATATTGTCGCAGAGTGCAAGACAAGCTGTTACCATTTTTGAACTATGATAATATTAAAAGACTCAGGGGGGTTAATGGTCCAGAGTCATTGTGCATGAAGGTGCGAATATGCGAGCACGTTGAAACTGCAAGTAAAAGAAAGAATACTAAGAAAAAAATATCAGATTCGTGCGAATGCAATGCGACTCATGTGGTTAATGGCGCATACTATTGTAAAAAGCATTATGAACAAGAGAAGGTAGAGAAGGTGGAGAAGGAGCAACAAGAAGAAAAAAAAGAAAAACAGGTTGAAGAAAAAGTTGACATTTGTTCTGTTTCAACTGAAGATGATAATGTGTGTGGCGTAATAATCAAGACGGGTAAAAAGAAGGGGCTGCCGTGCACAAGTTCTTCAAAGTGTCGCATTCATGCGCATTTGCGTAAGAATGTGATTATTGCTACATGCGTAGATTAGGTTTTTTTAGTATACTTTATTTATACCGGCCGAGTTTTTTAATACTTTTATTTTTATTATAGCGATGAAGATGCCGTTTTTTTGTTCTTTTTCCGCCTTTAAGTCCTTCAAAATATGGTTCTAAATTGCTTTTTAATTTTTTCAAGTTTTCTTTATCCTCTAGTTGTTGTAATTCTTTTTTTGTTTTTTTTTTTTGTTTATAATCAAAAAATATACTTTTCACAGGCGAGGGTGACATATCTTTAAAGGGTGACATCTCTTTAAATAGTCCTGTTTTTCTGTGCTTGTGTGGAGTAGATTCATCCGGCATTTCTTTAAATATTTCTTTTACAATACTGGGTGTAAATGGCGAACACGACGTGTCAATGACTAGAACATGTTCAAGGTTATCTATAACTTTGCATAATTCTTTTACTAGCTCAAAAGTTGTAATTGAAGAATGGTCATTTTGGCAATCAAAATCAGGACCAATTATTTCACTCAACGGTTTAAACTCGTTTTCCTGCAAAACCTGAATAGACTGTAGTTTATATCCACGTAGTTCCCCGCCCCTTTTGCCACACGAGTAATTTTTATTTAAAAAAGGAATATTATTTGTTTTTGTACATACAGCAAGGTTATAAACTCCTGCTTCAAAATAATTTTGAAATAAACCTGTTGTTCTATTGAAGCTAATACCCTTTAAATTAGCGTGTTTCAAACCTTCCTGTGCTTTTTCAGAAATATCTTTTATTGAAAAACCTTCTTTTAATAAATGTGGTTCGCGTAGAAGTGACAAGATAAACTTTACATCGAATTTTTTGTAATCTTCTCTTACGTTACATGCAGTGGCGCCAATATCAGATAAATAATATGTTGAGACAGACTCTAATGTGTCATTTACATTTCTTGGATATTTTATTAAATCATTAGAATTTACAAATCCTCCATGTGTGTGTGCAAGAACAATTACTCCGCGTGGCAAATTTGACTCACTTGATGTCCAATTTATTTTTCGGTTTGCGACGTCTGTAGTTTCTTTGTGAATCATTCGAGTGTATGGATTTTCAGTTTTTATTTTATAGTTAAGCTTGCGTATAAATTGTTCTTGGATGGGAGTGAGAGTTTTAAATTTTTTTCTATCATCAGTTGCAAAACGAATCATTTTTCTCATATTTTCTGGTCTCGAATTCAAACGTGATACAGTATCAGTTAGATATGCTTGATTTGATATTGAATCGAGTAACGCGTTGGCTTGCTCTCGGTCAATATCTTGTTCAAAAATAGTGGGTAATTGTTTCCGCCGTTTATAGATAGAGAGTTTTGGTGTATTTTTTATAGGTGTTGTCTGTTTTGTGGGTGTTGTCTGTGTTGTCTGTTTTGTTGGTGTTGTCTGTTTTGTGGGTGTTTTTCTTTTACGTGTTGTTGTTGTTTTTCTTTTACGTGTTGGGGGCTTTGTGGGTGTCTGTTTTATTGGCGATTTCAAGGGATTCAATGTTGTTGTAAATAATTCTGAAGGTAATCCTGAAGGAAATAATCCTAAAGGTGTTGTTGTTATTGGATTATTTTGCTTCCTCCTCCCATATGTAATCGCGCTCATTTGTTTTACTTTACTATATACATATATATATATAAAATATAAAATATACATGTATATATATATTATAAATGCGTATATATATTACGCATACGATATAGAAACAAACGGCGTTATTATAATAACCGACTGTAATACACTGCTAAATTGTAAAATCGATAAATAATGTTCAGCATTCAACATTTTTTGAATAAGGGAGATGGAGACGAAAATAGCTATAGTTTGTTTCGAATGTTGGAACCGACGGAGCAAGAAAATAAAAATAATCAAGAAAGTAATGAAAGTAATGAAAGCAATGAAAATAAAGGAACTCAAGACAATGAAGTTGTGGTTGTTACCGCCACGCCTGAAATAATGAGACAAATTTTAATAGATAAATGTTCAGAAAGTGACGATGATTGGCTTTATGCGGATTGGAATGCGCGAGGTATTTTGCCGAGTCCCATGCGTCTGGTAATGTTTCGCCCGAGCATGTGCCAGTTGTGCGGAGTGGTGGATGAAAGTATTGGACATTCGCAGTTTTATGCAGGACATGTTTATGAGCACACAGGATTCAACTTTTGTTCTCATTGCAAAGACAAGTTTTTCAGCGCATTAAAAGCGCGAGCAAAACCCATATGGGAACTATTACAACACGAGACATTGCGCGATTTTTGGGCACCGAGAACGCGACGCGATCTTGTCACAAATGAACGATTGTATTCTGGAAAATACAAGTATGAAAAATGGAGAGCGGTGTCAAGATATGTTTCCTATTCTATTGATAATACAAAAGGAATTCCGGGTGTAGAAAATGCGCCATTTATTTATTGTGAGATGAATGACGCGATTGTGGGCGAGATTTCCAAATCGATTCCTGTGTCGGATATTTTGAAATCGAATTATAATGCGTGCAAGAATGGGTTTTTTGACCCGTCTTATGACCCGAACGACGATGACCCAATTAACACGTTGCAACTTGCGGATGATGCAAAGATTGTGCTTTCAAAGGTTCGTTCAGTGCAACAGTAATCGTAATCACGCAATGTGTACAAGTTTGTAGTTGTGCGTATCAGGAATGATGTCACAAATCTTGTGTTGAGGTCCGCATGGTCCGAACCATCGATTCGGGGCAGTTACAAGTTTATCGGGGTTGCGGTTGACATAAGATGCCCACCAGCTGTAAGAGCTGTTTGCGATGATGTTGTGAGTGCACGCAGACATTAGCCAAAAACAATATTCATCGTCTGGGTTATCGATAATTATTTTATGGGGAAGATTTTTAAACAGCGGTTCATTTTGAATGAATTCAACATCATCAGAGAATAGAATGAATATACTATTCTCTGTTGAAAAATGTGAAATAGCGTTTGAATAGTAATTCATATCAAGGTTGAGGTGAATGTGTGAGAGGGATAAGTAGTCGGTTCTTCTCACGTGAATGGACACGGGAACGAGGGCGTTATTATCGTTGTTATTTTTAAATTTGTGAATGACAGATTCAATAGTTTTGGAATATGGATTATGTAACATTTTAATAAATTCGGTTTTATATTTATCAAAATACTTGTAAGATTGAAAGTATCCATAAATGCAGTTGTTTACACGAGAGTCGAGATGAATTGTGTCATAAAAAAAATTGTTTTCATTATATGTAATGTTGTAATTTCTAATTGTATTGGAGTCTAATTGAAAGTTTTTAAACATGTTGTATTTAATAATATTTTTTCTTTTATCGTTCCACGTGTTAGAATAAAATATTAAAGATGAATTATTATTTTCAGATAATGCGTAACAAGTTGCTACAATAAATAACAAATTTCCCATTCCACCCATCAAGTGTCCGGTTATTTCTTTCGTTGTATTTCTCGCGTGTTGTTGTTTTTGCATATGTTTATTTGTATATTTTTTTTTATAATACTTATTACATAATTGATTAATAATATCTTTATGTCATTACACAAAAATGTATAATTCTGAATTATAAGTTATATTCATGATTTAATATTGTTTTTTTATTTTATAATATATTTAACAAAATAAAAAATGGATGTGAGTGAAATTGGCCGCGAATGTTGTGTGATTGGACTATGTGTTTATAATAATGAGCCTGGATTGCCGAGCGTGCTGTCAAACATTGAAAAGATCATGGAGTCAAAATTATTTCACAAGGTTACTGTGGTTGCATTTTACGATGATTCTTCAGACAAGTCAGATTTAATTTTGAAAATATTCAAAAAAAAATATGAAAGCGTGTGCGCAGACACTTTTAAAATGATAATTGTTGATAACAGTTCAACCAGTCGAAAAATGCGCATGGATTTTGGCGCCGGAGGCAACGCGGCTACAAGAGTCTTAGATTCCGGAAGAACTGCGAGAATTGCTGTTGCAAGAAATGGCATATTGCATGTTATTAGGGGGTTGCATAAAACCGGATTTCCCCATAAGTATTTTATTATGATGGACAGTAA
>Ga0315276_10000641_pt1 | contig 30192 bp, 30 predicted proteins | sample YL17G05_0_MG_FD_204542 | JGI IMG/M metagenome (GOLD analysis project Ga0315276, IMG submission 204542) | Sediment microbial communities from Yellowstone Lake, YNP, Wyoming, USA - YL17G05_0 | ecosystem: Environmental > Aquatic > Freshwater > Lake > Sediment | place: USA: Wyoming | collected... | reverse complement strand
AACAACTTTATGCGGTGAATTTACAACAATGCTATACATTAATTAAGAAGTACTGAATTGGGTATACTTGACAAGTATTAATTTTTATATTATAATCTTGACCAATTTAAACTAATCTTTTACCATGGCACAAGAAACTCCAGATGAAAAATTTGAAATTCCAGATTCATGCAGCAGCATTAAGATAATAATCGAGTGTGTAAGTGAACCGTCTCTTTCTGCCGTCATACTCCGGTATTCATTGGCATTTTTCTTTAACGCCGAGACTATTGTAGATATACGTCGGGCTGAAGGTAAAGACTATGACAATTGCCATGTTGAAATCAAAAAAGACCCTCAAATTCCCTTAACTGATGGTGAAAAGGAATTCCTGAGAAAAAATTATGGGAAAGTAGGACTTAAAATCTCGTTTGTTAAATAAATCACTTTGTAAATTTATTAACTATGCCGCAAGAAACTCCAAAGAAAAAATTTGAAATTCCAGACACATGTTCCTGCATTGTGCTAATTATTGAAAGTTGTGCCCCTCAACGCTTTTTTGACTATATTCTGCGCGTTAACTTCCTGGATTTTTTTATGGGTGACGTAACGGTGGATATCCTGAGAGCTAAAGGTGAGGACCATAATGACCGTAAAATTGAAATCAAAAGAAACCCCAAAATCCCTCTAAAGCATGCTGAAAGAGAATTTCTGGAAAATATCTCTAATATGGAGGGGGTGGAAATTTTGTTTTATTAATTTAAAATTGTTTTTATAATTAAAATATGGAAACCAATCCTGAATACCAAATCGAATTATACAATCCTGCCATGATCACCGTGATGAATTATGTTTTAAAAATTGCAGGATTGGATGAGGATAACATTAAAAAACGCGTTATAAAATATTTTGTGATCACCGACGTTATAGCACTTTTTGAAATCCTTAGCAGGCAAGATGGAGATTTTATTGTATCCGCTGCTCTTGCTAAAGAAATATATGACATACTAGCTGAAGAATTTGGTGAGAAGGTAGCTGAGGATAGCATTGAGAGTTGCCCTGATCCGGCATTCGCTAAAACACTTTTTATGAAAGCCAGGGAGAAATGCCTGCTTTTTATTAAAGAAACAATCAAAAAAGAATTCGATGCTCCTATAAAGAATGCTTGTGTTATCGCGAAACAAAGGAAAAAAACTGAGAGAGTGTTGCAGTAGCAGGCGTACCTTCGATATTATCCCCTGAACCGCTTGCGCCTTCCAAACCCTCGGTGTTCTGAGTGGTAGTTTTGAGGCTGTGGGTTTTTGGGCTGAATAATACGGCGTTCTGGAGGAAGCTCAGGCAATCTGGAATTTCTGAGCGATGTGCGCGTAAGGCGTTCGATATGGCGGACTTTTTGTCCCTGATCCGGGGTCGCGAATGTGATGGCATGACCCGCTTTTCCGGCTCGGCCTGTACGGCCGATCCGATGGACATAGTCTTCGGCAAATTCAGGGATGTCGTAATTTATCACCATTCCGATATCCTTCACATCGATTCCGCGCGCCGCAATATCGGTTGCCACAAGTATCCGGTATCTGCCGGTTTGGAATCCCTGCAAAGCCTCACGTCGCTGATTGAGCGAGCGGTTCGAGTGTATCTCTGCGCTGGAATGACCGATGCGCTGAACAGCTTTACACAGTTTTTTGGCGCCGTATTTTGTCCTTGTAAAAATAAGCGCGGTTCCGGGATGCCGGCCTAAAAGTGCTTCGAGCAAACGGGTCTTTTGGTCGGGTTTTACAATGTACATCTCCTGATCCACACGCTCCACCGTGGAACCCGAGCGCGCGACTTCCACGCGTATAGGAAGCCTCATATGCGCCATCGCGATCTTTACAATGTCATCCGGCATAGTGGCGGAAAAAAGCATGGTCTGCCTTTCTTTCGGCACAGCGGATAGAATCTGTCTGATCTGAGGCGCGAATCCCATATCCAGCATGCGGTCCGCTTCATCCAGAACTAGAACGCAGACATCGTGAATGGGAACGTTTCTGTTTTTCAGATGGTCGATTATACGTCCGGGCGTTGCCAGAATGACATGCGGATTTCCACGCAGGTCCCGTATTTGTCTTCCCATTGGACTTCCTCCGATAAGAACCGCGGTCCTTAGACCGAACAAACCGCCCACTTTATAAAAAACCGATTCCACCTGAATTGCCAGTTCACGGGTTGGAAGAAGTATCAGCGCCCGCCCTTTATTCGCGGATAAGCGCTGGATTATAGGAACGGCAAAAGCGAGCGTTTTTCCTGTGCCTGTCTGAGCCACGCCGATTATATCTTTTCCCTCCAAAGCCACAGGTATAGCCTTATGCTGGATAGGTGTCGGGATAAGATACTGAAGACTGGTCAGTACCCCGAGGATTTTCGGATCTATGCCCAGCCCGGAAAAACCAGTGATTTCCGGTTTTAATTGTTGTGATGAATTTTCCATAATGCGTATTATATACTTAGTTTCAATTTCGCGCGCCGGTTTCTTTTAGGATTCAAGCGTCTGAATATTTGTTATACAATACAATGTTATATAATAAATGTCAAGAGATTACTGAATCACTGTGATACCGCATATTTTCCCCTCCTGAAAAGGAGGGGTTAAGGGGAGGTTCCTAGCAGGAAAGGAAAATATGCTATAATAATTCATGTTTAACCAATAAAACAAATATGGAAGAAACTAAAAAAATTAATAAATTTGCCCCGATAATTATTTTAGTTGCGGTCATTTTGGCCGTAGCAGGATATTTTATCCTGAGGCAACCATCGCAAAAGCTGGATGAGAATACGGCTAAATTTTTCGATGCGCTTAAAGCTGAAGGTGAAACAAGCCTTGATATGATAGACAAAGCGATGGCGGATAAAAAACTGGATGCAGAGACGGCCCTTGTGTATAAAGTATACGCAATTTACGGAGACAACAGGCTGCCTAAAGAATATGCCAGCGAAAAGCCGTATTACGAAGGCACCCAAGTCGTGCAAGAGATGATGGAAAAATGGGATTCGCTTTCCGCAAAGACCAAAGCTCTGCTTGAGCCATTCACAAAACGGCCCGATGAGAAGGGAAGCTGGATTGACCTTAAAAACAGCAATCCTGAAGCCAAGCCGACAAGCTGGCTTTACAGAAATACTTATGCGGAAGATCCAGAGTTGGCCGGTTACGATGTTTTAGGTGACACTGATGATGGAAAGGCAAAGATATGGTATACGAATTTTTCCGGCACAGAAAAAAACTTCTACGGACCAGGCACAATCGTGACCGGATCTGATACCAGTAAAAAAGTGGCGGAAAGAGTCAGGGATATTCTTGACCAGGACCAGATTATCCCGCGATTTGAACTTATGCTGCCGAAGATATTGCTGAGCGACGACCCTCTTGGCGGAGACGGAAAACTGGATATTTATGTAGGCCCTAACGGAACTTCTCTCGGGACCACTTTCGCGGACCACATGCCGCCGCCGACATCGAGCCGTATCGACATCAACTACGCCATCGGCTTAAACAGCGACACCCTGCTTAAGGCGACCCTGGCGCACGAAATATTCCATGCTTACCAGTACACATACAAATTCGACCCCGGGAAAGACAAGTGGTGGATGGAAGCCACCGCTATCTGGGCCGAAAACTTCATTTACCCTGCTGCCAATACCGAACACGAATGGGTTGAAGGGTTTATAGACTATCCGTTAGTTTCGCTTGATAAGAGACAGCCTCCTAAATTTCATGATTATTCTGCCTATCTGTTCCCGTTTTTCCTGTCTGAAAAATTTGGCTCTGGTTTTATGGGGAAATCATGGGAAGGCTGTTCATCAGGTTGCCTTGACGGAATCAATAAAAGCATAACAGGTGGATTCAAGGAAGTGTGGAAGGAATTCACGCTTTGGAATTACAACAAAGAACCCGCGAAGTTCTACACAGACGCAGGCTCTTTCCCAGACTATTCATCAAGTAAAGACCAGAAACAGGAAGGGGTAACTGGTGAAAAGGAAACACCTATTGAAATCGATAAATTAAATCTTCTGACCGCCCGCCCTTTGGAAGTCACGAACATGGTGGCAGATAAAGACAAAATAAAAAAACTTACATTTGAAAATCTTGATGATTTTACAAGCAAGGCTGACACTGCTGCGATAAAAGCCGTTATTTATTACAATGACGGGAGGAAAGAAATAGAAGATTGGAGTAAAAAAAGTAAACGCTCTTTCTGCATCGACAGCAAAGAAGAGGATTTTGAGAGAATCGAACTCATTTTCAGCAACGCGGATATGAAGAAAGAAATACCGGTTACAAAAATCAAGGTCGTCAGCAAACCGACATGTTTTGAAATTAATCAGGATGATAAAAGGACGGCGGTAATCCATTATAAATGGGGTGCCGGAGGAGTGTCACAAGTTAACGTAAATACTACACTCGATACTCGTTCCGATGGCGAACCATCCGCAGATCCGCCTGAAGACGCGAAATTCGCTTACCAGACGAAATGGAAAATGTGGTGGGAGTACGAGCAGATCAGGGATGCTTTTTCCTTCCCATGTCCTGAAGGAGGCTCGGCTGATTTTGCGAAAGGCTGGACCTCGCGTTACGCAGGATATCTGGAATTTGATTTAAGCCCTGATAAAGTCGGTAAAGAGGGTACATTCCCAATCGACCTAATATATGGTTACCCGCATCCAAACGGGATTTCCGAAGAAGTGCCTACTTTGACTGTAAATTGCGATGTCCCAGCTGTTTTTAGTGCCAGGAGTTTCGATGCCACTCCATACAAAGGGACATCCAAAGGAATATACACTGGTAAAATCACCGAGATGACCGCCGACGGAGCAAAAATCGCAATACCAAACTCCTGTATGTTCGATTACTGCGATTATGGTGATATGAGCGGCCGTTATCAGGATATAAGTGCACCTATTATTTTGGAGATTAAGAGAGCGAATAAATAATTTCGCATTTCTGATTTCGCATTTCGGATTCCCATTTAGCATTTTGCAATTTAAGAAGGTGTAAGGCGCTTTTGTCTTTGCGCGTTTAAATGGTTATAATGAACCCGTTCATTAAACTTAAAACCATGGACCAACCTGAGAAACGAAGAAAGCTTGCCCCAATAATTATTTTGGTTGCGGTCATTTTGGCCGTAGTAGGATATTTCATCCTGAGACAGCCGCCGCAAAAGCCGGACGAGAATGCGGCTAAATTTTTCTCGGCGCTTAAAGCCGAAAGCGAAACAAGCCTTGAGATGATAGACAGGACGGTCGCGGATAAAAAACTGGATGAAGAGACAGCGCTTGTATACAAAGTCTATTCCGTGTTCGGAGATGAAAGGCTACCTAAAGAATACACAAGCGACAAGCCATATTACGAAGGCACGCAGGTTGTGCTCGAGATGATGGAAAAATGGGATTCGCTTTCCGCAAAGACCAAAGCCCTGCTTGAGCCATTCACAAAACGGCCCGACGAGAAGGGAAACTGGATGGACCTTAAAAACAGCAATCCTGAAGCCAAGCCGACAAGCTGGCTTTACAGAAACGCTTACGCAGTAGAGCCGCCCCTTTTGCCGTTATACACTGAATTTTTTACCTCTGAGGATGGAAGGGCGAAGATATGGTATACGGATTTTTCCGACACAGAGCCAGATATCTATGAATCAGGTACAGTCGTGACTAACGCGGAGACCACTAAAAAAATGGCGGAAAAAATCAAAGGGTTTCTGGACGGGGACCAAATCATTCCGCGATTTGAACTTCTGCTGGGGAAGCAATTGCTAAGCGACGACCCGCGGGGCGGAGACGGAAAACTGGATATTTATGTCGGCCCTTTTGGAGACTGTCCTGGAGTCGCTTTTGCGGACCACATGCCACCGACACCAAGCTATATTCTCATCAACTACACCATCGGCGTAAACAGCGACACATTGCTCAAGACGGTTCTGGCGCACGAAATATTCCATGCTTTCCAGTACACGTACAAATTCGATCCCGGGAAAAACTACTGGTGGATGGAAGCCACTGCTGTCTGGTCCGAGGATTTCATTTATCCCGAAGCCAATACCGAACAACGATTGGCTCAAAAGTTTATTGAAAATCCAATGGTTTCGCTTTCTGAAATACAACCTCCTAAGGATCACCATTATTCTGCTTACATATTTCCGTTTTTCCTGACTAAAAACTTAGGCAGTGATTTTATGAAGAAATCATGGGAAGGCTGCTCATCGGGTTGCCTTGACTCAATTGATAAAAGTATAACAGGAGGATACAAAGAACAGTGGAAGGAATTCACACTCTGGAATTATAACAAAGAACCCGCGAAGTTTTACACAGATGCAGGTTCTTTCCCGGACTATTCCTCAAGCAAAGACCAGAAACAGGAAGGGATAACGGGTGAAAAGGAAACGCCCGTCGAAATCGACAAATTAAGCCTGCTTACAGCCCGCCTTGTGGAAGTCTCGAATATGGTGGCAGACAAAGACAAGGTTAAAAAGCTCACATTCACAGACCTGGAGAATTTCACCAGCAAGGCTGACACTGCCGCTATTAAAGCTGTTATTTATTATAAAGACGGCAGGAATGAGATTGAAGACTGGACAAAGCTTAAAAAACGCTCTTTCTGCATCGACAGCAAAGAAGAGGATTTCGATAGAGTCGAACTAATTTTCAGCAACGCGGATATGAAGAAAGAAATACCAGTTACAAAAATAAAGGTCGTCAGCAAATTGACATGTTATGAGATTGACCAGGATGATAAAAGGACAGCGGTCCTTTATTGGAGGACTGGAACTTTTGGCGCAGTAGTTACTACCAACATCAACACAACAACCGACACAGTCTCTCAAGGCGAACCAACCGCAGATCCGCCTGAAAATGCGAAGTTCGCTTACCAGACAAAATGGAAAATGTGGTATGCATACGAGCAGGTCAGGGATGCTTTTTCTTACCCGTGTCTAGAGTCGACTGCTAATTACCCGAAAGGTTGGACTACTCGCGAGGCTGGGTATCTTGAATTTGATCTTAGCCCCGATAAAGTCAGCAAAGACGGGACATTCCCCGTAGACCAATTATACGGTTATGCGCACCCGAACGGGAAATACGAAGAAGTGCCCACGCTTAACGTGAAATGTATCGGTATAACTGCTCCTGGAGGTAATTTCGATATAACCAAGTATAAAGGTGTGGCAAAGGGAATATATACAGGGAAAATAACTGAAATGACCGCCGATGGAGCAAAAATCGAGATCCCTAATTTCTGTTGGTATAGTAACTGTATTACTGCGATCGGAGAGACGTATCAGGATATAAGTGAGCCGATTATTTTGGAAATAAAGAGGGGGAATAAATAAATTCTTATTACCGAAAGGCCAGGAGAAAGGTGGCTCCTCATTGCGAAAAGCAAGGAGGAGAGGAAGAGGTGGTCCTAATTTTACGATGTGATGAAATACTTCATTCCGATCAAATCCTGACCACCCCTTCATCCCCTCCTTTCGGGGTAGCCCCTCAAGGAGGGGCTGCCTTCCTCTTTGCCCGCAAATGGAAAACGGTTATACTGACTTCCGTTCATTAAACTTAAAACCATGGTCCAACCTGAGAAACGAAGTAAAATCACCCTTCTGATAATTTTTGTGGTGGCCTTTTTGGTGATAACAGGAAGCTACCTTTTATTCAAAAAACCATCAAATAAAATCGCGCCGGATGTCGCTGAGTTTTTCGCGCTCATCGACAAAGAAGGACCGACAAGCCTTGAGCTTTTAGACAAAGCTGTTGAGGAAAAAAAGATAAAACCTGATCAGGCGCTTTTGTATAAGCTTTATTCGATTTTCGGAGATGACAGACTGCCGGCAGAATACCAAAGCGACCACATCACACGCGGCGGAAATCTGGTTTTGAAGGAGGTTGCGGAAAGGTTTGAAAAAATGCCGAAGGACATAAAACCGCTTGTCGCGCCGTTTTTGAAAAGGCCGGATGATCCTGAAAGTTATTATAATATCAGTTTTTCCGATGAGCCCGCAGAGCCCGAGGCAACAATATTTCCGACAGCATACGCGGAAAGGCCCATGACCAACATTTATACAGAATTCCTGACATCATCCGACGGAAAGGTGAAAATATGGTACCCGAACAGATCGCTTACCATGAAAAATATTTATTATCCGGGTATGGTCACTGTCAACGCAACTGACGCGAAGAAAGAAGCGGAGATGATAAAAAAACATCTGGATAACGACACGATAATACAGGATTTCATCGACTTTCTCGGGAAACAGCTTATTGCTGACGGAACGAGGGGTGGTGACGGCAAACTCGATATTTACGTGGCGCCCTGCGGAAAAGACCTTGGCCTTACTTTTGGCGAAGGCGGAATCACACCGACTTCTTCGTACGTCATCATGAGTTCGCAAATCGGCCCGAACCGCGATGTTATCTTAAAAACTACTCTCGCGCACGAGCTTTTCCACGTGTTCCAGAATGTTTTTAAATATGACGGGAAAAAAGATAACTGGTGGAGCGAAGCCACAGCTGTGTGGTCAGAAAATTTTGAATATCCAGCGGATAATACTGAACAAGGCTGGCTAAAAGTGTTTTTCCACAGTCCGCTCACTTCCGCCTACAAAGAAACTCCGCCAGATGAGCATCATTACGGCGCGTATATACTCGCTTACTACATGTCTTCAAATTTTCAGGACGAGATCATAAAAAAATCATGGTACTCGTGCGAACAGAAAACCTGTCTTGACGGGGTAGATGAGCTTATGGACGGCAATTTTAAAAAACACTGGAAGGAATTCACCCTGTGGAATTACAACAAGGAGCCGGCTCAGATATACATGGACTGGGGACCTTTCTCGACCGTATCAACAATGGGATCTTCTGATTCTGCCGGCGAATTTTTAACAGGCCCCGGTGAATTTCCGTACGATGTCCAGGAAGTCGGTCCGCTTGCCGCGGATTACAGCGATGTCAGCATTGATATAGGCGATGCCAAGGATGTTAAAAAAATTGTTTTCAAAGACCTGAAAAACTTTACCGGGAAATCAGATAGAGCCAGCATAAAAGCTGTTATTTATTACAAAAACGGTAAGAATGATATTGAAGACTGGACAGACAAAAACCAGCGTTCTTTCTGCATTGAAAACGCGGATGAGAACCTTGACCATGTTGTGCTCATTTTCAGCAACTCGGATATGAAAAAGAAAATCGAGGCTACCAAATTCAAAGCTGTCACAAAAAATTCCTGTTTTGAAATAAATCAGGAGGACCAAAGGACCGCTGTCATCCACATGTCGTACATGAACGCGGGCACATACGGGTCCATTGCCATCAACACCACTACCAATACCCGTTCCGAGGGCGAACCAACAGAAGATTCACCAAAAGAAGCGCAGTTTGCTTACCAGTCAAAATGGAAATTGTGGTTTGAGTTTGAGCAAATCAGAGATGCCTTTACCTTCCCATGCGGCGATAGCACGCTTGAATATGCGAAAGGCTGGATAACCCGAGCGGCCGGATATCTGGAGTTCAATTTAAGCCCGGATAAAGTCGGCAAAGACGGAACATTCCCGGTCGACCTTGAATACGGTTTCGCGCATCCTAAAGGAAAATATGAGGAAGTACCCGCTATTCAGATAAAATGCATTGGAGTTGGTCTTGGTTCATCAAAAATTGATGTCACTCAATTCAAAGGCACATCAAAGGGTATTTACACCGGAAAAATCACCGAGATGACTGACAATGGCGCGAAAATCGAACTCACAAATGCCTGTATGTACGACAACTGCGATATGCAGGATGGGTCGGGCAGATTTCAGGATATAAGTGAGAAGATTATTCTGACGATTAAAAAAGGTTCAAAATAACTAGTTTGTAGTTTGTAGGTTGTAGTTTGTAGTGCTAACCGATAAAAACTACCAACTACTCACTACAACCTACAAACTTGGGTGACGCACTTGAGACTTAGGCGAAAGAATGCTACGTTTATCAGGTATGCGAAAACCCTATAACAATTACGCCTTCATCGACGGCCAGAATCTGAATCTTGGAATACAGGATCTCGGATGGAAGCTGGATTTTCAGCGTTTTCGGGTTTACCTGAAGGAAAAATACGGCGTTTCCACCGCCTACTACTTCATCGGCAAAGTTGCGGATAATCAGGAGCTTTATGACGCGCTCACAAGCGCCGGCTATGTCCTCATCTATAAAGAAGTCCTCACAGATCCATTCGGTAAACAGAAAGGAAACATTGATGCAGAACTTGTCCTGCAGGCCATGGTCGATTACAAAAATTACCACAAAGCCGTTATCGTCAGCGGAGACGGAGATTTCGCGTGCCTTGTAACTTATCTGGCCAACAAAAATAAATTAGCCCGCGTCGTCGTCCCAAATATTTACCGCTATTCCGCGCTCCTTAAAAAAGCCGCTGCCACCCGCCTGGATTCCATGAATGATCTAAAACGGAAATTAGCCTATAAATTCCCGCGCAAAAAAAGCGAGAGTGTAAATAAACCTTCATACAAAAAACAGACGACCTCCGCAGGAGTCCGCAAGACTCTACGGAGTCCTTCGGACCAAAAGCAGACATCTGATAAACAAACTGTCCCCACACATCCAAAACGAAAAACTTATCTCAATCAATTCCGATTTCCAAGTAAGAAAACTGCTGTTTCGAGTAAGCCGACATTCAAGAATCAGACGTCTCAAAAGCAAACTTCCGTTCAACCGACAATCAATAATCAGACAACTCAAAAGCAAAGATTTGGTAAGCACTGGCCTTATAAGCACTCAAACCAAAAGCAAACGTACCAAAAAAAGGTTACTAATAAATCGTCGTTTAATCAGCCAGAGCAAAAGCAGACATCCGTTAAACCGACAACCTCCGCCCAGCCAAAGCAAAAATCTTTCTTCAACAAATTCCGTTTTGGGAAAAGGAGGCCATTTAAGAAAAGAACCCCTTAAGGACGAAACCTAAAGAGGGGCTTTTCGTGGTAATGTGGTTGTAGTTTAGCAAATATTTTGGGATAGTCAAATGAATGGTATTATAGTCGATGCGTAAAAAACTGACCATTATTTAGTATTCTATAGGGTACCTTTGAACAATTAGTTACTTTAATAAATGAAATTCTGTTATTAATTAATTATCAAAAATCTCAAATAATTCCTTTATATGAAAAATTTACAAAAATTCAACAGTGTGCTTTTGCCGATTTACATTTATCTGATTTTCTTGCTTTCGTTTTATCTGACATCTGGTTACCTGCAAGCGAAGGTTTTGATACTCTACAACTTTTTTTTAAGCCTCAACCTCTTCATATTCCCTATCGCACAGGTCATCTGGCTGGTTTTGCTTATCAAAAAACATTTCCCGAAAAAACAATTCCTGTTCTCGGTTTTACTGTGCGCGGTGCCGGGCGTGCTTTTGGGCATACAGCTGACTTACGGATTTCTGGGCGCGGAGTTGGATGTTTATACTTTTAGCGCGGTTTTGGCATATTTTGCGATGGCGTTATTTTTTGGCGTGTTATTCGCGTCACTTGGCTTACTTGTCGCACTAGGATTAAATTTAAATAAAAAAATCAAATTGTGACGAAAAAGGTGATGGAAAAGTTGATCAGCAAAACAGATTATCTGAGATTTCTTGTTGGATTTTTCACTGGAAACGGAATCTGTGTTAACTCTTTGCTTATTGTGAAAGCCTGAAAAAATTCCCAAGAAAGGCCTGAAAAAAAGCAAATCTTAAGAAAAAAAAGAAATTGAGCCTCCTGTATCAAAGGATCCTGTTTTTAATTTGACATTTTTATTTTAGTGGATAAGATTGAATGCCGTGTTCTCTTGCTCTTTCACAATCAACGCGCTGAAAAGATAACGACAAAGGAAGGAGTGTCATCATGAGGCAATTTGTCAAAGCAGGGTCCTGTGACAGCGAGAAGGTCGAAAAAGAGGCAAGGATGTCCGAAAAGATCTTGTTGACCACGCTTCTTTTCGCCCTCGCTTCCCTGGGGTATTTCATTGTAGGAATCTTGACCAGCGAGCCGCGGGCTCGGTCGCTCCACACGTCGTTCGACGATCTGATACCGTTTCTGCCCCAGACCTCCTATTTGTATGCGTGTGCATACACAATAATCTTCTATCCGGCTTTCATCATCCGTTGCCAATGCTTGTTCCGCTGTTTCATTCTTGCCATTGGCATCATGACTACAGCGTGTTTTGCGTGTTGGGTGGCATTTCCGGTGGCGTCAACTTCATTTCGTATTGACCTTAACCAAATCAGCCGTTCAACATTCTACGGATGGGGGATATGGCTGGTTTACACGCTTGACCCGCCGGTCAATCTGTTTCCTTCATTGCATGTTGCCGGAGCGGTTATGGTGGGGCTAGTGGCAAAGCAGGTTCGCGCGGCCTATTGCTGGGTCATAATGCCGATGATCGTTGGGATCTGTGTCTCAACCTTCACAATCAAACAACACTACCTCATTGACGGTTTGGCTGGGATCTTGATCAGCCTTGTTGTTTGGTGGATTGTCGTGCGGCCCATTCGCACGGCAAGTTACCCCGCCAAGCGTCTCGCTACCTCTTGGAAAGGCCCAGTAGCGTACCTCATCTTTCACACAATCGTGTATGCGGCTATTTACACGGCCTTCCAAGCGGGATGGGCACCTTGGGAGAAGCATTCTTCTTTGTCGAACCATGACCGAATTCGTGTAGCGGTTATGGTACATCCAACAAGCGTTGAAGGGGAACTCGGCGCAGATAAGCAAAAGGGTGGCACAACGCCAATACTTTGGCTTTCTGTGGGTGACGAATCAGCATGTGCCGCAAGGCGACGGCCGTTGCTGTGTTTCTTGGCGAGTAGGGAGACTATCTCGGTGTTGCAAATATCCACCGACATCTCTCACTCGCCATTTTTTAATCTTTTCGGTCACTCTAAAGGTTTATGAATATAGCCGATAAGCAATGACATTCTTTTGCTCATTGCTTGCCGGATGCATTGATTTACTAAAATTTCTAATAGAATTGGTAACTTTTGGTTTTTTAAAATATTATTAGCGCTTTGAACTTAGGACTGTTAATTATTAGCGCAGGCTAAGGCCCTTTACTTTAATTAATATGATTTTTGAATATGCTTATTTTTAGGTGTATCATTATCCTGTAATACCTATCGAATGCGAGATAATTTAATTTCAAAAACAGATTATCTGAGATTCCATGAATGCCCATTATATGCTTGGCTATTTAGAAACAGGCCTGATCTTACAGAGGAAGAAGTATCGGTTATAGCAAGGCAGGGAATGGAAGTGGAATTGGTCGCGCACAAGCTTTTTAAGAGCGGGGTTCTGGTTAAGGAGTATTCCGAAGAAGGGACAGAGGAAACAAGAAAACTGATTGAAAAAGGTGTTAAAGTCATCTACCAGGCCCAGCCGATGACTGATAAGTTTGTAGCGCGCACGGATATTCTGGTGAAAAAAAATGACGGCTGGCACCTTTACGAAGTAAAATCCTCGACACATTTAAAGCCTGAACATATATCGGATCTGAGGTTTCAGACACATGTTTTTAAAAAATTTGGCGTCGAGCTTAAGACAATAAATCTGATCCATATAAATAAAGAATATGTGTATCGCAAGAAGAAAGGATTAGAGTTAAATAAGCTATTTGTTACAGAAAATGTTACAGACATTGTTACAGATGGTCTAAAGAATGAGATTAAACTGATGGATAAGGCGCATAAAATACTGACTGCCAAAAAAGAACCGAAAGTCGATGTGCTTAAACGCAACTTCCGTTATCCCATGCCTGCCAAAATGGCTGAGCATTACTGGAAAGGAATCCCTGATTACAGCATTTACGACATTTCGGGCATCAATCCAAATAAACTTAGCGCGCTTGAAGCGAGAGGTGTGCTGAAGATAAAAGATGTCCCGGATAATTTCCCGTTAAGCGCTAACCAGAAAAGACAGGTAAAACTGACGAAAGAAAAAAGCGTTGAAGTGCACAAAAGACTACTCGCGAAAGAGTTAGAAAAAATCGAATTTCCGATTTGGTTTTTGGATTATGAGACGGCACAGCTGGCCATCCCAAAATTTGACGGAACGCATCCGTGGCAACAGTTACCAATGCAGTATTCACTCCATAGACTGGATGAAAAAGGAAAACTGACACATTGCTTCTATCTTCACACAAAAACAGATTTTCCATTTCCGCTTCTCCTTAAGCATCTTAAGGCGGATATTGGCGACACAGGAACGGTGATGAGCTGGAATTCCAGCTTTGAGAAAAAAATGAATAACGATATGGCAGAGGCTGTGCCCAAGTATAAAGAATTCCTCTATGGCATTAACCGACGGACTTACGATTTGATGAAAATATTTAAAAACATTTACACGGATTATCGGTTCAAAGGCGGAATGTCGCTTAAAGCAGTCCTTCCTGTGCTTGTTCCGAAATTAAGTTACGGCGCGCTTGAAATACAGGGCGGCGGTGATGCCACAGCGGCTCTGTACGATATCATTCTGGGAACCATTAAGAATCTGGAAAAAGCAAAAAAACAGCTTCTGGAATATTGCGAGTTAGACACGCTGGCGATGGTGGAAATATATCGAATTTTATTGAGGGTCTGATTGTAAAGTAAATTACAATATTTTTTCATATTTAAATAAAATTGTGATATAATAGTTTTAATTTATTATTTAAACAAAAAAAATATGAAAGGAATATGTGTTACGGCTATGGTATTAACCGTAGTTGGCGGCATCAACTGGGGCTTAGTCGGCCTTGGTATGCTTATTGGCGGAAAAAACCTTAACCTAGTAAACCTGCTTTTTGGCAATTGGCCAACTTTAGAAGCTGTTGTTTACCTGTTGGTCGGATTAAGCGCCCTTTTTGTCGGGTATGGCCACATGGCTAAAAAATGTTCATGCAAAATTTAATGTAATTACACAACTAAAAAACCGTCCTGCACCCAAGCGTTAGCGAGTGGTACGGGGCGGTTTTTTTGAAAATCGAAATCCTTTATATTACGATATAACGACACAACGATACAACAAAAAATTACAAGATACAAATCCCAAGTTCCAAGTAAGCTCCAAAATACAAATTACAAAATACAAAATTTGTTTCTTGTAGCTTGTTATTTGTAATTTACTTGTAATTTGTGGCTTGTAATTTGTTACTTCAAAAAGTGTCGTGTCGTCATTTCGTCGTCTCGTCGTTTCGTTACAAGTACGACCTCAAATAACATTTAATTTTACCGTTATACAACTTGCGGTTCTTCGTGGCTTTCCTGCCAAATAATTTTTCAAAATCAGGATGTGGGGAAAGTATAAAATAAGACCATTGTCTTTTTAAAGGTAAAACTTTACGCATCACTTTTATAATCTGTTCAGCATAACTAATGTCCTCAAGACGCTCGCCGTAAGGCGGGTTTGTTATTATCATGCCCCTGTCGCCAGACATAACAAATGACTCAAAATCTTTTACGCTGAATTCAGTATATTCGTCTATACCAGCTTTTTTGGCATTTTTTTTGGCAAGCGCGATCATTGATGGATCGATATCGGAGCCATATACCTTAAATTGCCCGGGTTTTATAAGTGACAGCGCTTCTTTTCGCGCGTCAGCCCAGACTTTTTTACTGATAAAATGCCAATTTTCCGCATCGAAGAACCGCTTAATACCAGGCGCGATATTCGCTCCGATCATGGCGGCTTCAATGGGTATAGTTCCTGAGCCGCAGAATGGGTCGAATAACGGTGTTTCGGGTTTCCAGTTCGAAAGCAAAACCATTGCCGCCGCGATTGTTTCACGCAATGGCGCTTCGCCTGCCTGCGCCCTATATCCCCTCTTATGCAGGCCCGCGCCTGATGAATCTAGTGAAATCACGGCTTTATCTTTGATAATATCGACATGGATTTTGTACCCTTCGCCAGTCTCAGGCATCCAGTTTATTTTGTATTTCTGTTTCATCCGTTCGACGATTGCTTTTTGGACAATCGACTGTACGCTTCGCCCTGACATCAGTTTTGAATTTATGCATTTTGGAAAAATACGGATTTTGGCATCTTTTGGCAAAAACTCGCCCCAGTCAGGAGATGATGCGCCGTTAAAAAGCGTGTCAAAATTATCAGCGATAAATGAAACCATTTTAAGCAAAATCCTTTCTGCTGTGCGTAACCAGATGCTTAAGCGCGCGAGGCAAACCTCATCGCCTTTAATCTCGATTTCACCGTTCAAAACAGAAATATTAGAATATCCGAGATCGCGGATTTCCTTCGCAAGCACTGACTCAAGCCCCAGTTTGCATTGTATGACAAATGAATGTTGCATAAATATCAATAACCTCTGATGAGCTTACTATTTTAGGCTTTTTGGGGCAACAGAGTTATTTTGTGTCAGAGTAAACAAACAAAAAACTATTGTAGATAAATTGTTTATGTTATACTTCGTGCCAACTTAAACTTTTATATGCCCTCCAGCAATTTAGAAAATGACAGAAGCTCAGTTATCTTTGAGGCTAGCGATTTTGAAAGGATACCAGGCGCCAAAGAGGCAGATATATTTGCTAATCGCGAAGCTATTGAATCACAACCATTAAATAACACAGAAGGTGGTACTGATTTTATTGATGCCGGCAGATATATTACAAAGCTTGAGAGGAGAAGGCATATTTTTGTGGTATCCGAAGCGGGAGATGAGATGAATTTATGCGTCATGCTGCCTAAATATAGAAAGTGATTCCGCGAACAGATAAATCATGCCTTAAAAATTCATCTGAAAACGAAATCCACTGAAGAAATAATGCAAATTCTGCGCGATTTGAAGATGATAAAAATGTTTTTAAAGGGCAAGCGGGCTGATGTTAAATTATTGTTAAAATGTGAAGATACCGAGGATGATTCTGAGGGGGAAAACGAGTAATCATTTTTATAAGATTTTAGTTAATATGTCAGAATATTGACCAATTATTTTTTATATTAAAGTCCGATCTAATTAATTTTCAAATGCTCTCTAAGTCTGAAAATGATAGGTTTCCGCATGTCGTTTACGAGGCGGAAGGATATGATGAAATAGTAAAACCGCATATTGAATTAATTGAAAGTATGCGCGGGAAATTTTCAGATAAGCTGAAAAACGGTTATCAGCGTGAAAAAATCACATCAGGCCCTGACGCATTAAGCAGGATAATAAGGGTATTTGAATTTGAAAACAGGATTTTCGTGTCCGACAAGAGCAGACCTGTGGGTTATTTGAATAATATCCCAGCAAGTTTGATGGGCAAAGCTTACATAAGCATAAGATCAGAAATGCTGTCCAATCTTAATGGCCCTCAAAATACGGATAATTTAATGCAATTATGGAATGATCTTGATTCAATTGTTGTTGATACTGATGGCAAAAAAATTACAAATGTGACTCTTTTGTGGAAAGATGTTTCAAGGAATGACACAGGGTATTTTTATGATTATGAAGAAGAATTTAGTCATGAAGATTTGCCTTCGGCTCTGAGGCTCAGGCTCGAAGAGCAAACTTGAAGGCTGACCCCTGTTCAAGTCTTCAAGTCCCCGATACAATTTTGTATTTATATAATGCTATTTTGAATTCAGGTTTTTTTGGGATACAATAAAGATAATTTTTAAATATAAAAATATGCTCGAAGATAATCTGACAAAGGAAAAAATATTAGGTTATATAGGCGGCAAGCGATTTAAAGATGAAGAAGAGTTTAAAGATTTCTTAAAACCCCATATTAAAGAAATTCTGGCTGTCCCGAAGGAACGTATGGGTGAGGAATCCGCCTTAACGACATCTGAGGATAACCGTTATGACATTTATATTTACGACAAAATTACTTTGCACGAAATACTTGTCCTGATTGGTGTCAAAACCATTAGTAAATATCCAAAATTAACTCCAAATGACCTAGAAAAATTCCATACTTTCTGCATGGATGCTAAAGTCCTTTACGGCGCGCTTTTGTCTGAAACCGAGTGCAGGTTTTTCCAGTACAAAGAAACTGAAACCGGAATCGATGCTATTGAAATAAAAGAAATCCCTCCATTAAATCATATTGATTATAAGGCGGGCAAAAAAATAACCCCTGAAAAATTGATGTATCTGGCGCTAAATAATAAATGGTTTTTAGTTGGCGCTGTGTTTTTTATAATTTTGCTGATAATCCTTAACATCGCGCGATCTGCTTATTGTTCAAATAACGGCCCGATTAAAGGCAATATAGACAGTAAAGGAGTAAAAACCTATTATTTACCTGACAGCAAACGTTATACTGGCATAACTGTCGGCAACGCGCCCGGTGAACGCCGCTTCTGCAGTGAAGCGGATGCGAAAAATAAGGGATTTATGAAGGGGGAATAACTGAACAAATTGATACCATATTGACTCCAGCTCCTCCGATGTACATCGGAGTCGCGACGCCAAATTGACACCAAATTGTCTATATGGAGTCAGCCTGGAGTCTATTTGGCGTCTATTTGGTATATTTTCATTTGTTTTTTTTCGCGAAATTAGATATACTATGCGGGCAAATGTTCTTAATTGTCGGCTAATTTAATAAAAAAGAGGCTGTAATAAGAAGATATTGCAGTTTTATTTTTTTTATTATTCACAATGAATAAAAAATTATTTATCGGAGGAATTAATTACAAGACCTCTGAAAACACCCTTAATGACTCTTTCTCCCAGGCTGGAGAAGTTGTCTCTGCTGTTATCATTAAAGACCGCATGACCGGACGCTCAAAAGGTTTCGGTTTTGTTGAAATGGCAACAGAAGAAGGCGCCAAAGCCGCAATTGAAATGTTGAACGGAAAAGAGATTGATGGCAGAAAAATCGCTGTCAACGAAGCCCGTCCAATGCAGGAAAGATAATCGCAGTTCTTGCTATAATTTCAAAAACTAACAAACGGACCCTTTATGGGTCTGTTTGCGTATATGGGTAAAACTAGGCAATTTATAAACTGCATTCTGTTTTCCCTTTTTTTGGATCAATGGTTAAATAAGTGTATTTTAAATATTTTTTTTGCCCAATGTGTTTTATAATAAAAAATGTAAAAAAATTTTAATAAAATCAATATGCCAAAAAAATCTTACCCATACTTACCTTTAATGCATGAGCACAGGATTATTGAACGGTTCCTTAAAGCTATAAATAATGAGGTGAAAATGATGAGATACAAAAAAGAATTAAATCCCGCTTTTGTTGAAATGTCTGTTACTTTTTTGAGCATGTTCGCGGATAAATGCCATCACGGCAAAGAGGAGGGAATATTATTCAAAGCTTTGCAGGGGAAAAAACTTAATTACAGACATAAAGAGACTATGGAACTTCTGATAGGCGAGCACCAATTCGCGAGGCAGCTGACTTCAGCCGTGTCTGACGCAAAAAGGCGATATATAAAAGGCGACAAAAAGGCCCTTTCCGTGATTATCGAATGCATAGATCATCTCGTCGATATGTATCCCGGGCACATTTACAGGGAGGATAATGAGTTTTTTGTTCCTGTAATGAAGTATTTCTCAGATGACGAGCTTAAAAAAATGGTGGAAGCTGAAAAAGAATTCGATAAAGATTTTCAGCACCAAAAGTATGAGCTTCTGGTTACAAAAATGGAAAAAATACTTATGAAATAATTTTATTAAATAAAAATTAAATATATGAATATAAAAAAACTGCTTCTTGCCACGTTAGCCATCTGGCTGTTTGGCATTATTTGGACCATGCTGACCTGCGGTTGGCTATTTAACTGGGTCTATACTATCCCGCCGATCATCTGGAAACAGCCAACCGAAATGATGATGATGGGAAATATGATAGGATCAAATATTATGGGCCTTACCGGAACATTTTTATTTGTACTGGTTTATGCTCTTCTTTATAAAACCTTACCAAAAAAAGGTGTGAATAAGGGTATTTTTTATGGCTTTCTGGTTTATCTTGTCGGTCCTTTTTCAGGTTTTATAGGTATGCCGTTTTATATGACGATTGCTAATACTTACGTTATATACGCGCTAATAAACATGCTTGTAAAATATTTGATAATGGGCGCAATAGTAGGCGCAATCTATAAAACAAAATAGTATGGCGAAGGATGATTTGAAATTAGGCGTAAACGCGATACAAGTTCTGCGAAAACGATATTTATTGCGTGACAAAAATGGAAAAGTCATTGAGACTCCGTCAGAACTTTTTCGCAGAGTTGCAAGGACGATTGCGTCGGCTGAAAAAAAAGAAAACAAAAAATGGGAAAACAGATTTTATGAATTAATGACAAGTAGGCAGTTTATGCCAAATACGCCTTGTCTTATGAATGCAGGCGCGCGCCTTCATCAGCTTTCCGCGTGTTTCGTAGTCGAAATTCAAGACAGTGTAAAAAGCATAGACCACGCGCTGGATGCAACTGCGATAATCCATCAGACAGGCGGTGGAACTGGTTTTTCTTTTTCAAATCTTCGTCCAAAAGATGACAGGGTCGCTTCAACGGGCGGCAGGGCTTCCGGCCCTATATCATTTATGAAGATCTTCGACCAGCTTACCGAGACCATGCGACAAGGCGGTGTAAGGCGCGGGGCAAATATGGGCATTCTACGCGTTGACCATCCGGACATTCTGGAATTTATCCGATTGAAAGAGAATCCGCAGACATTGCGAAACTTTAACCTGTCTGTCAGCGTCACGGATAAGTTCATGAAAGCTGTTGAAAAAAAAGAGGATTACTACTTGATAAACCCAAGGACAGGAAAGGCTCATGGCAAACTGAATGCCAGAGAAGTTTTTGATCTGATCGCAAGAGAAGCCTGGCAAACCGGCGACCCTGGCGTTATCTTCTCAGATGAAGTTAACAGAAAAAACCCGACGAAGCATATTGGTCTTATTGAAAGCACTAATCCATGCGGTGAAGTGCCGCTTCACTCGTGGGAAAGCTGTAACCTCGGGAGCCTGAACCTTTCTTTGTTCACCGATAACGGAAGCATAGACTGGGGTAAGCTTAAATCTGCTGTCAGGGACAGCGTGCGCTTTTTGGACAACATGATCGATGTAAACCACTTTCCGTTGTCAGAAGTCAAAATTGCCACTCTTAAAAACCGCCGCGTGGGGCTCGGCGTGATGGGTCTCGCTGAAATGCTGATACTCCTCGGAATTCCGTATAATTCAAACAAAGCTCTGAAAACCGCTGATAAGCTTATCCGTTTTATAGAAGATGAAGCCCTTAATATGTCGGAAGGGTTGGGAAAAGAACGCGGTTCATTCACGAATTTCAAAGGTTCGCTTTGGCAAAAAAAAGGATTCAGGCACATGCGCAACGCCACGACGATTGTGATTGCGCCGACAGGGACAATATCCATTATCGCTGGCTGTTCATCCGGAATCGAACCTCTATTCGCGGTTTCTTTTGTACGCAACGTAATGGAAGGCGAAAAGATGATTGAAAGCAATCAGATATTTGCGGAAATCGCCAAGCAAAAAGGATTTTTCTCAAACGCCTTGCTGATGAGCATCGCGAAAACAGGGTCGGTTCAGGGCTTTAAAGAAATTCCCAAAACAGTTAAAAAACTTTTTGTGACGGCGCATGAAATTTCGCCTGAGTGGCATGTAAAGATGCAGGCTGTTTTCCAGAAACACACGCACGGAGCGGTTTCAAAAACCATCAATCTTCCAAAAGATGCCAGTATTGAAGATGTGCGCAAGGCATACCTGCTTGCGTGGAAATTGAAATGCAAAGGGATAACTGTGTACAGATATGGCTCAAAGGCTGAACAGGTCCTGAGTTTCGGCGATAAAAACCAACCTGTCACTGTTGAATCGGAATTCGCCGGCGGCTGTCCTGCGGGAGTTTGTTCGCAGACAACGACTTAAATTGGAATATGAGTAAGTCCGCTATATTCATCGGCACCTCGGGCTGGCATTACGGGCACTGGGAAGGGCGGTTTTATCCCGAAGGCATGAAACCGGAGTATTTTTTGAAGTATTATCTTAAATATTTCAGCACGGTTGAAATAAATAATTCCTTTTATCATCTGCCAATGGCGGAAACGTTTAAGTCATGGCGGAATTCAGCTCCTGATAATTTTATTTTCGCGGTTAAAGCCAGCAGGTTCATCACGCATATGAAAAAGCTCAGCGAACCGAAAAAATCGATAAAACTTTTTTTTGACAGAGTGAAAATGTTGAGCAAAAAATGCGGCCCAATCCTTTTTCAGCTTCCACCCTACTGGCATTGTAACATTGAGCGGTTATCTGACTTTCTGAAATCTTTGCCAAAACGTTACAGGTACGCCTTTGAATTCAGAGACGAAACGTGGTGTAACAATGATGTAACAAAATTGTTACAGAAACACAATGCCGCATTCTGCATTTTTGACTTAAACTGGTATACTTCCCCAAAATTTGTTACAGCTGATTTTGTATATATCCGTCTGCATGGGCCTGACGGAAAGTATGCTGGAAGCTATTCGGAAAAACAGCTTGGGGAATGGGCAAAATTTATCAAAAAATGTTACAATGACGGCAAAGATGTCTACTGCTATTTCGATAACGACGAGGCTGGTTACGCAACAAAAAATGCGATAAGGCTAAAAGAATTAATCAGGCAAAATGGCTAAAATATTTTCAATCAAAAAAGCTGTTAAATTCGGCTGGGATTCTGTAAAACAGAATATCGGATTTTTCGTGATTTTGCTTTTTATGGTCTGGATCCTGAACCTTTTCATAATTTATTTTTTCGACAATAAATTTGTGGATTTTGTTGTGGATTCAGCGATAATCCTTGGTCTTATTGGTGTCTCACTACGTTTTGCTGACAGGGGGCAGGCAGAATTTGGACACTTTTTCCGCACTCAAAAAGTTTTTCCTCAATTTTTCGTCGCGGCTCTTCTGTATCACTTATTGGTAACTGTGGGACTTTTGCTACTTATTGTTCCCGGAATAATTTGGGCTTTGCAGTATAAATTTTACGGTTATTTTATCGCCGAGGGCGCAGGGCCGATTGAGGCTCTGAAAAAAAGTTATAAAATTACCAAAGGCCATCTATGGGAACTGTTTTGGTTTAACGTAATCCTAATCGGTATACTTATACTCGGGATTATGGCTTTTCTTGTCGGTCTTTTTGTAGCAATTCCTCTGATCATGAACGCGACGGCGCACGCTTATAGGCAATTATCAGGTAATAAAAAAATATGAAAAATACAGCGGACTTTATAATAATCGCGGGAATTATACTAATAGTCATCGGGCTTGCGATTAAATTTAATCCAGGTGGCGGAATTCCGAGGTTGCCCGGTGATATTTACATAAAAAAAGAGAATTTCACTTTTTATTTCCCGATAACGTCTTTAGTCGTATTAAGCCTCATATTGAGCCTGATATTCAGGCTATTAAAATAATCCAGTCGAGGTGTAGTTTGGGAAAGCTAAGGTTAATGTAATAAGTTATATATTATATATCTTATAACTGATCATCCCCTTATCCTCTTTCCCTCGGACCCCGGATATTCTGTTGGGGATAACTTAATAACTTATTATCTTGCTTTTTTCTTGACTGGTGAACAAATGTTTACTACACTTTAGTTGTAAGATTTATGTTGTAAGTTATAAGCAGCTTAAATCTTAAATCATTAATCTTAAATCTTGATGCAAAGAGGTATCGCCACATTCACACTTGACAGCGGAAAATGCCCGAAATGGTTGTTCGACCGAATGACTAAACTCGGACGTGAAATGTCGCGTGTGCTTATAGAGGAATTCGGTCCAGATGAATTTATTAAAAGAATCGGAGACCCAGTTTGGTTTCAGTCTCTCGGTACTGTGCTTGCTTTCGACTGGAACGCGAGTGGGCTCACCACAATTCTTACCGCGGCGCTTAAAGAGGCATTCCGGGGAGCTGAGCGTGAATGGGGAGTTTTCATATGCGGCGGCAAAGGTAAGACATCGCTTAAAACCCCTGATGAAATCGAAAGCTGGGGGCAAAGGTTACAGCTCCCTGCTGACCATACAAACAGGCTCGCGTATAACTCCAGGATGAGTGCCAAAGTCGACAGCGCCCTTGTACAGGACGGGTTTCAGATCTACCACCATGCTTTTTTCTTTTCAAGAAGCGGCGCGTGGACCGTTGTGCAACAAGGTATGAACCAGCAAAACCAGACCGCGAGGCGGTATCACTGGCATTCCGAAAGCGTGAAGGATTTGATTGTGGAACCGCACAGCGGGATTGCATCTCAGACTTTTAATAATCGGACATTAAACCTTACTGCGAAAAACGGCCAGAAAAACCGCGACATCGCTGTTGAACTTATGAATTCCAATTCCATAACAGTGCAAAAAGATATCCAGATACTCCGTAAACACAGTTCCAAGCTTTCCCAGATGGTCAGTTTTAAGACCGATGGCGACCAGATGACTTTGTTGAATCTAGAGAATACGGAATTCCGAACCCACCCTGTTATTGAGGAAAACTTTTTTGAGAGCAGATACCTGGAGCGCATGCTTTTAAAGGTTGTGAGCGACAAACCGAAAAACTACGAATCATTATTAGCGACAAAAGGTGTTGGCCCAAAGACCGTGCGCGCACTATCGCTGGTTTCTGAGGTGATTTACGGCGCGCCCGCAAGCTACATGGATCCTGCACGATACAGTTTCGCGCATGGTGGAAAAGACGCTACACCGTATCCAGTTGACCGAATAACGTATGACCAAACGATTGAGACACTGAGTAACGCTGTCAGAAAAACATCATTGAATCCAGCAGAAAAGACAAAGGCGCTACAGAGGTTAAATGGACTAGTATTAAATTGACTTTTAAGACTATAAAATCTACACTATTTTTTGCTTAGCCCAAGTGAAAAGTTGCGAGCAAAGCGGTTCAAAGCGCAGAGAACGAGTGATAAGGAGTGAGCGAAGCGGAGAACTAAAATTTGAAAATTGACGCTAGTAATTTTAAAATTTTAGAGCTTTGCCCAAGTGGCGGAAAAGACGCCACGCCTTATCCTGTTGATCGGTTTACATATGACCAGACAATAGAAACTTTGAGCAATGCTGTCCGAAAAACATCATTGAATCCAGCCGAAAAGACCAAAGCATTACAACGACTAAACGGATTTTTTCTCAGATAATCCAGAAAGATAAATTCCTAATTTTGCCATTCTTTCACCTATTTTCTGGAGGTCATCAGAGCCAAGTTTTAAAACTACTTTCCATAAAACATCCTCGTCGGCCCCGGAATTCATCATATCCTTTAAAGATTGTGGAAGTTTCTGGCAATTACGGATCTCCTGGAATAATACATACTGGGCAAGTCCATAACTCCTTTTATCTGGATTCATCAGGATGTTCATAGCATCAAAATTTGCAGCAGAACCTGATTTCATAAGTCCGTGACCTTCTGCTGAAAGCTCATTCATCCTTAATAAGGTTATGGTTGTTTTACTAAGGTCCAGATCATAATGCCCCATAGGGATAGGTTCAGTAAGTTTATACGGGATAAGGTCTTTCTGGTTAATTTTCTCCAATCCGAAAAAAGCATGCATACCTTCATGCTGTAACACAGATTCGCGTAAATCGGAAAAAAATTTCTCTTTGTCCGGGCAGGGCTTTTGATTCTGTTGATTCAGATGATCGCAATATAATTTATAAAAATATTTTTTGGCTAAATTAAAATCCTCGATATTAATCACAATGTAATTCCCAGCAGATTGGTATATTGCCGTAGTATTGCCCACAAATCCATCAACACTGCTCGATTTTTCTTCATCATGTTCAGTTTCTAACAATGGAATGGAATGGGTCTTATTTTTACTGCGGATATTAAATTTCCTGACTCGCTTTATTTTGCTGACATTTAAGGCAAGGAGTATGGGTGCATGAAATTTCCGCGTATGATCCTTTATTACTTCTACATAAAATCCATGAGGCACAAAAAGCCTACTAATTTCATGCTCGTATCTGTCTCTACGGTAATCTGAATATGTGTTTCTGGCCGCCTGCCTTAAGTCTTCTTCTATTTCTAAATATGTTTTCCAAAAAGAAAAACCATCATCTTTTGGTTTATTCAGATTTGATAATGCTTTTTCATATTTTTTGTAGATTCTTGCCAATTCTCCGTTATAAACTTGATCAGTTATCAGGTAATTCTTCAGTTTCTGTTGGTCTGGCGGTTGGGAATCCATATCAATGCTTATAGATGGGAGTTCGATTTTTGAACTCCATGATTCAAATGATTCTTTTGGCTCTTTTGATTCTTTGTCCTCATTATTTTTATATTCTTTTTTATCAGTGTCGCCAGATTTACCGCGGCATCCTGAAAAACCTGCAGCCATCAAAGCGCTGGCAGACAGTATTCCTGTTATAAAATTTCGCCTGGTGAGATTCGGGTCAATTTCAACCTTACATTGGTCAGGGTGATCATTTTTATCCATAAAATTTATTATATAAGAATTTATTATATATTAATTTTTATTTATGTCAATAATAAATTGACTTTTACGTCTTTAAAACTTAAACTGTTTTTTGCTTAGCCCGAGTGCATAATCGCGAGCTGAGCGAAGAGCTTTGCCCAAGTGGCGGAACTGGTAGACGCGCACGACTCAAAATCGTGTTCCTTCGGGAGTGAGAGTTCGAGTCTCTCCTTGGGCACCATTAATATTCGATAATTAAGACGCGTCCCGTTAAGCGGGATTCCTTCGGGAGTGATCCGCCCCTCCACAGGCGGGCAGGCGCGGCGGAGAGTCTTTCCTCAGGCACCATATCCCAAACTCAAGCTTCTGCTTACGAATGAGTCTCTAATGAGCCTCTTTCTTCAGCATTTGCTTGATTTTGGGTCCCGCCCCACAGGATATCCCCCCCTGAACCAAGCGCTTCGCTTCGGTTCAGGGCCCTTGCCTCGCATCCTGTGGGGACCCCTTCTTTATGGTGCCTATAACCGTCTTCACTCTTTCAAAAAATCAATTTATAGATTAAGATTTATTGGTATGTTCAAATATAACTGTAAATGAAAAAATTATTTTTCTGTAAAAAAGGTTTTGTGGCTGCTGGTGTCCTTTTGATGATGCTCTTTTGCATGCCTTTTGCGTCGAGCGTAATAATGCAAATAGGCACAGAGGGCAATATTTATGACAATATTGAAAATGTACCCTCAAAAGATGCCGCACTTGTGCTTGGTGCAGCCGCTTATCCGAGCAGACTTTCGGATATTTTACAAGATAGGGTCGATACAGCAATTGAGCTTTATAAAGACAAAAAAATTTCAAAAATCATTATGAGCGGTGCACCAAATGAGTCCGAAGCCATGGCAAAATACGCGATTAAAAATGGAGTTGATGAAAACGATGTTATTGAAGATCCCAATGGTCTTGATACATATACCTCTATCCAGAATGTAAAAAATACTAAAAGTGTAATAATCGTAACCCAGAGCTTCCATATGCCCAGAGCACTTTTTATCGCAAAACATCTGGGAATAGACGCTGTGGGTTTAACATCGGATAAGCATGAATATACGAAAATATTTGATTTTAAAAAAAGAGAAATACTTGCGGCTTCTAAGGCTATGTTGGACTTACTTCTACAAACGAAGTAATGAAATAACGAAGTAACGATGTAACAATTTTGTTATCAGTTACCAGTAATAAGTTATTTCGTTATATCGTTTATAATATGATGACAAGTTTTTATTGTCAGTTGTATTTTGGCTTATTGATAAGCTTTTTTTGCTATTTTAGTTAGTTTATATTATATAATTGACAAATTAATTTAGACATAGTATAATATTCACCACTTCAAAAAATAGACAAAGAAAAACTTTATTACCTAATTATATAAAATATGGAAAACAGAAAACCAAAACCAAACAATACAAGTAGTTCAATGGAGGTCGACATGGGATCATACGGAAAAGTAAATTTTCCAAATGGACCCAGTAAAGAGGAATTTCTCAAAGCTCTTGAAAACAGGCAAATAAATACTGGCCTTGTACAGACCTTCAGGGAAAGAATTGACGACTGGCTTGAGAATGAAGTTTATCCGAAAATCGAAAAAAATATACAAACCTATATACAAAAAATTTCCGATGCCAGAAGCTCAGGTGACCTGAAAAAAATCATGAATGAGATTGTTAACGAGGGGCTTGTGTTAACAGAAAATTCAGACGGCGGTAAAAAAGTTTATTACAGAAAACATCCGAAAATAGAACGCACACAAGCGATTATTACAGCCTACTCAAAAAAGAAAAACGAATTATCAAAAAAATACAATGAAATAATATCAAAACCAAATGGTATACGGATAAATGGTAGAAAATCACCATCAAAAGGAGACAAAAGAGCGGGAAGTTATTCGCTCGTGCTAACAGTAGATTTCGGAGAAAACAAACATGGTCAGGAAACAGTCAGAATAACAGATTTTCTACCAGTGCACGGGCCAACGCCTGAATTCGATTCAAGAACATATATTGTCGGATATTCAGTACCCAATTGGCTTAAAGAGAAAATCTCGGAAATCAAACAAAAAATAAAAGACAGTAAAGACACTATTCATCGCGTCTCGGAAACAGAAACAGAAAACAAAGATGAAAAAGAACCAGCTGAGACAAAAGCAGCTGCGTAAATAAAAACAAATAAACATCAAAGTTGCCCTAATCAAAGGGGTTAGGAAAAATGGAAAGAGAGATGGTTTTGGCTTCGGTTAAAGCCTTCTTTCTTTACCCGCATGACTGACATAGTAGGAAAAATTTATACTTGACAATTAATAAATTATATGTTAAATTAATACTCTATCTTTTAAACTAAAACTATATGAGTGCAAAATCTACAGCTGAAGATCAGATTAACAATTCGGGCGAGCCTACCGCTAAAGTCATCCCTATAAGTTCTGCGCGTTCTGACGTAGGTGCTGTTTTGGATGAATCAAATGATTCTATTGATATCGATATTCTAAAGGATTTTCTGAAGGCTATTAGAGAAATTGATGAGCCTTTAACTCATGAACAATATGTTGAATATCGTAATCAAGCTGATAAATATATGGATAATTATGTTGGAGAAGGTGTTCTTACTAAAGATGAAAAAGGTCATTATAACCCGACCAAAGAATACAAAAAAGAAGGTGGAGAAATAGTTAAGACTTACATAATTGTTCTGAGGGAGCTTAGAGCTTTAAAACAATCAAATCCTCATGCAGGAAGTATCCAGACAGCTAAACCTAAGGAAAGGGCTGCTGAGTCCATACCAGCTGTTAAACAACCATCAGCAGCACCTAAAGCCGAAGTAACAAAGGAAGTCAAAAAAGCTGCATATCCGCTGGCTATTGAAATAGACGGCAAGACTTTCAATAATTTAGGTGAAGCCATGGCTTACTCAAACAGTATGAAAGAAGGCGCGGAAGCATTCAGGCAGCGTTGTTTTGGCCTTTTTACTCTGACTGTCGAAAAAATAAACCAGGCTATCGATGAGGCTATCGCGCAGATCGAAAAAGCTGAGCGTATCAAAACAAAAGATAATAAAATTGGCATTGAAGAAATTCTAAATCCTTTTGTAGAAAAAAATATAGTCAGATTAGATGGTACATATAAACCGCATCAAGACATAGAAAAAGCAAGTGAGCTTGCCAAAGCCGCTAACGATAAAAAGAAATCTATAATCGAACAATTGAGAATACGCGATGCAAGGAATAAAGCTTATGATGAAGTTCTAAAATCTGAAAATGGGTTTTGGCAGACTTTTACTGACCAAAAAGGCAAAGAAGTTGTAAAGTTCGCTTACCAGATAGAAGTCACTTCCATTCCCGGCACAACAATAAAACAGATAACTGTTAAAAGAGTTGCTCCAAAATTTGGAAACGTAAGATTACGGGAGGGAAGTGTGTTTGTTTATGGTGACGAAAAAAACACCCCTAAATTCTTAAATAAAGCCGCTGAAATCATCATAAAAGAACAAGGGCAGAATGCCCAAAAAAAAGGCAATGCGACATTAGCCGACGTGATGCCGGAAAAGTTGAGTGGTAAAGAAAAAGAATCCAAATAACTTATTATCTAAATATTTTTATGAAAAACCAAAGTGATTCCGAACAATTTACATCACATTTTTCATCTGAAGTGCTTGAAACGGCATTTCATAGATATCGTAGTATTGCCGAATCTGATTTAAGCCCTCAGCATTGGGCATCGCTCCAATTGTTTTGTAAACAAACGGGCATACCAATTTCTGAATTTTATTT